>Ga0134125_10004647_pt1 | contig 15689 bp, 18 predicted proteins | sample KB31751_FD_96464 | JGI IMG/M metagenome (GOLD analysis project Ga0134125, IMG submission 96464) | Terrestrial soil microbial communities with excess Nitrogen fertilizer from Kellogg Biological Station, Michigan, USA - KB3-175-1 | ecosystem: Environmental > Terrestrial > Soil > Unclassified ... | reverse complement strand
GCCCGGGAGCTCTCGCGCCGTGCCGAGGCATGGAAGCCGTGGCGCGGTTATGCTGCGATGCTCCTCATGTGCGCGCGGCCGTCCGCCGGAGAGCCGGCTCGCGCGGCCAGACTCCAATCTGCCCATGCAGGAGCGTCATGAAGCGAGCGAATCGCATGAGAGATGTTGCCGGCCGGTTCGTCTCGGGCGCGCCCGCTGTCGTGCTGGCCGCGGTGCTCACCGCGGGCCTGCTGCGCTGCGGGCCAGCGGTCGCAGGCGATGCACTGACGTGCGGGGTCGCGGCGCCGAATGATGGTCCCGCGGTGGTCGTCACGCGGCTCGCCGGCGTTCCGGCTCTCCTGCGCATTCCGAGAGGGATCACCAAGGCACCCATCGTTCTGTGGCACGGGTTTGGACCGCCGGCCGGCGAGCGGGCGCTCATGGCCGCGCTGCCGCTCGATGAGGTGCCGGCGGTGAAGGTCTATCTCGGACTGCCGCTCTTCGGCGCGCGATCTCCCCCTGGGGGGACGGACGAGCTGATCCGGCGCCAGACGCGGGATTTCGCCTCCCTCATTTTCGATCCGGTCGTAATGGGTGCGGCGCGCGAGCTCTCGGGTGTCGTTCATGCTCTGCAGCAGCGGCACTGCATGGCGCAAGATCAGAAGGTCGGCCTGTTCGGCTTCTCCGGGGGCGGGGCCGCGGTGTTGGTTGCACTGGCGCGGCGGGTGCCGAGCGTGGGTGCGGCCGTGACGCTCAATGCGTCGACCGGGCTGAATGCCTCGATCGATGCGTTCGAGCGCGCGACCAAGCGGCCGTACACATGGTCACCGCGTGCCCGATTGCTGGCGAAACGCTCCGACGCCGTCCTTCATGCCGCGGACATCGCTGCCGGCGACCCCCCGGTTGCGCTGCTCTTGATCCAGGGCGCTGACGATGAGACGGTCGCGCCTTCCGCAGCAGTCAGGCTGTACGATGCCCTTACGCCATACTATCGGCGCGATCACGCCGATTCCCGGCTGCACCTGACAGTCATCCAAGGGCTGTCGCATGCCTGGGCGGCCCCCAGGACCGACCCGCATCTCGAGCGCGCGATCGCCCAGTGGTTCAATCGCTTTTCATGAGTGAGGCGCGACAGCCAGCGCTGCGCTGATCGCGACGCGCCACTCCTCGATCATGCGATCGTAGTGCCGCGGGTCCAGAAAGTCGCTCACGAACGCCTGCCCGCGGTCGTTGAGCCCGGTCAGTGTGTAACGCACGCTGACGTCGGTGCCGCCCTTCGTCCCGGCCTCGCAGTGGACGTCCACGAGGCCGATGTTGGAGTCGCGAGTCAGGCGCGCATAGCTCGCGTGGCCTTGCGAGGGACTGTAGTCCACGACGATCCAGACGGTCTCATGTCCGCCATGGACCGTGCGAAAGACCGAGCCGCGCTCCTCGCGCCCGCTGAGTAGCTCCGGCTCCCAGCCCCGCGCCCAAGCCCTTTCTCCCAGAGCCGTGAAAAGGGGAAACACCCGGGAGACGGGCGCATCCAGATGGAAGCTGCGGACCTGTGTGGCAGGGACATTGGCCATCGCGCTCAGGCTCCAGAGGCAGAACATGACAGACACGGAGATCAATAATCGGTACATACGTACCAATGTACATCAACGAAGCGATGCTCGCAAGATGTGCGATCCTCTTCAGCCCCATATGCCTGCGGAAGCGCTCCATGCCGACAGCCAAGCCCAAAGCTCCCGAGCCTTCCCGCGTCGTGGAGCGCGTCCAAACCGGCGTCCGACTTGAAAAGCGGCTGCTCAAGGTGCTCAAGGGGCTGGCCGAATATCTGGACTTGTCCCTGGGCGACCTTCTCGAGGGAATCGCGCTGCATGCTCTGGAGAACAAGCCGCCCTTCAAACCCGCTACGCTCGAGAAGATCGCCGACCTGCGGCGGGTCTACGGTCTCGACCTGCGGGCCGAGGACAGTCACCAGCTGCGCGAGCGTTGATCAAACCTCCGTGGGCTCGGCACGCACTCCTGCGCGGTATACTGCGCCAACTTGCACTGCTGCCTGCACCATGAGAGTCATCGAAACTGCGCGTCTGCGTCTTCGCGAGATGGCTGACGACGATGCGCCGTTCATTCTCGAGGTTCTGACTGACCCGGATTTCGTCGCGAATGTTGGTGATCGGGGCGTGCACGAGCTGGCAGGCGCCCGCCGCTACATCCTCGAGGGTCCGGGCGCCAGCTACGTCAAATACGGCTTCGGCCTGTACCTCGTGGAGCGGCTCGCGGAGCAGGCGCCGCTGGGCATGTGTGGGTTGCTGCGGCGGGACTCGCATCCCGACGTCGAGATTGGATTCGCCTTCGTGCCGCGCGCCCGCGGCCATGGATTTGCCCTCGAGGCCGCCCAAGCAACCTTGGACTTCGCACAGCGGACGCTCGGTATCCCGCGGATCGTGGCGCTGGCGAAGCCGGACAACCACCCTTCCATCCGCATCCTGGAAGGTATCGGCATGCGCTTCGAGCGCATGGTGCGATTCACGCCCGACGGAAAAGAGTGCGGGCTATTCGTGGTCGAGCAGGGAGTGAGCTCCTAAGTGCGCACGCTTCGGCTCGGCGCAACCGGGTTGCTCCTTTTGCTCGCGGGCTGCGCTGGCCCGGGATCGAGGTTTGCTCGCCAACCCCATCCAGTGGACGTCCGGGCCGTCATCGACAGCGCGTTGCCGGGTGCGATCTCCGATCGCGCCGGCTGGATAGCCGACATCGCAGGCGGTTTCAACAAGCTGGGCCTGCCGCCCACCCGGGAAAACGCCTGTGCGGTTGTGGCCGTCATCGAGCAGGAGTCGGGATTCCGTGTCCATCCGGTGGTTCCCGGTCTCGGCAAACTCGCCCTGCGCACGATCGACACTCGCGCATCGCGCGCCGGAGTGCCGCGCGCGCTCGTGCACGCAGCGCTCGATGTGAAATCCTCGGACGGACGGACCTATCGTCAGCGGATCAGTGCCGCGACCACGGAGAGACAGCTGAGTGACGTGTACGAGGATTTCACCGGCCGCGTACCGCTCGGCCGGAGGCTCTTCGCAAGCTGGAATCCGATCCGCACGCGCGGTCCCATGCAGGTCAACGTCGCCTTCGCCGAGCAGTTCCAGGCGATCAAGCCCTATCCCTACCACGACTCGCGGCGGGATTTGCGTGACGAGCTGTTTACTCGGCGTGCCAGCATCTATTTCGGCATCGCCCACCTGCTCGATTATCAGGCGCCCTACGACCTGTACCTTTACCGCTTCGCGGATTACAACGCAGGCCAGTACTCCAGCCGCAATGCCGCTTTCCAGCGGGCGGTGAGCCTGCTCGCCGGTGAGCCCCTGACTGCCGACGGCGCGCTCCTTGCCAATGATCCGGATGCGAAGGACGCCGGCAGCACGCAGCGGATGCTGTTTGCGCTGGCCGCGCGCCTGCGCCTGAGCGAGGCGGACATCCATCAGGCGCTCGAGCAAGGCAGGACCCAGGCCTTCGAGCAAACCGTGCTCTATCGCCGGGTCTTCGCGCTGGCCGATCGAAAGAACGGACGGCGCCTGCCCCGCGCCGTGCTCCCCCGGATTCGTCTGGAAGGACCGAAAATCGAGCGGCCACTGACAACGGGTTGGTATGCGCGCCGGGTGAACGGCCGCTTCGAGCGCTGTGTGCGGGGCTGATTCATAAGCGCTGGCGACATTACCGACGCAGGATCGGCTAAGCGCTCGCTCAACCGTGCAGCGGCAGCGCGGCGCTTCTATAATCACGGCCTCCTCCAGTGCGATATCTCCCAGGGGCCTGGCCATGAAAAACACTGCATCGTCGGGACTGCGGGCGATAGTGATCGGCGGTCTGGTAGCGGGGACGATCGACATCGGGGCCGCGGCGCTCATCAACCATGTGAGCCCTGTCCTGATCGCCCACTACATCGCCAGCGGATTGTTGGGAAGAGCCGCGCTCTCCGCCGGCGCGTCGGCGGCCTATCTGGGCGTTGTCCTGCAGTGGGCGATGTCGCTGGCGATCGCCGCGATCTATTGGTCCGTGACCGCCCGGATGCAGCGGCTTCGCGAGCGCTGGTGGCTCGGCGGGCTCTTGGCCGGCGTCATCATTTACCTGGTCATGAACTTCCTGGTCCTGCCCTTCTCGGCCGCGCCGGTCACGCTGCACCAGGTGATTGCGCACCTCACGCTCGCCAAAGTCGTGGAGAATCTGGCCGCCATGCTCGTATTCGGGCTGATCGTTGCCTTCTGTGCCCGGCACCTCGGCTTGCGAGCCGGCAGCTATCCCAGTCAACGTGGCGCGGGCTCTGCCGTCATCCCGGTAGCGCTGCTCACCGCGGCCGTCTCGCTGCTCCTTCTCTCACGCCCCAGCTCCGCCGCGACCGGGCGCGCGCAAGGCATACAAAGCCCGGATCCCGTCACCCTCATCGCATCGGCCCGAACTGCGATCGATGCCGCCAACTCAGGGTGGTTGCCCGCCATGAAGCGAGGTGACGCCACCGCCGTAGCCGGGGCTTATTCCGATGACGGTGTCCTGATCACCTCCAAGGGCGCGGCCATCCGTGGCCGAGCCGCCATCGCCGCGCTCTATCGCGGTGAGCTCGCGCAAATGGGCCGGGTCGTCGACGGCGGGTTGGTACAGGAAGGAGTGACCGTGTCGGCCGGCATGATCTATGAGTGGGGTCATGGCTGGCTCGCGTTCCAGAAGGACGGCAAGCGCCGGGTCAGTTCCGGACCTTACTTCACCGTATGGCGGCGGGGCCCGGATGGTACCTGGAGCATTCTCCGGAACCTGGTGCTCTGACAGAGCGGGAACACGGCTGAGACAATGATCAGGCTCTCGCTGTTGGGTATTCCTCACGACGACAATTCTTCGTTCATGAGAGGGCCGGCCGAGGCTCCGCCGCTGATTCGCGAGAAGTTGTATTGTGATGCCTACGGCGAATTCAGCGAGTCGGGCTTCGAGATATGCTCCAAGGAGCGGCTCATCGAGCAGGGCGACATGCGGTTCGACGGGTCATCAGACCCCTGGGAGCTCATCGAAGAGAAGGTCGCCGGACTCCTGGAGTCAGGAGATCCGTTGATCTGCCTCGGGGGCGATCATGCCATCACGCACCCGATCATGCGCGGTGTGCGGCGGCATCACCCCAGGCTGACGATTCTCCACATCGATGCGCATCCCGACCTTTATCATGTCTTTCAGGGAAACCCACGCTCGCACGCCTGCCCGTTCGCCCGGATCATGGAGGAAGGCCTCGCGGATCGCCTGATCCAGGTCGGCCTGCGCTCCGTCAACGATCATCACCGGGAGCAGTTCAGGCGCTTCGGTGTGGAGGCCATAGAGGCTGCCCGCTGCGGCGACACGCTGCGATTCGATATGACGATGCCCGTTTACATCTCCATTGACATGGATGCCCTCGACCCGGCCTACGCGCCCGGTGTGTCACATCGTGAGCCGGGCGGCCTCTCCCCGCGCCAGATCATCAACTGGATTCAAACCATCCATCAGCCGATCGTTGCCGCCGATATCGTCGAATACAATCCCCGGTGCGACATCTCCGGGCTGACAGCGGGCGTCGCTGCGAAGCTCCTCAAGGAGATTGGCGGGATGATGGTGAAGAACGCGCCGGCGTAGGTCGCTTTTGCCAGCGATCGTAGTCCGCCGAGGCGATCAGCGCGCCTGCGCTCTCTGCGGCGGATTGAAGGAAGCGCGATAGGCCGTCGGCGTCAGCCCGACACGCCGCCTGAAATGATGGCGTAGCGCGGCCGGGCTGCCGAATCCCGAGCTGTGGGAGATCTGGTCCACGTCGGCTGCGCTCGATTCGAGCAGGAAGCGGGCGGCCTCGAGCCGGGTGGCGATCACCCAGTCACCCGGGCTCATACCCGTGGAATCATGAAACCGCCTGATGAAAGTCCGCTGACTCATGGCCACGTGGCGAGCCATGCGAGCGATCGTCCAGCGCTCGGCGGGCCGGCGCCTGACGGCTTCCAGGAGGGACCCGAGGCGGTCGTTCGCGCGCGCCGGAACCGGACGATCGATGAATTGAGCCTGACCGCCAGCACGGTGGGGCGCCATGACCATCCGCCGCGCGATCTCGTTCGCTGCCCTGGCGCCGAAATCCTTGCGCACGATGTGCAGCATGAGGTCCACTCCAGCCGCGGAGCCCGCCGATGTCAGGATCTGCTCCCCGTCGACGTATAACACGTCCGGATTCACGTCGACATCCGGGTAGAGCGACTGGAGCTGCTCGGCATAGAGCCAGTGGGTGGTCGCCTCGCGGCCTGCAAGGAACCCGCAGGCAGCCAGCAGGAAGGCGCCGGAGCAGATGGATACCAGGCGGGCTCCTCTCCCATACGCCTGCGAGAGCGCCTTCTTCACGGCGGGACTGGGCGCTGCGCCATCGGTCCGCCATCCGGGGATGACGATCGTCCCCGCTCGGGAGAGCACTTCGAGACCTGCCTCCGGAGACACCTGCAGCCCGCCCGTGGCGCGCAGCGGCCGCGCCTGCTCCGCGACAGTGATCAGGCGATACCAGTCCGGTCCCATCTCCGGCCGCGACAAGCCGAAGATCTCGGTGACGATGCCCAGCTCGAAAGTGGCGACCTTCTCGTACAGCAAGGCCGCGACCAGTCGGTTTCGGGCTCCGCGCGGCTTTGGCATGATTTCGATCATATATGGCATTCTTGCCGATTGTCACCTGGCGCCGGCCGCGCCAAGCTGCGCCGAGGCTACCCGGAGGCGGCTCATGTCGAACAACGTCACCTCGATTGCGGCGGCGCCGAGCAGCGATGCCCTGGCGCATTTCGAGCAGCTCTTCCGGTTCGAGACCGATTGCTGGGATGTCCACGATGCGCTGTCCTCCGGTGAGCCGGGGTTCGTTCTGCTCGATGTCCGCGGCCCCGGGCACTTCAGGAAAGGTCGCGTCTGCGGAGCGATCGGACTGCCGCACGGCAAGATCACTGCAACGAGAATGGCCGCGTGGGACCAGGGGACACTGTTCGTCGTGTACTGCGCCGGTCCGCATTGCAACGGCGCCGCGCGGGCGGCCGTCCGGCTGAGCGCATTGGGACGTCCGGTCAAAGTCATGACCGGCGGCATCACGGGCTGGCTCGACGAAGGCTTCCCGCTGATTGCGGGCGACGGCAGTGCCTGATGAAATCGCGCCCTTCTCACTGAGCCACCCCGACATGCCACTCCACGCCGAACGGGCCGACACGGCGAGCGGCTCCGTTACCGCCTCACCCGCCAGCGGGACCGCCGGCGGTCTGACGTGGCTGCAGGGTACCGCGCTCTATATCGGCGCGGTCCTCGGTACCGGCGTGATCGCTCTGCCGGCCCTCGCGGCAAACACCGCGGGACCGGCATCGCTCGTGGCATGGCTCGCTTTGATCGTGCTGTCCATACCGCTGGCCGCGACATTCTCCGCGCTCGGCGCGCGCTATCCGGACGCGGGAGGGATTGCCACCTGCGTCAAGCTCGCCTTCGGTTCCTATCCCGCGGCCATCGTCGGCTGGTGCTTTCTCCTCGCCGTGCCCGTGGGAGGGCCGGCAGCCGCCATATTCGCCGGGGCGTACGTGCAGGCGGCGATCGGAGGCGGCACTGCGACCGTCATGATCACGGCATTTGCCCTTGTGTTGGGTATCGCGCTGATCAACACGTTCGGCGTGACTCTCTCGGGGAGGGTTCAGGTCCTCGTCGCGGGCCTGCTGGTTACGTTTCTGGTGGTCGCGGTCTGTACGTCGCTGCCGCACGCCCGGCTGGAGAACCTGCACCCGTTCGCGCCGCACGGGTGGCTCGCCGTCGGCTCCGCCGCGGGGCTTCTGGTGTGGAGTTTCGCGGGGTGGGAGGCGATCACCTATCTGGCGGCGGAGTTTCGCCGCCCTGCTCGAGACATGCCCAAGGCGGCCGGCGCGGCGGTCATCGTCATCGGGATTCTCTATTTCGCCGTCGCCGTCGCGACCATCCTGGTTCTGGGTTCCCGCGCTGCTGCGAGCGCGGCTCCCCTGGCACTGCTCCTCGCCATCGGCTTCGGAGGACAGGTGAAGATCCTGGCTGCGGTCGTGGCGCTGCTGTTGACGGCGGGAACGATGAACGCCTACTTCGCGGGGGCTGCCAAACTCGGGGCGGCCCTCGGCAGGGACGGGGCGCTGCCGCCGTGGTTCGCCCGCGGCAGCGAGGCCGGCGGAATCCCCAGGCGCAGCCTGCTGTCGCTCGCAAGTCTCACGCTCATCATGCTCATCGCGGTGGAGCTGACTCATCTGCGTGTCGAGGCCCTGGTACTCATGACCACGGGCGCCTTCGTCGTCGTCTACATCCTCGGGACGGCAGCGGCTCTTCGCCTGCTCGAGGGCGGTACCTGGGGTCGGCGGGCGGCCTTCGTAGCGTTGGTTTTCGACATCCTCCTGCTGGCCACTACGGGGGTGTACCTGCTCTGGTCAGTGGGTATCGCGGCCTGCGCGACGGTCTACCTGTACCTCACGCGTCCGCCGTCCAAGCGAATTTCCGGCGCCACACGTAGAGGAACATGAGGGCAATCAACGGATACATGAGAAAGCTCGCCTCCGTGCCGAGCACGCCGCCGGTCAACCACCGCGGACCGGGGAAGGTTGCGTCCAGCAGATGTCGAGCCGGAATGGCGCCACCGTTGGGGGTGCCGATGACGAAGAATTGCATGAAGTCGAATGCGGCGTGCCAGCCCACGGCGAGCCAGAGGGATCCGGTCTGTCGCAGTGTGTAACAGAGCCAGATGCTCACGGAGACGAGCGTGATCACATCCCACACGTTCTCGCCGGCTTTGAAGAAATAGTGGGCGGCGGCGAACCAGAGCGCGATGAGCGCAGCGGCCGGCCAGAATCCCACGGCCTTCCATAGTGTCTGCATGAGATAGCCGCGGAACCAGTACTCCTCGGCGAGGCCGACCAGGAGGTTGGATCCGAGCCAGGCGAGAGCAGCCCAGAGCAGGGCGGCGCCGTGTATCGCCAAACCGTGTATCTGCATGCCGCCGAGCAGCAACATGCCCACGGCCACTGCGCCGGCGCCGATCACGCCGAGCGCAAAGCCTTCCCAGAATTGCCTACCAAACGCCTGCCGAACGGGAAGGCCGTACCCGTCTACCCTGCGGTGCTCGTACAGTCCCAGAGTCCAGGTCAGCAGCAAGGCGATGAGGAGCAGCAGTGCCTCGAAGAGCGCGGTGTTTCCGGCGGTGAGGCCGCCGAGGTGCCAGGCTTTCGAGAGTGCCTGTACGGGCGGCGACAGCCATTTGGGGAGCAGCCAGAATGCGAGCACAGAGTAGATCAGCGCGCGCAGCAGCAAACCCCAGCGAATTTCGCTGCCGGCTGACATTCGGGACACTTGCATGGCTCGACTCCAGCGGAAGGCCGACTTCACGGAGCACGCGGCGCGATGGTCGCACAGTGCGGGCATCCAGGGTAGCCCGCGATCTACCTCTACCCCATCAGGAGCGGTGAATGGGCCTGATGTCGAAGTGCAGCACTTCCTCCCTGATGCCGAATTTCTCATACAGCGCGATCGCCGGCTCATCGACGTAATCCGCCTGCACGAATACCGCGCCAGCGCCGCGCTCGGCCGCGATGGCGGAGAGTCGCTCGAGGAGCGCGGAGGCGATGCCCCGCCGGCGGAAGGACTCCGCGACGGCGAGATCGTAGATGTAGATCTCACTGCGCTCCCGCTCGAACTTGCGCAGCTCGTATGCGACCAGCCCACCGGCCACCGCGAGGCCTGCCAGCGCCACTATCACTATGGTTTTCGGATCGGCGAGGAGTGCGCGGACATAGTCGTCGCCGGGCGGCTGCGAGCAGTAAGTCTCCGAGTCGTGAAATGCAACTCCAAACAGGATGTTCAACTGTCGCAGCTGCGGCAGGTCCGCCGCCGTCAGCGCGCGAACGACGAAGTCATTGGATGATGAAGAATGCTTGCACTCCGCGTCGCCCCCGCGCCCGAGCCAGGAAGTCCGCTCATACGCGCTTCAGCCGCTGGATGGCGTTTGCAGGGGAGTTTCTTGTGACGAAACGGCGCGCCAGGCCCCGTGATCAGCGATGAATACATCAGTGAAGCGCCACTGATACCTGTGGCTTCCCGCGACCAGCGTTCCCAGCCCGGTCACGATGGCTGTGGAGCCGTATGTCCGGACCTTCTCCTGACTCAGCGTTTGCGTGGGCTTGCGCGAGGTGACGTTCGGCGACCGCAGGACGTCACTCTTGTTGCGTAGGACGCCTGCATAATTTATGTCGACGTAGTCGTCGCTCAGGATTCGCTGCAACGCGTCGATGTCTCTGCTCTGTGCCGCCTGCAGCCAGGCTCGTTCGAGCCGCAGCAGCGATGCCGGAGAGGGAGAGGACGCCTGCGCGGCGGCGCATGCAATCAGCAACGGGATTGCGAGGAATACCGGGCCGGCTCTACGCATGGGAGTGCCTCGATGCAGGTGGGATCGCGACCATGGCCAGCGCCATGACAGCAGCGGGTGACACGCGTGTCAATGTTGCTCGCGCGCATGTCAATGTCGCCTCGTCGCGGCTGTGACAGCAGGATGCGGCTACCCCAAAAAAGCAGCGGGCATCTCGCCCGCCGCAGCTGAATTCAACTTGGCCCGACTTGAGCTTGGGAAGAGGGCTCGTCAGTCACTCCGCGTGTCGTTGGAAATCCATGTCGGCGTCCATGTCTTGCCGCCGTCGGCTGAGATCGACCAGTCCTGACGGCAAGCCTTGGCGGTGATGCCCGACCAGACATTGCGCATCAGCACCGTCTTGCCGTCCACGTCCTCCAGACCGATGAAAGTTCCCGCGCCGTCCGTGAATTCCCCCACCATGGGTTGTCCCAGCTGTCCCGATTTGCTGTTGGCGAAATAGACTCGCCACTGATGAGTCCCGCGGTCGTACAGCCGCAAGGCGAGATCCTCGATGTGGCCGTGCGGGCCATCGACCTCGAGCTGACCGATATCGGCCCAATCGTCCCACACCCGATAAACGATATGGGTTCCCTGCAGATCGCTCCAGGCGGCGGGCGAGGCGAGGGGGCTCAATACCGCGCGTATCTGCGTCTTCCACGACCCCATGTTGAAATCGAAGTCGTGCTCCGGTCCGCTGCCGGCGGCGCCCGGGGTGCCGTAGTGAGCGGATTTGTGGAGCCGAGTGAGCTGGGCGATGAAGCGCGTGGCCCAGGTCCTGCCGCCGTCGGCTGACGAGGCAATCTCGAAGTGGTACGAGCTCGGCGTGATATTCGACCAGACGTCGCGCTCGAGGACTTTCCTGCCCGGAGAGCTGCTCCAGCCGTAAAGCACGCCGCGCCCATCCCTGAACTCGCCGTACACGGGCTCCTCCATGATGCCATCGTCGCTGCTCGCGAACTGCTGGCTCCACTCGCCAGACTTCGGCTCGTAGAGAAAGAGCGTCAATCCCTGAAAGTGGTGGCCAGCCGGGCCGGAAGCTTCGATCTTCTCCAGGTTGGCGCGCCCATCCCACAGCGGCTGATCGATCACCGTCCCGGTCATCTTGACCCAGTTGGCGGCACTCGAATTCCGCGTCAGGATGTGTGTGCGCCACGTCCCGAAGTGAAAATCGAAGGCGTGCTGCTGATCGACGGATTGCGCGGCAGCGCCGGCCGGCGGGGCTTGACCCACGACCATCGCCGCGACGGCCAGCAACAGGCATACGGGCCGGATTCTCTTTACGCGCATGTTCGGAGCTTTCCAGGGTGCAGTGAAGTCTGGTGATGAGGCTAGTTCATGGCCGTGCCTTCTCAATGACCACTTGAGCCGCGTGGGGCATAGCCACTCGGAACGGCTCCAAATGCCTTTGCGCTAGGCGGCGGCTGATGGTTGGTCGCCGCAGTGGCTCCGCGGCGCGTCTTTAGCAGGCTTCTACGGCGTGATGCGCTCTGCGCAGGCATCGGCCGGCAGTCTGCCGGGCGAAATGTCGCTGCGTAAGCCCATCTGCCGGAAAATCCTTTGGCACTGGCGCACGCCCAGGTCGATGCCGAAGCGGCGTCGGAGGTGCTCCGAGAGGCTCACGCCGTCCCACGCGTCGGCGCTGAGGCCTAAATCCTGTGGGCTTTTCCGCAAATCGTCCGCCAACTCCTGCCACTGCATTGGACCGAGCGATCGCGGCCGCCCCGGCCGCTTGCTCTCTCGCAAGGCCTGCAATCCGCCTTCTTCGAAGCGATGGACCCAGCGCTGTACCGTCGTTTCGTCCTCGCCGAAGATCTCCGCGATTTCCCGGCAGGAGTATCCGGCTGCCAGCAGCAGCAGTCCGTGCAGCCTGTGGTCGTATCGGGACTCCTCATTGCGCCCGATCTCCTGCTGGATGGCAATCCGCATGGCACTGGAATCGTCGATTTGGAGTTTGCGCATCGTTGGATCCACGGAGCTCGCGGCGCAGGTTAGCGTCTTGCGTCAGGCACTGCTTCGTTGCAGATCGAAGCGTCCGCGCGGATCTGCGGACGAGCTCAAGTGTAGAGCGAGCCCCGGACGTCACAATGGCCACTTATGCGCGCGCCGTATGACCACTCGGCGATCAGGTCCGTCCGCCTGCTCCTCGTCAGCGCAGGCGGGTCACCTTGCAGCCGCCGCGGCGCGATTTCACGACGAGCCAGTAGGATCCCAGCATGGCCCGGGAAATCTTCACGACATCGCCCGGCTTGGCATAGAAATCATCGCCCGGCACCAGCTGCGCCCACACCTCGTGATCGTCGAGTGTGAAGACATCGCGGCCGTCAGCCGTCCTGGACACGAATTCGATGTTTGCCGTGATGGAGTCGAGCTGCCGCGGAAGGCGCTCCGCGGCTTCCTCGCGCTCGAGGATTTTTCCGGGCGCCAAGCCGAAGGTCTGCTGCGGATCGAGGCTGGCACCGACTGCCGGGGCACCGGCGCGGCTCGGCTGCGCAAGCTCGACCGCGGCCGGTGATGGCGCAGTGTGCGGCTCGGGGGCCGCCCGAACCGGCGAATGCGCGCGACTGGCGAGTGCGGCCGATTCGCGGTCGAAGCAGGCGAGCCTCGACGCGCTTTCCGCCAACCGGCGGCACGCGAGAATACCGTCGAGGGGCCCCGCGGCCTGAGATGGGGCGCCAACCAGGAAGGTGAGGGCGAGGGCGAGGGCGCCGGCGCCGGCGCTAACAGACCTGACGGACCTGACAGACCTGACAGACCTGACAGTGCTGACATGCCAGGCCCGCATACCGCCCGCTTCGATTCTCATCAAACCCCCACCCCCGGTACGCTGCCTTCGGCGCGACTGTACTCCGCCAACGCGACGATCGCCTCGCGCACGAGATCGCGCTCCAGCGCCGAGAGCTGAGGATTCCAGATGTCGAAAATGAGAATGGCGCGCGGCGCGTCGGAATCGTTCCAGGCCTCGTGCTCGATGGTGTCGTCGAAGATCCAACCCTCGCCGAAACGCCACTCGCGCACTTCGCCGCCAACACGGAATCGGCATGCGCCGGGCAGGATGAGCGGCAGGTGCACCGTGAGTCGCGCGTTCGTGGTGCCCGTGTGCGGCGGGATGTGCGTGCGCGCATCCAATATCGAGAAAAATGCCGTCGGGCCCCTGGCCGGGATGTCCAACTGAGGAATTTCGGCCAGCGCGGCCGCGGTGCGCGGACAACGCTCGCAATGCGCGTCCTGACGCCTGCCATCCTTCCAGAGGAAATAGGCGCTCCAGCGGCGGGAATGGTTCAGCTCTTTCCACTTGTCGAGGGGCAGGCCCTCGGGATAGGCGATGTAGGGGGTGAGGTCGCCGCGATCGGCCGCGAGGACGCCGAGCGCTTCGTCCCGGATGGCTTCGGAGGTGGCCTCGAGCGCCTCGAGCCAGGGGAAATCTTCCCGGGGTGAGAATTCATAGTTGCGCAGGAAAGGGAAATGCACGTCGGTCGGCTGGGGCGCATAGATCTGCTTGCGGCCCAGGACCCGATCCAGCGCTCGCTCGAACCGCATGAGCTCGCGCGGCGTTTCTCCGGCACGGAGCGGCCGCAGCCTGCTCTCTAGCGCCTCGCCGAGCTGCCTGCCATTTTCGGCGACGTGGACCCGGGCATGCTCCACGTGCGCCGCGACGGGAGGCGGCAGGTACGCGCCCGGCGGCAGCGTCTGCAGTGCGTGAGTGTAGATGACCGCCGCCGCGCGGGGCTTGCCCATGAGCTCGAGCAGCCCGGCTTTCTGCAGGAGCACGATGAGGTGCTTCGGTTCGATGGCGAGCGCGCGCTCCAGGGTGGCGAGCTCCTCATCGAGCTGTCCGAGGGAGCGCTGGACCGCGGCAAGGCTCAACCAGAAAGGAACGTAGTGCGGCGCGGCGGCCACGACCTGCTCCAGCACCGTTCGCGCGGACCGGTGATCGCCGCCGAGCGCGAGGCGGCGCGCCCGCTCGTGCTGTACCAGGGGATGGGCAGGCTGGATCGCGGCAGCCTCCTGCCACAGCCGGATCGCCTCAGCGTCGCGGCCCTCGGCGACGAATCGCTCGACGCCCGTCATGAGCGCGATCACTTTCTGCTCGTCGGCGGGAGGTGTCTGCCCTGTTGTGACAGCCATGGGAAGCGAGTATAGCGTGGAGTGCGCCGAAGGCACGGCGTGAAGCTACAATTGGCCAATGGCCGCACCGGAGCTGTTCAATCTCTTCGCAGTGCCCTTCGCGCTCAGTCGCTATCCGGCGCCCGCGCAGCTGAATGCTGCGTTGCGCGGCTACGTCCTGGCGCACGAGCAGAGCGGAAACGTCAATCCGCGGCCCCTGACCTATCGGAATGACGCCCTCTTCGAGAGTCACTTCAATCTCTTCCGGGACGCGGACCCCGCCATTCAGGAACTGAAGCGTTTCTGCTGGGACCAGCTCCTGGCCGTCATCGGCAGGCTCAATGGCTATGACCTGCCGACGCTGCATCGCCTACAGATCTACAACGATTGCTGGTTTCACATTACCCGGCGCGGCGGTTACTTCGGACTGCACAATCACCCGAATGCGTCCTGGAGCGGCGTGTATTGCGTCGACCCGGGAAGAAGCGATCCGGACAAGAAGCTGAGTGGCGCCCTCTGCTTCGTCAACCCGACCATCTCCAATGCAATGCACATGGACCCCGGGATCGCCTCCATGCAGCTCCCCTACGGGCACCATATCGCCCAGTTCAGCCTGGAACCCGGGCAACTGGTGATCTTCCCTTCATGGGTGATGCATGACGTGAAGCCTTTCGAGGGCGAGGGAGAGCGGATCACCATCGCCTTCAACTGTTGGTTCACGCTGCCCGATGCCGCGGAGCAGGGCGGCGGTCCCGTTCACGGGTCGTAATAGAATCTCTTGACCCAGGGCTCGAGCAACGCGGCAACCGGCTCGAGCTGCCGGTGATAGCGCCGCCAGCGGCCGATGCCCTCCGTGCCCAGGCCGCGGACGAGTTGTGCCACCGCGGACAGGCCCCCCTCCCGCGTGCCGGCGCGCAGGGCGAAGTCGGCCATGGCGGGGTGCCAGTCGAGCCCCAGGAACTCGCATTGCCTGACCATCTCCCGCCCGAATCCGCTCACCATGTCCTCGTGGCGCACCAGACAGACATCCAGCGACAGAAGTTGCGTCAGGCGGATGACGAGCTGTGTCACCGCGACGTAGTAGCGGGCGGCGCCCTCCAGCGTGAGCAGCTCGTAGGCCGGCGCGCTCATGGCGAAGCGGTGGGTGAAACAACTCAACACCAGGTCGCGCGGATCGCGGCAGGAGAGGAGGATCTTCGCGCCGGGGAAG
>Ga0134125_10004646_pt1 | contig 15691 bp, 13 predicted proteins | sample KB31751_FD_96464 | JGI IMG/M metagenome (GOLD analysis project Ga0134125, IMG submission 96464) | Terrestrial soil microbial communities with excess Nitrogen fertilizer from Kellogg Biological Station, Michigan, USA - KB3-175-1 | ecosystem: Environmental > Terrestrial > Soil > Unclassified ... | reverse complement strand
TGCCGCCGGAGTAGAGTCCGCCGCCCGGCGGAAGTGTTGCCACCAGATCCAGCGAGTTGGGCGTGAACTGGAAATTCGTGGGGTTGAACGGCTGGTAGCGTTCCCACTCGTTGTTGATTACCGCTGTGCCCGCGATTCCGTAAGGATCGAAGTACCAGGAAAGCTGCTTGAGGTCAACAACATTCTTGTCCGGATTCGTGCCGAACTTATAACCAATTTGGGTTTGAAGACCGAGCTTGGCGACAGCCTGATCAAAAGTGGCGTGAACGTCAGGATCGCCGGAACCTTGCCCGTATGCCATTGCGGACGCCACGAGTATTGCTGTTGTCAAGAGGGAAAACCGATTGGGTGTTTGTTTCATTACCCTCAATCGGCCGCTTTTTCGGAAAAGAATAGTGCGTTAAAAACTTTTACGGAGGGTGCCAGATGATGCCCGGCACCGCAGCGCCGACCACTCTACAGATATAGTTATTGGTCCTTGAGGGCCAATACCAAACCGACTTTGGCGCGGAGGCGCTGAAACGGTGACGATTTTTCACCTCGACGCGGAACGCAACCGGAACTGTTTGAAACCAAAAAAGGAGATCGAGTTCATCGATATGGCGAAGACGAAAGTATTGGTAACCGGAGCCGGTGGCTTTATTGGCAGTCACCTGGTCGATTATTTGAAGGCGAGGGACTATTGGGTCCGTGGCGTTGACATCAAATTACCCGAGTACGGCGCAACGACCGCGGACGAATTTCGATTACTCGATTTGAGGCAGTGGGATTCCTGTGTTGAATCGACGACCGGTGTGGATCAGGTCTACGCTCTGGCGGCGGATATGGGGGGGATGGGATTCATCTCGGCCAATCACGCACTGATCTTGTACAACAACGCGACAATCAACTTCCACACGCTCGAAGCCGCGCGGCTTAACGGCGTGAAGAGGTATCTGTACACTTCCTCGGCGTGCATCTATCCGGAGTACAAGCAGACGGATGCGAACGTGACGCCGCTCAAAGAATCGGACGCTTATCCCGCAATGCCGCAGGACGCTTATGGCTGGGAAAAGCTGGTCACCGAGCGGCTCTGCACACATTATCGGGAAGACTATGGGATCGAAACCAGAATCGTTCGCTTCCACAATATTTTTGGGCCGATGGGCACATGGGAAGGCGGGCGTGAAAAGGCCCCGGCGGCGATGTGCCGCAAGATCGCAATGGCGAAACTGGCTGGCGAAGATACGATCGAAATCTGGGGGGACGGCGAGCAAACCCGCTCCTTTTGCTATATCGACGATTGCCTGCAGGGCCTCCATCTCCTGATGGATTCCGAGTTCCATGAGCCCCTGAATCTGGGGCAGGATCGTATGGTTACGATCAATCAACTCGCCGATATCGTCGCCGAAATCGCGGGCGTCCGGATCGCAAAGAAGCACGTCCCCGGGCCGCAGGGAGTAAGAGGTCGAAATTCCGACAACTCACTACTTCGCCAGGTACTGGGATGGGAGCCGGAGATCTCCCTCGAGGACGGGCTGGCCAAAACCTACGCCTGGATCGAGCAGCAAGTCCGCGCGAAAGCGGGTGAAAAGACCGCTGCCGCCGGCCAGATTGCGGCCTGATTCACCGAATACCATCCGCGTGACATGAAGATTTTTGTACATGATTTTGCGGGCCACCCGTTCCAGTTTCAGCTCAGTCGGGAACTGGTTCGGCGTGGCCACAGCGTAACCCATGCTTATTTCGCGGACCTTTCCGGCCCGAAAGGGAATTTTCATGTGACACCGGAAGAGGTGCCCTGGCTGGCAGTGGAAGCGATAAAGCTGAACGCCGCATTTGACAAGTATTCGTATCTTCAACGTCTGAAGGCGCACTGCAATTACGCGCGGATCCTCAAGGAGAAAATCCGCGAGGCTGCTCCCACTGTAGTGATCTCGGGCAATACGCCCACCGATGTCGAATACCTCCTGGCCCGCGACTGCATCAACCGCGATATCCGGTTTGTGCACTGGGTACAGGACTTCTATGCTCTCGCGCTCGAGACCCTGCTGCGCCGTAAACTCGGCTCACTGAGCCGGGTTGCGGCCGGCCCTTTCTATTTGCTCGAGAGACGCATCTTCAGAACTTCAGACGCAATTGTCTATATTTCGGATGATTTTTCGAGCTATGCCGCTTCCAAAGGCTTTGCGCCGAAACGTCAGATGACGATCGAGAACTGGGCAAGTCTGGAGGAAATCGCGCCCGGACCGAAGCTCAACAGCTTCAGCCTCGCCCATTCGCTCTCCGACAAGTTTGTTTTTCTGTATTCGGGAACGATGGGCTTGAAACATAATCCCCTCGGACTTGTGGAACTCGCCCGCCGGTTCAGAGATCGGCCCGAGGTCCGGGTTGTCCTGATTTCCGAGGGCGTCGGCCGTAGCATTTTGGAAGAACACAAACGCAACAACCAGCTTGATAATCTGCTGCTGCTCGATTACCAGCCGTTCGAAATCCTGCCCGCGGTCCTGGCGTCGGCTGACGTGCTCGTCGCGAATGTGGAAGCCGAGGCCGCGGCTTTCTGCGTTCCCTCGAAAATCCTGAGCTACCTCTGCGCCGGCCGGCCGATTTTGCTTTCTGTGCCTCGCGAAAACCTGGCTGCACGAGTGCTTGACCGAGCCAGAGCAGGCTTCACCTGCCAACCCGGCGACAGCGCGGAATTCCTCGAAAAGGCCGAAGCGCTGTGGCGGCAGAAAGAGCTGCGAATCGATATGGGAAACAACGCGCGCCAGTATGCGGAATCAATGTTCAATATGAACCGGATCGGCAATCTGTTCGAGAGCGTGCTGGGCGAGGCGATCCCCGCCTATACGCCGGTGCTGACTTCCGCCGCGACAGGCGCCGTCGTTTAGCCGGCCTGCCGCCCTAACCTGCTGCCGCGACGAATTCAAGTGCCGCCATTGACGCGGCAATCTCTGTTATCGAAACCATGACAGCATCAACCGCATGGGGAAAGCCGGACGCCTTTGCGTCGTATCCGACGATCGGCGTTCTGATCACCAGTTATAACTATCGCCAATATATACCGGATTGCCTCGAAAGCGTCCTCAATCAGGATGTGCCTTTCGACGAGATTCTGGTTATCGACGACGGCTCGACAGATGGCTCGGTCGAGCTTCTCCGCTGCTATGAGCCGCGCATCAAGGTCATCGCGCAGCGCAACGGAGGACAACTCAGCGCGTTGCATGCCGGTGTCACGGCGATGCAATCGGACTACCTCTATACCCTCGACATTGACGACTACCTGGCGCCCGGATTCGTTCGGGAGATCCGGCCGCACCTTGCACGGCGGCCTGCGAAGGTGCAATTTCAACTAATCGGGGTCGATGCGGAGAAAAGCCGCCTCGGAAGCATATTTCCGACTTATCCACGCACTTACGGCGCAGTCGAGATGATTGAGGACAACCGCATTATCGGCTTTTACCAATGTCCGCCGACTTCCGGGAACGTTTTCCGCCGCGACATTCTGCTGGGAATGGAACTGGAACGAATGAACCTCCGGGATGCGATCGATGGCCTGCCGGTGCTTGCAATCCCTTACCTGGGGCCGGTGATTTCCGTGAATCAGCCGCTTGCATACTACCGCGCGCACGGCGGCAGCGATAGCCGGTGGGACAAACCGGATTCCGGCCTGCTGAAACGAGAGCTCGACAGGTTTCATTTCCGCTGGACGGAAGTGTGCCGGCTGCTCGACCTGAGGGAACCTCCGTTCGGATCGGACACGCCTCTCTACGTTCTCGAGCGCAACCTGATGCGATCGGTGTTCGAGCGGAGGCGGCCTGTCGCCAGCGACGTGTGGGCGTACTGTCGAAAACTGCTCGAAGCGCGGCTAACGGCCAGGCAGAAGTTTTTGCTGTTGTTCTGGTCGCTGGCATTCCTCGTTCCGCTGCCGGTGTGGAGGCGGCAACTCGTGCTGGCGCGGCGCTCGCCCCTGAATCGATCCGCCGCCTTGCAGACACTTATTAATGCGGTGACCCGGATCCCGTCCGGGCTGGCTTCGGATGGCGCCGCTCCCGCGGCCAATGCAGTGGTGCAAAAACGCTGGTTCATGTGATCGATCGAACTACGTTCAGAAGCTTTGTCATGTACGCGGCCTACCAGGGCGTGCGGTATGTGGCGCCGATGATTTTGACTCCGTTCCTTGCTCATGTGCTGGGCAGAGATCAATTTGCGGAACTGGTCATCCTGAATTCCTGTGTGTGGGCCTCCACGGTCTTCATGGAGTTCGGGTTTTATCTGTATGGAATCAGCAAGACGGCGGCGGCTATCGACCAGCGGGAATTGTGTACCACGGTGACCGCAATAACGGCCAGCAAGGTCGCCCTGATTCCGGTCGCTATGAGCGTATATGCCGGGCTGGCTGCGTGGGGCGGCCTTCTGTTCCGGCATCCGGGAATTGTCGCCATCGGAGCTTTTAGCGCCATTGGATACGGCGGAAGCTTCGCGTGGTATTTCCAGGGCCGCCAGCGCGCCGGGACGGCGGTTACGACGGAAGCAACACCTCAGATTATTTATTACGCGGCTGTTCTCTCTCTTGTGCGAAAACCCGAGGACTTGTGGCTGGTGGCATTGTGCCAGACCATTCCGCCGCTGGTTTCGGTCGTGATCGGCGCCCGCCTCGTCATCCTTGACCGGCTCTTGAGCCGGCCGGACCTCGCTACCGTGAAGTGCGTCATGGTCGAGGCACTGCCGTATTTCGTGGAGCGCCTTTGCTTCACTCTCTATACTGCGATCACGCCAACCATGGTGGCCGCGCTATCGGTTCCGGCGGAAGCCTCGTACTACTCGATTGGCGATCGCATTGGAACATTTCTGGGAACGATTCCATCTCCGCTGTTTCAAGCGGCCATCCCGCTGGTTTCGAGGAAGCAACGGACCGGGCGTGGCGAATGGCGCCTGCCGCTGGCGCTTGTGGCGGGCGTCACTGCGGTCGTCGGAGTCGTCGCCGCTCTCACCTTCGTCGCCTGTGACCCGGTGATCTCGCGGTTTTTTTCAAAGGATTTTCGGCCCGCGATACCCGTCGCTCATCTATTCTGCATCAGCTCGGCGATCTCGGTGTTGGGCATGTCTCTCGCCAATTTTGTGATCATTCCGAAGAATACGGCTCGCATCATGATCCGGAGCAGCACGACCGCGCTGGCGGCCGGCGTTGCGGTCCAGTTCATCGCCATTCCCAGGTTTGGGGCGCTGGGCGCCGTGGCGGCCCGCTGCACGTCGGAATGTGCGGTCGCCATTATCCTCGGGTCTTTTGTCGCGCGGCTCTTTATGAGTGAGAGGCGTACGTCTGTTCGGACCGCTGCTGTTCCTGTTGCCGTTGACCTATGATCGCGCCGGAAAACCAGGTGACCGCGCAGGCGGCCGCGGGCGGGCTTTCGCCGGGCAGGCCTGACAAAAGAAGGCCTGACCCAAACACGCCTGGCGCCAACAGCCTCGGCCCCAACAAGCTGCTGCAATTCTTTTCCATTGCCGCACTCACGCAGGTCACTCTGGCGTTGAGCCAGGTTGTTCTGCTACCGATTCAGATTCGGATCTGGGGCCACGTGGGGACCGCGGCATGGTATTCGGCTATAGCTATCGCGAGTTTCACATCGGTGGCCGACTGCGGTTTGCGGACTGCCGGTCATCCGGAGATCTTGAAATTCACGACGAAGCCCGGTGGGGATGCTCAGGCGCGGGAGCATTTCCGTCAGGTATGGGCATGGCTTAGGATTCTCGTCCTTGCCGGCGCTCTCGTTTTGGCCGGCGGCGACATTCTGATATCGTCCATTCGCGGGCATGGTTCCTACCCGCTCTGGAGGACCGTGCTCGTGGTGGCCGGGTCCATCGAGACAATGCTCATTGTCCGAACCGTGTATCTGGACACGCTCGATCTCTACCGCCGCGCCGAACTCAGCTATTTCCTGTTTTCGGCGCTTCGTCTGGTGTTGTCGGTGCCGGCTTTGCTCATATTCCGGCTCGACGCGATGGGACTGGCGTGGGTGTTTCTCGGCAGCTCCGTTGTTGGCCTTGGACTTCAGGGGTGGCTGATCAGGCATCACGTCACGGCTGTAAGATTGTTCGAGCCTGTTCCTCGCAAGCTCTCACCCGCCATATTGGCGTTGACACGCCACACCTTTGCTGAACCGTGCGCAAACTGGATCCGCCTTAGTCTCCCCGTGCTTGTGATCTCGGCCATCGCGCCAGCGGTCGCGGTTACGATGTACGTCGCGCTGCGCGCGACCTTCGGCGCCGTGCGGGCGACGATCGCGCAACTCGCTCGTGTGGCGTCGGTGGAATTCCTGCAACTCGCGGCGGCCGGCCGCGATGCCGCCGCGGAATCGCTGCTGAGCGGTTTCCTTTTTCTCGCGGTACTCTGCGGCACCACGCTGGGGGCCGGAGTCGTCGTCGACAATCTGCGGATACTCGGTCTTTGGCTGGGCCATTTCGATCGCAATATCTTTCAGATGGTGGAAGTGCCGTTCACCTGCAGCGCGTTCTTTTCGTACCAGATCATTCTGCTCCTGATGTTCCGGCGCGGTCAGCTTGCGCCGATTGCGCGACGCCACTGGGCTTACGTGCTGTACTCCGGAGTTTTCGCAGCGATTGCGCTGAAGATCGGAGCCCTTCCGCTGTATCTTGTCATGCTGCTCACGGCCGAACTTCTCCTGTCTCTCAGTTTTGTCCTTCCGGTATGGAGCAAGCAATCCTGCGTTGCGCCGCGATCCGTGCGTAGTCAGGCATCTCAGACCGCTCTCGCCGGTTCGTTGACCGTGATTATGCTGTGGGCGGCCGCGCAGTGGAATGCGGGCGGCATCTTTACGCCATTCGAGTTTCTATCGGGTGTCTGGAGCACTTTGATCCTGATGGCCGCGTTGATCCTGTTCGCTGCGCTTAGCTATGCGCGTAACCCCGATTCGTTCCGCACGGCATTGATCGAACTGGGAATGGTACGCAGCAGCGCCGCCAGCCTCGCGGACAGCCACTTGATGAACTCGAACCCACAGGTCTCGCGATGAGCAGGGCGATAGCCGGACCTCGACACGAGTCCGTTTTGGAAACACACCCCGCGCGGCTAGCTCCATCCGCTCCAGCCCTCACGCGCACGCGTTGGGCCTTGATTGGCGTCACTTCACTCATCTGTTCCGCCGTCCTTTTATCGACGCTGACTTCCGACAGCCTGTGGACAGACGAAGCGTTCTCGGCCTACATGGCCAGCCAAAAGAGCCTGGGGCTCCTGCTCTCCACTTTGAAGCACGGGGATCCAAGCGATCAGCTCACGGCGCTCTACTATATCTACCTGCACGCGTGGACCACACTCTTCTCCGCCAGCGAGTTCGCGCTGCGCGCCGCGAATATTCCTTTCATCCTTCTCTCGTCATTTGCGCTGTGCTGGGCGTCTCAACGGGTTTTTCATTCGACGACGCTATGGATACTCGCCGCGCTGTCGCCCTTTTCGTGGGCCTACGCGGCCGATGCGCGGCCACACTTCGCGCTGGTAGCCTGGAGTGCGATTTGTTTTGCTGGCTTGCTGGGCTGGCTGGAATCCTCAACTCCTTTCGAGCGGCGATCCCTGCCATTTCTGGTTCTCGCATGTCTGGCCCTCGGGCTGGCCTTCAATGTCCTGATGATCCTGACGATTCCTCCACTGATCGTCATCGCGGCGATCTATCGCCTCCATAAGCCCGGCATCGATTTCTTCAGGTGGAGGCTGCCGGTTCGCCTCCTCGCCGTGCCGATTTTAGCTGTACTCGGGTACATCGGGTGGGGACTGTCGCACGGAGTACCCTCGGAGTATTCGAAGCCGAATCTGCTATCGCTCGCATCGGTTCTTTACCGTTTTGCCGGGTTGATCGGCTACGGGCCCAATCGGCGTTTCGATATTTCGTTCTCGCCGTATTTGCCGTGGATGATTACCGGGGCCGGTCTCTTACTTGTCGGGCTGGGCGGCGCGGTGTTGCACCGAACACGGTCCCGGTCGCAAATCCGCTTCATCGCGATCGCCGCGGCGCTTTTGACCGGCCTGCTGGAGGTCGCGGTGTTGAGCATTGTCTTCCAAAAGCAGGAAGACATCAGACATCTTGCATCGCTGGAGCCGCTGTTCGTGCTCGCAATAATGGCCGCTTTCGCGGGCGTCGAACGGAAATCCTCCCTTACGACAAAGGCATCGCTGTTTTTGATAGCGGCCGTATGGCTGTGCGGCGATCTCAGGGTTCGCTTTTCACCCGATTACAGATCGCAAGGTGAGGACTTCCGATCGGCCGTAGCGCTTAGTATGAAGCTGCAGAAGAGTCTGAATGCCGGCCTGGCGTGGGTGGCCGATCCTGCCGCCGGTGGATATTATGGACTCGATCTCGATGGACCGAGACCGTGTTTCCCCTTCGTCGACGACTGCCACGAGGCATTCCGCAAAGTCGCCTGGGTGACGACGGCGCCCGCCGAATATGCGGTACGCTGGAACGCCAATACGATTCGCGAATGGCTCGCGGAGCACGCGTCACGGCATCGGCCGGTCATCGTGTTGATTAGTCAGACGCGGCATCCCATGTACGAGCAATCGCCCTGGTGGCCATTCCTGCGGGCAGCGGAGAAGCGTACTCAGTATCATCCGCGCGGCTTCCTGATTCAGATATTCGGCAGATAGATTGCACGATCGAATACCAGAGTCTTTGGACCCACCGTCGAGAATCGGGATCCCAGCAACACTTAACCCATGCCTCCAACCCTCGCGGGCTCGCCGCCGGCGTCAGCCGTACAATCGTTCGAAAATGCGCGCAGAATATGGAAACCAGGGGACGCTCTGGAGACACTATGGGCGCTGTTACTTGTCGGGCTCATGATCTTCTCCGCGGTGATAACCGCATTGATGCGGCCGCTGTGGTACGACGAGATTGGCACGGCGACTGTTTCCGGGCTCCAAAGCGTTTCCAGGATCTGGACAGCATTGTTGAATGCCGCCGATGCGCAGCCGCCAGCATTTTTCTGGGTGACGGTTCTCTCGAGACGGTACTTCGGCAACTCCGAACTCGGACTGAGGTTGCCGGCGATCGTCGGGTTTTCCGTGATCGCCATTTGCCTCTACGTCTTCAGCCGGCGCGTCTGGGGAAGAGTGCCCGGTCTGGTTGCGCTTCTTGTCCTGATGTGTTCTCAGGGGCTCTATTACGCCTCGGAGGCGAGACCTTACGGCTTATTGTTGGGCTGTTTGGGAATTGCCGCGCTGCTTTGGCAAAACCGCAAACACGGTAACCGCTCAACGCCGAACATGGCCGGACTGCTGGGGGCTCTAACTGCCGTGTGCGCCTTCCACTACTACGGCGTGTTCGTTATCGCGGTGTTCGCCGCCGTCGAGATTACTCTCGCGCTTTTGTCCCGAAAACCGGATTGGGCCGTTATATGCGGGCTTCCGCTCTGCGCGTTGCCGGTCGTGTTCGCGCTGCCTCTGATTGACGCGACGCGCCAGCAGATCACGGCTGGCTTCTGGGGCCGGCCCTCATTCAAAACTCTGGCGGACGGGTATGTATTTTCTCTCGTCAATGTTCCGCTCAACCAATGGACTCTGTTTCACCTTCGTAGTGGCCGTCCGGTTGGGGCGGGGGATATCCTGCTGCTGCTTTTTGTAGCTGGCGCGATTGTATTCGTGTTCAGGGAAGGCCGTCATCACCCGGTTACGGTTGGAACGCTTCACAATGCTCCTGTCGAGCTTCTGCTGGCAACAGGGCTGCTGCTCCTGCCCCTGATCGCGTGGCTGGCGGCGAAGGCCGTGCTGGGCGGCTACACGCCGCGGTATACGATCGGCGCTATTGCCGGCTCGGCGATGCTCGCCGCATGGATCGCAAATTGCCTCGGAGAGCGCTCCTCGCTGGTGATCGCCGCATCCCTGACAGTCGCGTTTGGAGCAATCCAATCTCAGCAGGACATTCGGAGCCTGTGGTCATATCGGAAAGGAGAAACGGCCAGGAGTATTGCCCGCGGCCGACTTGAGCCTCTCTACCGCCTGATCGACAACGGCACACCCCTCGTTGTTCCGGATGGGCATCTGCTCTTCGAATCGTGGTATTACTCGCGCCCGAACAGCAGACCTGGCCTCATCTATCTTCAGGACCGCAAGATGGCGATGCGGTTTTCCGGCAGTGACTCTTATGACGTCGTAAACGAACGGCTCAAGCCTTACATCGCACTGCATCTGGAAGACCCCCGTGCTTTCCTCCATGACAGGCGGGACCTTCTCATGGCGCGCAAGGGCGCCGAGCCGTGGAGTTGGGCCGACAAGTATTTCGATTCCACCGGCGCGCGCTATCAAACTGTAGCGAAGGGCCAGGACAATCTGGTCATCAGCCGCGTCCTCCTGGCCAATCCCAGCGGCCGAGGCCTTCACCAGAGTTATCGATAAGAGTAAAAATGGATTCCCGCAAGACTTTTCACCTGCTGCGGGATCGATCCTACCCCGCGGCGATTTCACTTGTCGTACCGATGTACGACGAGGAACCGGTGGTTCAATACCTCCGTCGCGCATTGACCGGCTTTCTCCCGCAGTTGCTGGCCGAAACCGAGATCATTCTGGTCAACGACGGCAGCAGCGACCGGACCCTGGATGCCATTGGGGCACCTTGGCTGGGCTATCCGCAGTGGGCGGTTTTGTATGAGCGCGAGCCGCGCGTTAGCGGAGAGACCAAATATTCGTCACGCAAGATGGCGTCGTTCGCCTGGAGAGCCGCCACATTGTTTTCGACCGTGCCTCTGCAGGCGAGTATCGTGCTGGTATCGTCACAGGCTTGTTTGCCATCGAGGAGGCATGCCGGGCGATTCTCGCCTCGGTGATGGGTGGTACGCCGTGCCTGGGTGGACATCGCTCATGATCGTGACGACGGTAATCGGGAGTGGTTTGTCAATTAGTCTCGGCATCGTCGGGCAATACATTGGCAGGATTTATGAACAAGCCAAGGCCCGGCCGCTGTATCTCGTGGCGGCAACCGTCAACGTCGACACCGATCCGGGATTGGCAGAGCCCACTCAGCGCGCATTCACGAAGGCGATATGAAGTCGGCGGGCGCTGAATTCGATGCGTGGTCGGCATCTTATGAGGAACTCCTCAAAGATCCGGTTCGCGACCGTTTTGCACGAAGCTGCGACTTCTTCCACAGACGGAAGCGGGACATCATTCGCGAGTACTTCGCCGCGAAATCCGGAAGCACGCGGGACCTTGCACATCTGGACGTTGGCTGCGGCAAGGGGGAACTGGTTCGCCTTCTCAAACCGGAGTTCCGGTCGGTCGCGGGATGCGATCCGTCGGAGGGCATGCTGTCGGCGGCGCGGTCCGGGCTCGACGGGATTGAATTCCGATTGCAGTCCGATCCGCGGACACTTCCATTCGAGGACAATGCCGTCGACTATGTCACTGCCGCGTGTGTTTATCACCACGTATCTCCAGCGGATCGCGCTCGTCTGACACGGGAAGTGCGCCGGGTTCTCAAGCCGAACGGCATTTTTGCAATCATCGAACACAATCCGTGGAATCCGGTAACACGGCTGATCGTGAGCCGGACACCGGTGGATGCCGACGCGATTTTGCTTTACCCGAACGAGACGAGGAACCTGTTGAAGGAAGAAGGCTTCGCGATCGATCGCGAGCGCCACTTCCTCTACTTTCCGGAGGCGCTGTACCCGGGACTGGCGAAGCTGGAGTCGATGTTGGGCAGACTTCCGTTTGGTGGCCAGTACGCGATTTTCGCGAGCCTGAATGCTCAGCAGTCTGAGTAGATTTGTATCCGTGCGTACGTTTCGTTGCCGAGCCGGCAAAAAGATATGAGATGTTCCTGTCGCCTCCTGAAATGAAATCGAGCGACCACGTCAGATCACGGCGCTTATCAAGGTATGATCGGCTTGTCAAACAGCTTTCGAAAACATGACTAAGTCAGCGGTATTTCTTTTAACCCACTTCGTCGATGCGAATATCATCGCAATGGTGGAACGTCTCAGGAATGAGACATCCGACCGGTATGACATTTTTGTGGCGCTGAATCTCAACGAAAAGCCGTTGACTGTTCCGGCGGAGGCGGCGCCGCTCGGACCTGCCCTTTTCGTCTGCAACAACGAGAGTTTGATAGGACTGGGCTACCCCGAAAAGTGCCGTCCTGAAACGTGGAATCCAATGGAGCAGCTCGATACCATTGCGCTCTCCTTTTTTCGCGAACATCCTGAATACGCCTATTACTGGTGTGTCGAATATGATGTCCACTATGAAGGCCGATGGGGATTTCTCTTCGAAAGATTCGAATCCAGCAGGGCCGATGTCCTCGCCACGATGATGGACTCGGCCCGCAAGGCTTGTTTCAAGCTGGATCTTCTCAGCCCGGCTTTCACGCGGCCGGATGGCAGCAAAGTAACATGCGACGACGCGATTATCGGATTTTTTCCCTTCTATCGGTTGAGTAATCGGATGTTACAAATGCTGGACGCGCGTTTCACGGAAGGCTGGAACGGCAATTACGAATTTACGTGGGGCACTTTGGCGAAAACACACGGTTTCGAGATAGAAGAGATCGGCGGTAGCGGCCCGTGGGTGCGGCCTCATAATCGCAATGTGTTTTACTTCAATACCGTGAGCCGCTGGGATATATCGCCCGGCACGTTCGTTTTCCGTCCGACATTTACCAGAGTCAGGAAACGCGAGAATACGCTATGGCATCCCGTGAAACCCAAAGGCAAGTATTTTATTTACAGCCCTGTGGGTCCGGCCAGGTCGCTCGAAGGTTGGATAAAACACATCGCGAAGACCGTTCTCTACTCCGTCGCCATCTCATTTTGGTTCGCGTTCAAGTGGCGGCCGGCTACCACTTCCCCGGAAACTACCGTGCGGCCTGCCAACCTGTCGCCCGAGAGCGACGCCGCATAGCGTTGGATCCGGCGCCGATGCGGCGTAGCGTCCTTCCTCGCACGCATTGCGCTTTGAGACACTGGTGTAACACCGATTACGCATGTCTGCCTGCAGCGCCCAGTCTGAAGATCAAACCCTGATTTCACGCCTCCTTTATCAGCCGCAGGAGTTGAAGTTCGGCACCAGCGGCCGCCGGGGCGAGGTCGTTCATCTCAGTCAATTGGAGGTATACATCAACGTCGCCGCCGAACTCGAGTATCTGCTTTCTCTCGATGCGGCTGCGGGCGGGATCGAACGCGGCCAGGAAGTATATGTAGCTTACGATCTGCGGCCCAGTTCCACGTGTTTTGTGCGCGAGCAGCAGGGCCGCGGCGAACTTGCCCAGGCCACCATCCGCGCCATCTCGGACGCCGGCATGACGCCCATTAACATGGGAAGCATCCCAACGCCCGCTCTGGCGAATTTCGGGTTCATGAATCGTCGCGCCACGATCATGATCACAGGGAGCCATATTCCATTCGATCACAACGGCTACAAAACCACGACCGCAATTGGTGAATTGGGCAAAGAAGACGAGGAGCCGATCGGCGCCCTCACGCGCAAGATACGCGAAAGGCTATACAACGAGCCATCTTCGCTTTCCCTTTTCGACGGGAACGGCATGTTCAAATCCGGGCACGCTGCCCTGCCGCCGGAAAACGACTCTGCGCGCCGGGCTTATGCGGCTCGTTACCAGGCGTTTTTTCCAGCCGGGCTGCTGAAGGACCGCCGCATTCTGGTGTATGAGCACTCCGCCGTTGGCCGCGATATTCTGGCGGGTCTGCTGAAAAGTTTCGGCGCGGAGGTGGTTCGCCGGGGCCGGAGCGCCACGTTCATCCCCATCGACACGGAGGCGGTCGATGAAGCCCTTTTGTCGATGCTTCAGCGCCTGGTGGACGATGTTTCAAAGGAACACGGACCGGTCTGGGCCGTCGTTTCGATGGATGGAGACAGCGACAGGCCCCTGATTCTGGGCGTTGATCAGACGACGGGAAAGATTCGCTTTATCACCGGCGACCTTGCGGGCATGATCGTGGCGGAATACCTTGGGGCCGATGCCGTCGTCGTTCCGATCAGTTGCAATGATGCGATCGATCGCGGTAACCTCGCGCCGGTGCTTCGGCCGAAGACCCGGATCGGATCCCCCTATGTCATCGGCGGCATGAAACAAGCTTTAGCCGAGGGGAAGACTGCGGTTTGCGGATGGGAGGCGAATGGCGGGTTCCTGACTGCTTCCGCGATCAGCCGAAACGGAAAAAGCCTGGGCCCTCTGCCGACGCGCGATGCCATGCTGCCAATACTCGCGGTTCTGGCCGCCGCCGAAGAAGCCGGCGTCACTCTCACGGACCTTTTTGCCCGCCTGCCGCAGCGATTCAATCGCGCAACGCTCATCCGCAAATTCCCGCGCCAGATTTCAGCGGGCATTGTCGCGGCATTTACGTCCGCGCCGGCATCTGCCGCGTTAACGCGCCTGACGCCAATCTTCTCCGCTCAGAGAAGCTTCGCGGAAATTGACGCCCTGGATCGCACTGACGGCCTGCGGTTATTGTTCCGGAACGGCGATGTCGTGCATCTGCGGCCATCCGGGAACGCCGATGAGTTCCGAATTTATGCCACCGCCAACAGCCCCGAACGGGCGGATTGGATCGCCATCACGGTCGCGAAGCATCCTGGCGGCATGATTCAGGAGTTACAGGAAGCCAGCGGCTTGGGAATTTTCTGAACCGGCGGGAGCATTCATTCGCGCGCTTTGCTGGCCCGCTCCCTGCGCGTGCGCCGATTCTTCCTGCAGATCCGGGGCGCGCAGGTATCCTTCTCCTCCGAGCGTGTCCCATAGCACCACGGCACGGCTCCACTCCGTTGTCGCAGCGCTCCACTGACCCATCGATTCATGAATAGTGGCTCCCCGTCCCTGGTAATCGGCGAGCGAGATGCGGACCGGGACGGCGCGGGCATCGAGCGCCAGTAATCCCTCTTCAAGCTGAATCGATCGTTCGATACTGCGGAGAGCGGCTCCCTTGCGGCCCGCTTTCAGAAGCACGGTCGACTGTTCGGCGTAATTCCCCGCCAGCATCGAACGAGTGCGGGCGCATCGTGCTTGTCTGTCGCCAGCATCGCCTCGCGGATAGAAATCGCGTCGTGAAAAGAAGCAAGCGCGTCGGGGATACTCCCGGCCGCGCGGAGCGCCACCCGAGGGAGTGATCGGTTCCGGCGACTTCGAAGCGCGTCTGACGGTCGCCCGGATCATGGCCCAATAGCCCTTTCTGAATGCCGAGCGCTTCTCTCAACTCAGGCATCGCCTGCCGAGCCCGGCCTGTATCTCGAGCACGCCGACCCGGTAATGAATGTTCGCGAGTTGGCGCTGAGCATCCTGATCTTTTGGCGAGGACAGGGCGAGCCGTTCCCGGATTGGGGCGGCTTTGCGGTAGAGGTTCACTGCTTCCGTCCATTTTCCATCCAGCTCCAAGGAATAGGCCAACCCGGTATAAGCCGCCGCGAGCAAAGCATGATACTGGCCGATTGACGGATACCGGCTGGCAAGGTTTTGACTCACATCCAGGGCTCTGCGATCATACTGGCGCCGCTGATCGGCGCTCGCGATACGGCCAACGATGTAGCTGCCCATCATGTAGTTGGAAGCCAGATCGGACTCCACTTCGGCATCCCGCGGGAAGTCGCGCGCGAGTTGCTCGCGTATGTTCTTCGCCGACTCGTATGTCTTCAACGCGTCCGCCAGCTTGCCCAACCCGGCTCCGCCCACTCCCGCAAGGAGGTCGGCAAACC
>Ga0134125_10004643_pt1 | contig 15694 bp, 7 predicted proteins | sample KB31751_FD_96464 | JGI IMG/M metagenome (GOLD analysis project Ga0134125, IMG submission 96464) | Terrestrial soil microbial communities with excess Nitrogen fertilizer from Kellogg Biological Station, Michigan, USA - KB3-175-1 | ecosystem: Environmental > Terrestrial > Soil > Unclassified ... | reverse complement strand
TCAAGGGCTTCGCCATGGGATAGCCGAATGGTGTCACCGGGCTTACCGGAAGCTGTAAAACGGACCCAGCCCGCCAGGTTCTGGCCAAAATCTAGAATGGTCTCTCCTTTTGGAGAGATTACGATTTTCACCGGATGGAATTCTTCGTGTTCCCGAACCGGTTCGCTAAGGCTCGGCACTAAATTATCATTAACAAAATCGGTTGTTTTTACAGACGTCCATTCCGTGGGTTGAAGTCGGGTATCTATGCACTCCCCACTATAGAGGCCCGAGTAACGGATGGGACCAGTGGCGCATTGCCAGCTGGTATCGGACGTGATCATGCTCCGGCTTCCGTCAGCAAACAGGATTTCCAATTGCAATAGTAGCCCGGCATCCATACCGTACCGATCATTTTTCATATCAGCCCCATATTGTCCCCTGTACCATCCGTCTCCGACCGTAACAATTAATACATTCCTGCCAGGGTGAATCTGCTCTCCAACTTCATATTGTTGGTATTGGAGACGTTTGTGGTAGTCTGTATAACCGGGCGTGAACCAATCGTTGCCGATCCGATGATCATCCAACCGAGCTTCGTAAAGTCCATGGGCACTGATGGTAACAGTAGCGCTCTTAACAGGCTCGTCGATGTCGAATTCTTTCCGGAATATCGGGCAAGGCCTGAAGGCCGAATCTTCCTGAAATCCAGGCTGGATCCATACGGCCCTTCGGGAAAATGCTGCCTCAGGCCGCTTCCAGTTCCTTTGAGCAAACAACAAAATGGGAAACACCGTCACATAAAAGGAGATAAGAAAAAGCGTCAACCGGTTTCTATTTTTCATCGCTAAGACAATTCATCAGATTAACGGCGATAGGGCAAAATTAACCACCGGAAAGGTATTTATGTTGGAAACTGGCTGCTTTTAGAATATAAACAGCATTGACGGGAACATTCAGCCTATTTATCTTGCCTCTAGACTAATAAGCTACCTCCAAAGGGGATGCTTGCTGCGAATGATAAGGTGATAAGCACTATCCATTGCTCTTTTTGCTGTAAACAGTGCGCTTACGTGAACTTATACAAGCTTGTATTGAAAGATCTGTACGCATATTCGCTTTTGCAGGCCCCCTGTTATTGGCCATTAACACCTTTGGCCAATCGAATATACTAAAAGGCCGTATAAGAGATACCGCTATTGGAGTAAATTGTTCATCCGCCCAAGTAAGCCTACTTCAAAAAGACTCCACTCCATTGCAAACCGTTACTTCCCTTACCGATGGTAGGTTCCATTTTTCCCGAGCAATTGATTCTGGCGAATATCTTTTAAAGGTAAGTCACCCAGGCTATTTGTTGTATTACAAGAGGCTCTTCATTTCTGACAATAAATCTTATGACCTTGGAACGTTGGTTCTCAAGCATAGGAGTGATAGCCTCCAAGCAGTCATTGTCACTCCAAAAAGCCTATTACCCCATATAAAAGGAGACACTTTTGAATATAACACCGGTAATATCCATTTGAAAGCCAATTCCGCCGTTGAACAATTATTGGCGCGGCTTCCTGGATTGCATATTGATCCAGATGGAAATATCACCTTCAACGGCGAAAAAATCGAAAAGCTCCTGGTAGATGGAGAGGATGTATTCGGCTCCAGCCCCTGGATCGTCCTGCATAATTTCAATTCGGACATGATCGCGGGGGTGCAGATATTGGATAAGAAAAATGAGCAAACCAGCTTTACTGGGGTAGATGACGGCACGCGGAACAAGACCCTGAACCTTGTCTTGAAAGAAAGTGCAAAAAAAGGGTATTTTGGCAAGGCGGAAATTGGAGCGAACGCAAGAGAAACATATAATGCAGATGGCCTGGTAGGTTCCTTTAAAGATCGCCGGCAGTTGGTCATTCTTGGGCTAGCCTCCAATACCGGTAATCTTGACTTCAACGGAAACACAACGGGCCTTTCAACAAATTTCGCCGTATTTAATGGCGCCTCAGATCCCTTGGGCGCTTCTGCCGGTGAAGGCATTCCTAGGGTAGCTGCGACCGCTCTTCATTATGCTAATTCCGGGAATAACAATGGCCATATAGACGGGAACTATCAATATGGGCATCTTTTTACACATCCCATTAGCACAAATCTGACGGAGCAGATACTACCAGACAGTCTTTATATTCAGAGTCAGGAAAGCAATTCCACCAACAAGCAGGATCAGCATTTGTTCGGTGCAACTTACGAGTATGTCCCAGACACACTATCCTCAGTGGCCTTATCCATTAGTGGTCTCAATCAGCAAGGAAACAACCGATTTGGTAGCACCGGCAGCAGTGCCTTCAATGGGCTATTGGTAAACAACTATCAACGTTCGATTTCCTCGCTAGTAAAAAACCAACAGTTTAATGCGAATCTATTCTGGCGCATAAGAGCGCGGAAGACCTCGAAAAGGATGTTTTCTACGATTATCGGAATAAGCCGCGCCGAAAATAATACAAACGGCTATTTAAATTCCCTAATTCAAAATTATCGTCCAGGAGGAGGCTCCCTCAGTGCTGATTCAACCGATCAACGCAAACTTTTCAACACTTCAATCTTGGCTTTTACTGGAAGCATTAATTACACAAATCCGTTATGGAAGAATACGACTTTAGCCTTAGCTTATAATACTTCTTATAATAGTAATAACAGCTTACATTCTACTTACAGCAATAGTGATGGCAAGTACCAGGACTATGTAGACAGCCTCAGTAGTAATTACGTCGCTCGGGTAACGAACCAATTGATAACGATTAACTTACAAGGCGAAAGCCCCAGCTTCCGCTATACCATTGGAGAAAATATACTACAATATAATTACCGTCAAGCAGACCAGTTGACAGGCTCGATATTACATTACCAATATACCGATCTTAATCCTCATGTTTTGGCAGTTTACAAAATTAACACATCTGCAAGAATAACCTTTAATTATGTCAGTACCGCACTGCAGCCTTCCGCCCCACAATTACAACCAGTGTATAATAATATCGATCCATTGCATATAATCATGGGCAACCCTAACTTACGGCCGAGCGTATCCCAAACCGTCAAACTGAAAATACAAAACTCGAAAGTGGCACTACTGAACTTAGAGCTTACCTATATTGCTATTAACAATAGTATTAGTACAAAGTCCTCAATTGATACTTTCGGGCGCCAGATTACCCAGCCAGTAAATACAAACGGAGCTCGTATGGCCAGTTTTAACTTCTCCATAGAAAAAAGTCTGCAGCAGTTGGGCATCGATTTCGGTTTTAACACCTACCTGACCTATAACCGATCCGTTAATTATGTTAACACACAGCTAAGCAAGAATGATAATTTTACGCCCGGCGGTGGCCTAAGTTTGGCAAAATATCTGTCTGATAAATTCATTATCCGGATCAATATGGATCTTACTTGGTTTTTTACCCAAAGCTCGACCAATGAAGCCGCAAAGCTACATTACTGGACGCAACGTCAATACGGTCAATTTTCCCTTTTTCCCTTCCATGGGCTTGAAATCAGTACGACAGCCAATTACATATGGCAACAGAAGACAACTGCGCTTGGAAACGACTTATCTGCTTTGCTATGGAATGCATATGCAAGCCAGAGCCTTTGGGATAACCAACTCGCAATTAAGTTTTCGATCAACAATATTTTAAACCAGAATGTTAGTATTGGCCGCAACAGTGTGAGCAATATAACATCAGAACACACGGCAAATATCCTAGGACAACTTTGGATGTTTTCGATTGTTTATCATTTCAAACACCAAGGCAAAATTAAATAATGCCCTTGTTTATCCACAGGTGAAAGAACCCTAAGATATTAGCAACCTTTAAAAAAAGCCCTTTCCAGAACAAAAAAGGCATTGAGTAGAACATACAGTCCTCCTACCTTGCATATTAACCGTTCAAGCCTCTTCCTATGCGTGTAAATTATCCTACGCAAGCGTCCTTGATTGCAATAATGACGCCACCACTAATAATTGTTACAGGTGGTTGTTTTGCTCTTTTGTGTTTCTTCATTATGCTTGCAGAGCTTCTATTTAAATTGATTGCATTACCGGCTATTTTCCTCTTGGGCATGACTACTCTAGTATATGGCTATATTTTGCAGAAGATGGCAAAAATCAAGTAAAATAAGTTCAACTATCCGCTGGTTAAATATGAATAATTATTTCTCAATTTCAAATACTGTGACGGAATGAGGTTCCTTAATCGTCAATCCTCCAATATCGCAACTATCCCTCCAACCACCATTGTAGGAAAAAATTACATGCAAGAGAGCCGGCAATCCTCCTTCTTTTATATATTCAGCGTGCATGGTAACCGTCAATACTTATGGATTGCTGTCCTCGGATCCATTATCCAATTGACAATTTTCAAGCTTTGCTATCCTTTCCCCGATTTTATGTCGGATTCCTATGATTACCTTGAGTCGGCAACTCGCCACCTTAATGTAAATCTATGGCCCATAGGTTATGCAAAATTTCTAACATTTATACACGCAATTAGCAGCAGCGATACGCTGCTGGTCTCGATTCAATATTTTTTAGTACAGTTGTCCCTACTATTTTTCTTTTATACGGTAAAATCTCTCTACCGGCCGTCAGTACTAACAGTTAAGATACTTTTCATTGTCATCTTTTTTAACCCGGCCTCCCTATATATCAGCAATTGCGTACTTAGCGATGCGTTGTTTGGCAGTATTACTATAACCTGGTTCACTATACTGCTCAGGCAACTCAAGTCTACTCGTAGGATCTGGTGGCTGGTCCAAGTAGTCCTCATGGGACTAGCGTTTACCGTTCGTTATACCGCAATTTACTATCCTGTAGTCGCTACGATTGCCATATTCACAAGCCAAATTCCAAAATTCGAAAAAATTGCATGGGTGATCGCCCCTGTTTTCTTGTTCATACCATTCATTAACTTTACTCGCCTACAGACAAAAATAGTAACCGGTACGGCGGAATTCAGTGTCTTTGGAGGCTGGCAGATTGCGAATAATGCGCTGTATATGTATGGCCACATACGGGTAGACTCAACCCAACTGCCTACAGAGACGAGGCGTTTGGATCGGATGGTCAAACAGTACTTTAAATGGGCTCCGCCCGGATATATAAATCTCAATGACTTTGAAGGAACGTTTTTCATCAAGCATTCCGATGCCCCCCTGAAGCAATACATGCTATTACATTATTACAAGGAACTTCAGGTAAAAGAATTTCTTGCGTGGGGAAAAGTTTCGCCATTGTATAATCAATATGGAACTTGGCTGGTCAGCCATTATCCATTAGCATTTGCCCGGCATTATCTTTGGTTGAATGCAAGAAACTATTTAAGTCCATATTTAGCCCAACAGGGTTTATATAATTTGGGGGAAGATAGTGTATGGGGCTACGCCCAAACTTGGTTTCACTATCCAAGTCCTCGAGTACATTCAATTTCAAGGCAATTCCAGGGCGCTGTGTTATTTAGCTATCCTCCAATATTCTTCTTGCTGAACCTGTATTACGCAATTTGCCTGGTTTGGCTATGGATTAACCGAAAGTTCCACGAATTCGACCCCACGTTCAAAAAATCGTTGCTGCTCCTAACGGGCTTTTGGATTATTAATTGTTGTTTCAGCATTTTTGCCACTCCGGTTGTCCTTCGGTACGAACTTGTTCCGATGCTGTTTCTATTTACTTTCTCTTTGTTCTTACTCGAATTTACAGATTTCACGATACTTCGATCAAAACCTCATCCAATTTCAAATGAATAACCTTAAATTATTGACGACTACTGATCTGGACTTCGGTAGACCAACTGGTGACCTAGCCGATTATCCAGCGGAAAGATTTACGTCTTTTCTAATTAATGATTCTTCCAACAATTTTGAAACCAAAGTCAGGAATGCATGGCCGATTAACCCTATACAGCATTACTCAGAAATATTAGGCAAATATCAGTTCGATTTTAGGAGGAATGATAGCTACCTGAGGGTAGGCGCGGCCCCTTGGGTACAGGGGTGGATATTGGATATTTCGGTTATAAAACCCCAAATTTGCAACTTGCTGGATTGCATTCTTCCTTTGCTTCTCAAAACAAATTCGCCTTTCAAATTAGTGCGGAATTCTGACATAGCAGGCTCTGTGCTTGGTGGTGAATCCGGTTATAGTGTCCTCGGTAAGATAATATCGATTTATCCCCCGGATGAACATAATGCGGTACAATTAGCCTTGCAATTAATCGAATTAACACAATCCCTTAAAGGCCCGGAAATACTAACAGACCGGCGGCTGAGTGGGATAATTTATACCCGCTACGGCGCAGGTCAACCAATCGTCAAAATTAACAAGAATGGTACAGAAGAAAATCATATTTACGACCCTGAAGGAAATCTAATTAAGGAACCGCTCTCCATACCTTTCCAGCTACCCAGTGGGATTGACTGGCCCTTTACCCAAATCACCTCACCCAAGACGGTTAAGAAAAACACCGTTTTGCAAGATAAATATAGACCAATGGTAGTTCTAAAAGAAGATGCCAAAGGTTCCGTGAGAAAAGGCTTATTTCTCCAAGCTTCTTTTCGAGTAAAGTGGTGCGTATTAAAAGAAGGAAGGCAATGCATGGAGTCCGATCAATGGGGGCGTGACATAAAAGATCGATTGCAATGGCAATACTACTTGCAAAAGGACCTCCATGAAGTAATTCCGATACCTAAAGTCTATGACATCTTTGACGAAAACGGCAATACTTATTTGGCAATGGAATACGTCCGTGGCGAATCATTGAGTTCCATAGCACTAAATATCTTCCAGGGAAGACCTTGGCAGCATTTGCCATTAGAAATTCGATTGGGCCTATTAGACTTTGCTGAACAGATTCTCGAAGTCATTCAAATCATTCATGCAAAAGGCTATATACATCGCGACATTACCCCTGTGAATTTCCTCGTTGATAAACAACGAAAAATATGGATGATTGATATGGAACTGTCATATTCAGAACGTTCACATGAACCCTACCCTCCATTTCGTCTGGGAACTCCAGGATTCATGTCCCCTGAGCAGGATGATCTGCAAACCCTACATTTCCCCACAATATTTCAAGATATCTATTCGTTAGGCGCGACATTTGTCCATTTATTAACCGGCCTATTTCCTGGTGCTTTTAGTCCAAATTATACAGCGCTATTGATCGATCAATTGAATTTTTTAATTGGAGATGTCAAATGGGTCGAGGTGCTCTCGAGGTGCCTCTCCGCGATGCCCGAAGCCAGGCCAACCCTAGCATCGGTCAAAATCGAACTGTCAGAATTTAGAAATAGGCAATCCCCCTCACGTGAGGTACCTGATAGGGCAAGAACTACTGAAATCGTCAATAAAGATTATTTGAGGGCTACCGTTCATGATGCATTATATAGCCTATCTACAGAAGAATTCATGAATATGGACCACTTATGGTTCTCCAGAACCGATGAAGATGAGTCTATGGCCTATTATCAGTGTACATCTGTCTCTGTCCATAAAGGCTTTTACAAAGGTCTTAGTGGTATAATGTATGTATTGGCCAAAGCACACAGTTCCGGCTTTTCTATTTCGTCATGCATAGGAGGATATAAAAAAAGCTTAACCGTCATACGCGAATCCTTTGGCTCTGATGAAGCGGGCTGTCCTGGCGGTCTTTACACCGGCAATACGGGAATGATCTTGGCTCTTGCAGAAGGAGTAAATGCGGGTTTGATCGAAAACGATCCAGGCATTCGGCACGATATACAAAAGGATCTCCAAAATGAAGATACAGCGGGCAACGGCATTGCCAATGGTCTGGCAGGAAAGGGCTTAGTCCTCCTTCGCACGGTTGAGATATTCAATGATCCTGCTCTTTGTGTAATGTTAAACAAAACCGTTGATAAATTGATAAGTCAACAGCTACGAGACGGGTCTTGGGTGGCAATCACGGACAAAAATAAACATAAAGTCAAACCGACTGGCTTTGCGCATGGTGTAGCCGGCATTGCGTGTTTCCTGCTGGAGTATATAAAGAGGTATAAAAATACAACTGCAGAAACTGCCGTTCTCAAATCCCTGCAATGGCTAATTCGACAATCAATCAAGAAAAATGGCCACCGGATATGGCATTTTAACGATCGGGTCAGAAACACGGACCTTAGTATGGTAAACGGCTTAGCGGGTATTATTCTTTGCTTTGTCAAAGCCTATGAAGTATTGGGGGATCCCCTTTATCAGGAAATTGCCAAAAACGCCATGGCTGCCATTCCAGAAAATCTCGTCAAAAGTGATCTAACTTTAGCGACAGGAGTGGTCGGCATAGGGGAGCTATACCTCGAAGCAGCAAAGGCGTTTTCATCCGATGAATATAAAGCCCGTGCGAATTGGATTGCGCAATTCGTACTGCATTACTTTATTAAACCAAAAGACAGATCTTGCTTTTGGGCGACAGAAGGCACTCCATTTCATATGCCGGGCCTAATGACAGGCAATTGCGGAGTAATTCACTTTTTAATCAGGTATTTTCAAAATGGCAATATGAGTCATCCTTTGCTCATGTTGTAGTAACCAATTATCAAAACGAAAAGAATGCTTACGGTAATTTAAAAATATTTCAAAATACCTTTCTCAATCGTCCTGATCAAGCGATTAAGAATAATAGCGGCGTATGTTAACTATCGCTGCGATTTAGGGAGGCTCCATCACCGATGCGATTAGAAGTAAGGGGAATCCGAAAACCTTTAATTAGAGTAGGAAATATCATTCACTTCAAAGTTTAGCTTTTTGATTTATAAAAGCAACTTTTCTTATGAAAAAGGGAAGAATAATTCTCGGCGCCGCCGCAACTTTAGTAACAGTAGTCAGCGCTTTCGCATTTAAAGCTACCCGTACGAATCACAAACAGCTATTTGGCACAGCAGGTACAAGCGCTTGCTTCCAAGTTAATTGTTGGACCCTCTCTAGCGGAAACGGTGGGGCTTGTCTAAGCCTTGCTGGCAATGTGACAGCAAACAATGTCTATCTCACTAAGACAGTAGGCACGCATTGCAAAACTGCACCGTCCACCTACACGTCTACCGCTCAGTAATTCCAGTAAAATAAGGTAGATACCAGGGACTTGCCTTAGAAAAGGCCAATTAAGATGGATGGCTGTTATGCTACGATGGCAAGCAGCCATCTCTTATTTTCCATCGAAAGTGATCCACTCAACCTTTTTCAAAACCTGTCCCTCCAGAATTCAAAATATTACCCGATTTACCGGCGTATGTTAACTATCGCCGAAATATAGGAAGGCTTCATTACCGACGTGATTAGAAGCAAGGGTAATACCGAAAACCTTTAATAAGTAGGAAATATCATTCACTTTTAAAGTTTAGCTTTTTGATTCCAAAAAGCAATCTTTTATGAAAAAAGGAAGACTAATTCTCGGAGCCGCAGCACTTTTGGCAACGGTAGCCAACGCTTTCACATTTAAAATAACACGATCAAATCATCATAAGCTTTGGGGAACAGCCGGAACAGACATTTGCTTTCGGGTTAATTGTTGGACGGACGCAATCGGAAATGGCGGGGCTTGTAGGACCGGGGACGACAACATAACTGCATCCGGTGTCTATCTTACAAGAACAGCAGGTGCGACATGTATAACACCCGTAACAAGGTACACGGTTATAGGACTCTAAACTTTATTACCCGATACGTTCATGTATAGTCATGGCCGCTTCCGTGTTGTATCCAGGTCGAAGGGTGAATTATCCTGACCTCGTTCATTGTTCAAATCCGACGTCATCCATTTAGGTGGAAGTGCACCCTTCAGATAGTAATCGAAAAATTGCTGAAGTCGGATGGAATAATCCAACTGATTGTTTGTATCATAAAGGACATGCTCATCATCATAAGATAAAAGCCAGACCTTTTTGTGCAGGTGGGTCAATGCATTGTACCACTCCTTCTCCTGCATAAACGGAGAATTTGAATCATTCATATTATGCATAATTAACAACGGTGTTGTAACTTTGTCCGCATAATAAATTGGGGAGTTTTGTATATATACTTTGGGGTTTGCCCATAAAGATGCTCCCAGTCGTCCCTGTGATATCTCAAAATATACACCACTAGTGTGTATTTGGTAATTGAAACTTATTGCATCGCAAAACGCCGAAGAAGGCGCTGCAGCAGCAAAACGGTGAGTGCGAGTTACGATATAGTCGGTTCCATATCCACCAAAGCTAATTCCTTGCAATCCCATCGCCTTCGTGTTGACCCACGGCTTCTGGGATAGTACATTGGCAACCGCATTTACCGCTCGATAAATACATTCGCCTGGATAACCAGGTTTATAAAAAACAATATCCGGCACGCAGACCAAATACCCACTACTAACAAACCTAGGTATACTCATAGCTCCATTACTAAGTACAGGATTAATAAACAAATGAAGAGCAGCAGTATTTCCTTCATAATAATAAAATATCACCGGATACTTCTTGTTCGGATCAAAATCTTCCGGTTTATATAGGATGGCTTCCGACCGACCGCCATTTGGCAAAATAAATTGAATGAGCTCGGTGCTATACCAATTATATTCCTTTTGTGGCTCAAGGTTCGTCAGTAGTTTGAACTCCTTAAAATTTTTTGTAAAACATATATTAGGATACTCGCTGGCATCCATTCTTCTCATTATATATGCGTTAGCACTCCTTGCTTTAATCGGGAAAACCGGATTGCATATACCCTGAAGATCCGGCTCATCCGAAGTGAATGGGAAATAATAGCAATAATGCCCCGTGCTCAATTTGTGTGGTTTGCTATCCTTACCCAACACCAATGAAAAAAAACCGTTGTCTTTGGTAAGTGTATTAAAAGCGGAAAGCAACAACGTGTCGCCAAGACGCAGCCACTTCGATTGTTGGCTATTGAAATCGCCATCTGGCCGCTGTGCAAAATCCATGTATCGAAACCTGATATTTTCCTTTCGCCCAATACCCGACGTGATATTAAGAGCAAGTTTAATTCCATCAGGATCCACGCCCCAAATATCATAACAATCATAAATAAACACCATCTTATCATTTTCCAACCATCCTGCAATTCCTTCATCACGAGAAATACCTCCTACATTGTCGTACTTATTAAATAATGGAGTTGGTATACTATTAGTTACATTTCTAATTAAACCGTCCAATGTCCGGTAGGTGAACCATTGGCCTTTCTCTCTATCATAAAAAATCACATATTTACCCGTTGGCGAGAGAAAAGAACGGATAATTGCATTGCTCTTTATTATGTTCCTAGTGCCATTTTTTATACATAAAAGATAGAGATTTCTACGTAATTGATCGTTGGCCTTATTCGGGTCCGCTTTCCGACTGGGAAGACCTTCAACAATAGCATTATCTCCATCTTGATCAACCCACAAACGAGAGAAACTAGGAAAATCCTTTTCCTGCTCCAGAATAGTCACCTTTCTTCTGTCCCCTACAACAGCACATGCCCAATATATTCCCACTCCCGCCTCTGTCTTGGCACCGTTCTCACTCTTGTAATTTCGCACATCAACTCTCGCTACATCCGAAAATGATCTCAAAGAAGTAATCACCTTTGATTTCATTGTCTTAAAAAACATTTTATTCCCGCGCTTACTAAAAAAAACATTGCCAACTATCCGCAAGCCATCCTTCCCATATGTGCCAGGTCCCGCAACTACAGTAGCACTGTCCATGCCGCTTTGGTAGTATTTAAGGACCCTGTAACTCTGGCCGCCACTCGATTCTTCAGCGATAAACGCCAGTTGGTGGCCCCGCCCATAAAAGGCAAAATTATTCGTTCCTAAATTATGATCGATTACCGAAGCTGCACCATCTAACAGATTAACAATTGCCGTCGACTGGAGTCTGATGGAGTCTGACTGACCACCGATCTGCAAAATCAAAGTCCGCGCACTGTCATCAAATAGAAATTCGTTCACGTTAATATATTCTTTTTGCACCCCTGTAAAGAGATCCAATAATATAAGCTCACCAACGGGCATCTTACGGATGAATGCAAGCCAACGGCCATCTCCATCGATTGCCTGCTGGAACGAACTTACCTGGGCGAAATAGCTCATAGTATTTTTTGTCAAATCCGAGATACACAAGCTATCATTATTATTAATCAAAATAAGCCGTCGACTATCAGGTGTAAATGCAATATTCTTAATTCCATTAAAGTCCTTTTTCCAACTCCCATCGGTCGCTTGTACCGTCCAAATAGGCCCTTTGCTTTTTGATCCTATGCTATAGACGACATATTGCCCGTTATTGCTAATCATTTCAGACTGCAAATTCGGCCAGTTTTCATCTATCGAGTAATCTATTGCTTTTTTTTGAGCTATTGAAATATTGGATAAGAGGATAGGTAATAGAAAAACAATCAAAATCTTCATCTGATTAATTTTTAATTCCTCGAAAAGATAACGACCAAAAACGCAATTTAAGTGCACTGCCAAGTCTTAAATTCGACAAGCTATTGATATTCTTCAAATCTTGAATCCCTTCCCTCCCATGTATTTTCACCGTGTTCCATTTTTTTCAAAGTGATCTTATAATTTATATCGGAGCCATCACGGAATTTCGATGCTAAGCCCAGCGCTTTTTCTTCCCAAAAAATAGCCTTGTCTTTTTCTCCGAGCTTATACAATAGATTAGCATAAGTATCGATAAACTCATATGTACTGCTGTACTTATAGGCGGCTGTATCGGACGGTTCGGGTATTGTCCGCCGACTCCACTTTGCCGCTTCCAATAGGAAATTTCGATCAGTAGAATGCATAAAGGCGTCCCAGGCAAAAGTATTTAGCTCGTCTCTAGTTAATTCATTACCATATTTGTCAGCACAGGATAATGCAGCATTTTCGCATTCTGGCCACATTTTTTTAAAAGCAAAGTATTTCTCCTTTTCGATTGCAATCATTTTGCCCGGATCATATCCCGGATATCTAATTTTAATTTGATTGAAAATTTTATCCCAGTTGGCCAACGTAGTTTCGCTCGACTTGGTCTTATATAGAGGAAGCTGAATCTCGTACCTCAAAACTTGATACTCATAATTAGCGTACAATGAATTAATAATCGAAATATTCAATTCCGGGTATTTTACCTTCAAGGACGCCAACAAATCCTTCCATACTATCGGGAACTTTCCGTGCATAAATAAAGGGTTAATCTCCTCATCGGCGATTATTCTCCAGACACAATCTTCTGCCACCGCTTCGCCATCGAATACGCTGTCAATTTTAAAGGCATCCTTTAGAAAAAAGCTAAAGCCCTTGTCCTTGGAAGACTGTATAGATTTCTTGATTAATAGGAGACTATACTCTCTGAACGGATCTGCTAAACAATTTACATACGCATCCGAAATGGCCTCGGCATTCCTTAAATCCCTTAAATTAAGAGACATCGTAAGGGCATTACGTAGATACATTGAGTCGTTAAGATGCGCTTGGTAATTACCGATGTAGTTGTAATACTGTTTTTGGGGTTCAAAGACATCTTTTACTTTATCAATAAAATTTACCCCGTCGTTCCCAGTAACACCTACAATCCTATGGAGCGGTTGCCCATCCGGAGAAAAAAGCAAATAAGTAGGAAATGCATTAATGGAATATTTGTCCACAATAGCTTGAGCATCACCATACCATTTCTGAATATCTTCGTTATCCTTTGAAGTCCGATCTGTCTGGACAGCCACATTTATAAAGTGAACATTCATATAATCGCCAACCTTTGGCTGCGTAAAGATTCTCTCGCTCATAAATTTACAAGGGCCGCACCAAGTAGCATAACAATCGATAAAAATCAACTTTTTTTCAGCTTTGGCTTTCGCTTGAATTTGTTGCCAAGTCAACCCTTTCTCAAAATGAATTCCGCTATCTGGTTTAATTCCATTATTCTTATTCTGCGCCAAAACTAGGGCCGGCGTAAAAAGAATAATGAATAGGCAGTTAAGTTTTTCTTTCATAAAATCTTAGTTTTTATCATAATATAAACAATCAGCATATGATCTACCGACACCGCGAGATGCCCCAGAGCTTGTAAAATGCATTCGCCACCTGGAAACATATAAATTACTACGTCGACAACTGTCTGAATAACCAATAAAAAAACCGCTAAAAAAGCGGTTTTCTAAAAATGCTGTATACTTCTACTGCTAGAATTACAAGCAAATCAATATACTCAATTGCTTAATTGTATCCTGGATTCTGTATCAGATTTGGATTTACAGTTCTTTCTGACAAAGGAATTGGAAATAAGGCCCAATCAGTGTTCCAAGTCCCCCCTTTGCTCTGGCAAACGTTTCCGGGGCTGCCCATGACCGCATTGATGTTGCCAGTTCTTTTCAAATCAAACCACCGATGACCCCACTCTGTAAAAAGTTCAACTTGCCTTTCATGGTAAATAGCTGTCAAAAGGTCCGATTGAGTGGTAGCTTGGGTCGAGTCGAGACCAGCCCGCATCCGGATTGTGTTTAAATCCGCTGCAGCACCTAAAAGGTTGCCTTTTTGAGCCCTCGCTTCGGCCCTAATGAGATATTGCTCCGCCAAACGAAGAACCATTAAATATTCTGTAACTGGCAGACTGGTGCCAAACTTGTTTGCTTTATATTTATAAGGATAATAATATGTGCGACCGCCCGAGCTGAAGCTATGCACCCAATGAGCCAATCGTTGATCCCCGCTATCAAATGTGCTTAAGAGGCTTGCACTCAAACCCACAGGGGCCTGACCAGAGCCAGGCACGGAATGAAGAACAAAATAATAAGCGTCAAGTGTATTATATCCCGGACGCACGGGTTGAAGTTGCCAAATCGCCTCCGTACTATTTTTAAGAAATACACTATCGAGATGACCCACAAGGCCGAAGTGCCCGCTGTTAATAATTTGGGTCGACTGCGCTTCCGCACTATCCCAGCTTCCGGAAAATAAATAGGCCCTCGCCAATAGGGCTGCTGCCGCCCATTTGTTTGGGCGCACCCTTTCTGCTGTAATTGTTCCCCCGGTGGGAGTAACGAAATCCTCACCCAATCGGCTTTCTGCATCTCTTAAGTCTGAAATTACTTGTTGATACACTTGCGCCTGAGACGAACGATGAATAACATTGTTCGTCTCGTAACTAGTGCTAGTCACCAAAGGAAAGTCTCCGAATAAATTGGTCCCGTAGTAGTCAAAAAAAGCACGCATGAATTTTGCTTCGCCAATCAATTGCTGCTTTTCCAACGGGGTGACAGTACTAGAGACAGAAAGTCCTTCTAAGACGGCATTTGCAACATGGATTTCATTGAATAGTTCAGTCCAAAAATAAGCACTGCTACTACTCAAGGTATTAGTATAACACTGGCCGAGAGCAACAAAAGTAGAAGAGTAGTCTTTAAACTCATCAGCTGTCAACCCTGTCAGGCAAGAGATACTCTGCGTTCCCTGCGACAGGCCGCTGAATCCATACATCATGTTATAATAAATGCTCGTCATAGCGGATGCAGCGCTTAAGTCATCCCCATAGACAACCGCACGGGTAAGTGCAGTGGACGGAGGATCTATCTGAACAAACTTTTTGCAACTCGTCACAATCGTTACCACAATCACCGTGAACATTGCAGCCCACTTGGCAACATACGAACCACTTCTGTTTATTGAAATTATCATTTTCTCTTCTT
>Ga0134125_10004642_pt1 | contig 15694 bp, 18 predicted proteins | sample KB31751_FD_96464 | JGI IMG/M metagenome (GOLD analysis project Ga0134125, IMG submission 96464) | Terrestrial soil microbial communities with excess Nitrogen fertilizer from Kellogg Biological Station, Michigan, USA - KB3-175-1 | ecosystem: Environmental > Terrestrial > Soil > Unclassified ... | reverse complement strand
CCCGCGTTCTGATCGGCACTTCGGGCTGGCACTATGATTCTTCGCGGGGTCGCTTTTACCCCGAGGGTCTGCCTATCAAGGCGCAGCTGCAATACTACGCAAGCCAGTTCGAAGCCGCCGAACTCAATGGCGTATTCTATCGAACGCCCACGCCGAATGCCGTCAAAAGCTGGAAGGAGCAGACCGGCAAGAATTTCGTCTTCACATGGAAGGCGTCGAAATTCATTACCCACTGGAAGCGGCTGTCGGCGAACTCGGTGAACAGCCTCGAGTTGATGGAGAGCCGTCTGTCGTTACTTGGCGAAAAGGCCGCTCCGGTTCTTTTTCAATTGCCACCCAACTTCAAGGCCGACGCGGACCGCCTATCCGCATTTCTGCGCATGCTTTCGCCGAAAAGACGCTACAGCATCGAGTTTCGGCATCCCAGTTGGTATTCGCCACAAATCATGCGCCTGCTCTCAGAGGATAACATATCGCTATGCATCTCGGACCATCATGATGCGCCGGCACCTTGGAGGCGGACCGCTGACTTCGTCTATGTTAGAGGGCATGGTCCTGGCGGACGATACAAGGGACACTACTCAACAGATGCCCTGGCGGGATGGGCAAAACGTATCAGCTCGTGGAAAGCGCAAGGGTGCGACGTATTTGTATTCTTCGATAACGACCAAAAGAGCGCCGCGCCGATTGATGCACTGAAGCTGAAGCAAATCTTACTGCCCAGACGTTAGAGCAAGGGCCTTGCATGCTCATTACCATCATTGCATTTTGGCGGCTGCCCTAACGTCGCTCTCCTACATCCCGCAAGTGGCGAAAGCGCTTCCAGCAGGATCAACCAACGACCTCTCGTCCAAAACGCTTGCGGTGCTCGCGGCTGGACTAGCCTTGTGGATAGGGTACGGCATCCTCAAAGGCGATTTCGTGATCATCGTCGCGAATGCCGTCGGCCTTTTCGTTGCGATGCTGATCGGTTTCAAGATCCGGGATGCTGGTCAAAGTCCGGATGGAAGCCCACAATCAGGCAGGCTGTGAGGTCAGTCATCTCTCACTCCAGCGCTGCAATCCTACTTGTGCTCGGCCATCTGCTTCTTCAGATCATCGATGAAATGCTGCGCCCCTTGTTGTGTCAACATTTCGCCCGACTTGTCCGGCACGTCCGCCTTCTGACACAGCGTCTTGAGTTCGTCTCGTTGCGCTTCGGTGATCATTGGTTCGTCCATAGTCCCTCCTTTACACGTTGGCTTTTTCCCGCATCTCGTCGATCAGCTTTGACGCCTGAGCTTTGGTGAGATCGTCGTCATACATCTCGGGCGTGCCTGCCTGCTCGCAGAGGGTTTTCAAATAAGAGGCTTGAGCACCGGTCATCGGATCATCTCCCGAAACCCATTCGTCGGGATCCTTTTGAGTGTTGTCGGTCAACTCTGTTTTTGGATTACTCATGATGACGTTCCTTTCGGTTGCGACAACGCAAGCGTTCGCTGAATGTTCCTTCTGCTCGCCGTCGCCCTGCTCTTCTCTTGCCCGCAATCGGCAGTTGGGCATGAGAAGCGATTGTCGGCAGACAATGCTGTTGAACGGGGCTTAGCGAGAGCCGTCGGCGGACTCAGCACGCCGCTTCGTACAAGGCACGAGCCGACGTATGCGGGCTCGCTCCCTCTCACTTCGCGCCCGTGCAGGGATTGGAACTGGTGATACGCCAAGCCGTTGCATGCATTGAAGCGAGGAATTTCAATGACCAGCAAATCTCTTTGGATGTCGATTGCCGTGGCGCCTAAGGCCGTTCCCTTGAAAGGTAACGAACGGTGCGACGTGGTCGTCGTGGGGAGCGGCATAGCCGGCCTGTCAACGGCGTATGAGTTGAGCCAACGCGGACGGTCGGTGATCGTTATTGATCGCGGGCCGATAGCAGGCGGTATGACCGCGCGTACCTCCGCTCACTTAGCGCCGCTTTGCGATGACCTGATGAGCGAGATGCAAAAGATCAAAGGGGAAGATCAGTCGAGGCTCTTTTATGAAAGCCAGGCCGCGGCAGTAGACCGCATCGAAGAAATACAGAAGAGTGAAGGAATCGATTGCGATTTTCGCCGTCTCGACGGCTACTTGTTTCAGGGCGACGACATGCCCGCCGACGTGATCGACGAGGAGCTTGATGCGGTGCGGGCGGCAGGTGCGTCCGTCGAGCGTCTGGTCGGCGTCCCTCTGAGCGGATGCGACAGCCGACACGCGTTGCGTTACCCCCGACAGGCGACATTTCATCCGCTTAAATATCTGGCGGGAGTGGCTGACGCTTGCGTCAAGCGCGGGGTCCGCTTCTTTGCAGATACAGCCGCAGATGAAATCGTCGAAGAAAATGGCGCGGTTACGGTCAAGACCACTCGCGGCCTGATCCGCGCCGGCCATGCCGTTGTTGCCACCAATGCATCGATCGTTGACCGCGTGGCGCTGCATTCGAAAACGTCGCCCTACCGAACGTATGTCATTGGTTTCGCCATCGATCGCGGTGCCCTGCCTGACGCGCTCTACTGGGATACAGAAGAACCCTATCACTACGTGCGCCTTCAGCCCGGGGACAACGGCACGGATTTCGTGCTGGTCGGCGGTGAGGATCATAAGAGCGGCGAAGCCGATGACGCGGACAAACGTTTCAAGCGCCTGGAGCAATGGGCGCGTGCCAAAATGCCGATGCTGAAGGATATCACCCATCGGTGGTCAGGACAGGTGCTCGATACGATCGACTATGCCGGCTTCATCGGCAAAAACCCAGGGTCGGAGTACATTTACGTCGCAACCGGCGACTCCGGACAGGGCCTGACGCACGGCGTGATGGGCGCGATGCTGAATGCGACCCTGGTTACAGGGGGTAAAAGCGATTGGGCGGAGCTGTACGCACCCGACCGCAAGCCACTCAAAGCCGCCAAGAATTGGGTGATGGAAAACAGCACGGCGCTCAAGAATCTGGCAGAGTATGTGACCCCGGGCGAACTCAGCTCTGTGAATGAATTGGAGCCTGGACAGGGGGCGATCACACGTGAAGGCCTCAATCAGATCGCAGCCTACCGCGATGCCAACGGAAATATGCACCAGCATTCGGCCGCGTGCACGCATCTCGGATGCCATCTACACTGGAATAGCTTTGAAAGCTGCTGGGACTGTCCTTGCCATGGCTCCATATTTGGGCCGGAGGGACAGGTGCTGAACGCGCCAGCGATATCCGGTCTTACTCCGATCTCCTGACAATCGCTTTGGCTGCGAATTGCCCTAACGGCGTATGCCCTCCCTTCAACACGCGCAGCGGAAACCTACATACGTTGCATCCGCCCATGGAGGCTTCGTGTCTGAGCAATTGGCCTTGTTTGATAAAGTGCGGGCGGAGCCGGAAGGGCTGCGCTACGCAGCCGACTTCGTATCGCCGGCAATCGAAAGGGAACTTATTCAATGTATCCGGACCGTTCCGCTTCAGCCTTTTCAATTCGGCCAGTTTGAAGGCAAGCGGCGGGTAGCTTCGTTCGGCTTCCGCTACGACTATAACCAGCGCCAATTGAAGCGCGCCGAGCCGACTCCCGCCTGGCTGGCGGAAGTCGTTGCAAGCGTCGAGACCTTCGTAGGTCATGGAACCCGAATCCAGCAGGTTCTCTGTACCGAATACGACGTCGGTGTCGGGATCGGCTGGCACCGCGACAAGGCCCATTTCGACAGAATATTTGGGCTTTCCCTCGGAGCCGCCTGTAAATTGCGATTCCGCAGACCCACCGGTAAGTCATGGGAGCGCTTTACGCTCGATGCAGAACCTCGCTCGCTTTACATGATGTCGGGGCGCGAGATTTGGGAACACAGCATTTCCGCCGTAGAGGCGCCGAGGTATTCCATTACATTTCGCACGATGATCGACGAACCTGACCTGGGGGCGCCGTTCTGATACGTTTCGGACAAACTTGGACTTTTCGATTCGATGGCGAGGCGCTCTGGCACCGCAATTCTTCCTTTGCACGGTGGACGCGTGCCGCCTTGGCTGGCAAGTCGCATGTCTTCGCTCGGCGCCATCATTACGCAGGCGATTGTCCACCATTACGGCCGAGACGAATTTCTTCAAAGGCTATCTCATCCATTTTGGTTCCAGTCTTTCGGTGCCGTTATGGGCATGGACTGGCACTCGTCCGGCATCACAACCAGCGTGATTGGCGCCCTGAAACGCGGGCTGCAACCGCTCTCGGATGAACTCGGCATCCACGTCTGCGGCGGCCGAGGCCAGCACTCGCGAAAGACGCCGGGCGAATTGCACCTGCTTGGCGAACGCATTGGCTTCGACGGTGCCAAGCTCATTCGCGCAAGCCGACTCGTCGCTAAAGTCGACAGCGCCGCCGTCCAAGACGGCTTCGATCTTTACCTGCACGGATTCTTCGTAACCGACGACGGCAAATGGACGGTCGTGCAACAAGGCATGAACGGCGACAACAAGCAGGCGCGGCGGTACCATTGGCATTCGGAGGATCTGAAGAGCTTCGTCGACGAACCGCATAGTGCAATCGACGGTCCTGTGCAGGGCGAGATCGTGAACCTCACGGACAAGCGCGCCGAACCTTCTCGCACCGCCCAGCTAGAGTTGCTGAACGGCCTGGGTCCGGCCGGTATCGTCTCTGAGCTCTCCGCCCTTACGGGAGATGGTGTGGCGCAAGCCTTGCTCCCGCATCTCGTCATGCCGGCACACCACGACGTCCGGTCCAGTGACGTTTTTACGCGGCGGCTCCACGGCACGCTCGCCGCGGCAGCCGAGCGTGGTCCGGTCGACTTCCCTGATCTTCTGCTGACGCCTGGCGTCGGCGCGCGCACGGTCCGGTCCCTCGCCATGGTCGCCGAAGTGGTGCACGGAGCGCCCTATCGCTTCCAGGATCCCGCCCGCTTCTCGCTGGCGCACGGCGGAAAGGATCGTCACCCGTACCCGGTTCCCCTCAAAGTCTACGATGAAACCATCCGCGTGATGAAGTCGGCCCTACAGAAAGCCAAGCTCGGACGACATGAGGAGATGCAGGCCCTGAAACGCCTCGACAACCAAGCGCGTCGGCTTGAGGGCCTCGCCGAGGGTCCATCGCTGGAGTCCTTCATGGCTGTTGAGCGCGCGGCCTCTCCCGCACTGGACGGCCGATCGGTATTCGGCTGGGAAAAAGATTTGGCGGGCAAGAAGGCTGCCGATTGATAACCGGGACAGCGCGTTTGGTCCTTCAGACGCCGCCGGAACTCCCATCGCCGAGATAGGCCGGCGGACGACTCTGCATCGTATCAGACGGCAGATTATTGCCGGCTGGGACACCCGGCAGATTCATGGTAACCGTTGTACGAGATGATCCCCTCACGATTGAATCGTAGTTGCCGGCCAAATCCAGCAAGCGCTTCCTGATAAAGGGATCGGCTTTGTCGGCGAGTTCTCGTATGTGCCGAGCTCTCTCCTTGTAGAATTCGTCGTCCAATTTAGCCTCTCTGGGGGCTCGGCGGGTGCGCCAAGCTGCTTTCAACCCATTTTGCAGCATCTGTTTTTAGAGGATCAACCTGGTCGCACCTAAGGCAGCGCAGCTCAGTTCGATCATCGCTAATTGTCTCTACGACAAGGCGTCTATTGCACCTCGGGCAGCGTGCTGAGTCCATCGCGCTCTCCCACTTTCAAAAGAAAATAGGGCGGGGAACGTAAATTGAAAAGCCGAGCTTTTTGAAATTAGACTGGAACTTTTTTGGAGATAGGTACCTGAAGGAACTTTTCTGAGCTCTTCTTGGGCCATTGATCGTTACCGAATTTGCCGGCCCGTTAAAGACCAAATCGTCCCGACTGATCACGAGGTCGGTGTTCTGAACTAAGCAACACAGAATTATCCGATGATTGCCGCGGGTACCTGCGACACGACGACCGGGCCTCGTAGCCCTTTGGGCCGGTGCCAGAGGGGGACATGATTGAGGGCGACTCAAGACCAGTGTGCGATTTGACGAGCATCGTGCATTAGGCGATCGACGCGGGCGCGATATTCGGGGACGTTCACCTTAGGGCATTCGTAGAATGTTATTCACAAGCCTGCGGACCGCCTTCTGCTTTACCTGATCCATAGTGCATTGGTCCGGCCGCTTGTCTGGCCGCCATCTGAGGATTGACGTACCGTGCCGAAATCGTCCTCCGGTGAAGTGATCATACGAGACCTCGACGACGTATTTCGGCTTCACTGGGGTCCACTCGGACGATCGCTTCGTGGACCACCGGCTGGGACCGCCCGGCGCGGTTCCCGTAAAGCTTTTCTTTTGAACAACATCCTCGAGCTTGTCTGTCAGCGTGGCTTTGTCCTTGGCTTTGATGCCGGAAGAGAAGCCGACGTGATGAAGCAGACCGTCGGCATCGTAAAGACCCAACAGGATCGAACCGACAAGCCGGCGACCCGCGTGCCTCTTCTCGGCGTAGCGGAAGCCGCCGATCACGCAGTCGGCGCTTCGGAACTTCTTTATCTTCTGCATGCCTTCGCGGTTGCCGGCCTGATACGGCAGATCGAGCCGCTTCGCGATTATGCCGTCGCTGCCCCCGCCCGCCGATCTGAGCCAGCGCTCTGCCTCCTTCAACCTGCGGCTGGCGGGCGAGAGGCGGAAAAATGCAGTTCCCGGAAATTGACGCGTCGCGAAATCCTCAAGGAGTGGCCGGCGCTTGGACAATGGCCACGCTGCGACGTCCTTGGTGCCCTCCTTCAGAAGATCGAAAGCCAGGTACAACGCTGGTGTTTCCGCGGCTAATCTTTTCACGCGGCTTGCCGCCGGATGGATGCGCTGAAGCAGATCGTCGAACGAGAACTGGCCCTCGACCGGCACGACGATCTCGCCATCCAGGGTGAAGCTTTTCGCGTTCAGATCGAGCGCAGCGGCGACGATCTCCGGAAAATAGCGCTTCAGGTCCTGGCCGCTCTTGGAGACCATCGCGATGTCGCTGGCATCCCGCGCGAGGATGCAACGGAAGCCGTCCCACTTGGGCTCGTACTGCCACTCCGGTCCTTGCGGAATCTCGTCGACCGACCGCGCCTCCATGACAGCGAGTGGAACGGACGCTTTTCTCATGCGGCCTTGCGCATGCGGCCGCGCGTCCTTGACCGCTTTGTCGACGCCGGATGAAGCGCGATCGGACGGGTGACCAACGAGAGCTTCAACGACCCCTTCCAAAGGGCACGCGGCGCCATCTTTTGAACCTCCAGACGACAGGAACTTTAACGGACCCGGGAACTTTCAGTTCCTGTAGAATGCAAGGTGCCGAATGAAGAAACTGCTCGCTAAATATCGTGCCAAACGGGATTTTTCGAAGACGGCAGAGCCCAGCGGCGACGCCGCAGTCAGGAAAGCAAAGGGTCTCCGTTTCGTCATCCAGAAGCATGCGGCGTCGCATCTGCACTACGACCTGCGGCTGGAACTCGACGGGGTCTTCAAGTCCTGGGCTGTGACGAAGGGCCCCTCGCTCGACCCCCACGACAAGCGGCTCGCGGTGGAGGTCGAGGACCATCCTCTGGACTACGGCGACTTCGAGGGCACCATTCCGAAGGGCCAGTACGGCGGCGGCACTGTGATGCTATGGGATCGCGGATTCTGGAATTGCGACGACCCGCAAAAGGCGTACCGCAAGGGCAAGCTGGATTTCACCTTGGAGGGCGAGAAGCTCCACGGAGGCTGGATTCTCACCCGGATGCGTAATCGGGAGGGCGAAAAGCGCACCAACTGGCTGTTGATCAAGCATCGCGACGCGTTCGCGCGCGAGGGAAGGAAGAACACGGTCCTGGACGAGGACGCCTCCGTGGCCTCCGGTCGCTCGATGGACGACATCGCGGCTGGCAAGGGACGGGGTCCGAGAGCGTTCATCACGGGAAACAGATCGCGGGCATCCGCGAAGGCCGAATGGACCTCGCATCGTGCCGCCTCGAACGGTTCAGCGGCGAAGAAGCGGTCTCGGCCGTTGGCGGCGCGGTCGAAGCGATCCTCGGCCAAGAAAACGAGCAGGACGAAGCGCGCGACCGACGGAGACATGCCAGCCTTCGTGCCGCCGCAACTTTGCACGTCGGTCGAACGGCCTCCCACGGGCGGCGGCTGGGTCCACGAGATCAAGTTCGACGGCTATCGCATCCAGATGCGTGTCGAGAACGGAGCCGTAACGCTGAAGACGCGGAAGGGCCTCGATTGGACCGCCAAATTCGGGTCTGCCATTCCGAGAGCGGCGAGAGAACTGCCCGATTGTCTGATCGACGGAGAAATCGTCGCCCTCGATCATCGCGGCTCTCCGGACTTTGCGGGCCTGCAGGCCGCGTTGTCCGAAGGCAAGACCGACGACCTGATCTTCTTCGCATTCGATTTGCTTTTCCTCGAAGGCAAGGACCTGCGAGGCAGATTTCTCGTGGACCGCAAAAGCACTCTCAAGAACCTCGTCGAAAAAACCTATGGCAAGCATCAAACTCAGATCCGATATGTCGAGCACTTCGAGAGCGGAGGCGACGCGGTCCTAAAGTCCGCCTGCCGGATGTCCCTGGAAGGCATCGTCTCGAAGCAGGCGGACGCCCCCTACGCCTCGGGGCGCACCGATAGCTGGACGAAGGCCAAATGCCGCGCCGGACACGAGGTGGTCATCGGTGCATGGAACAGCAACGGAAGCCAATTCAGGTCGCTGATGGCTGGCGTGTACCGCGGCGATCATCTGGTCTATGTCGGCAACATCGGAACGGGATTCGGCGCCGAGAAGGTTTCGCGCCTGATGCCGGCGCTCAAGGCCGCCGCCTCGGAGAAGAACCCGTTCGGAGGCAAGAACGCCCCGCGCAAGAAGGCCGGCGTGCACTGGCTCAAGCCGGAGCTCGTGGCCGAGATCGAGTTTGCGGGCTTCACCGGCGCCGGCATGATCCGGCAGGCGGCGTTCAAGGGACTGCGTCAGGACAAGCCTGCGAAAGAGGTCGAAGCCGAACGGCCGGCGCCCTCCGACAGCACCGATGTCGCAGAACCGATGCCGGCGAGAAGGCGAAACAAAACCTCGTCCGACGATGGCGTGGTAATGGGAGTGCCCCTGAGCCATCCGGATAAGGTGCTCTGGCCCGACGAGGGCGAGGGCCCCGTCACCAAGCTCGATCTGGCGCGGTATTTCGAGGATGTCGGCACATGGATGATGGACCACCTGAAGGGACGCCCCTGCTCGATCATCAGAGCGCCGGACGGCATCGGCGGACAACGCTTCTTCCAGCGGCATTCGATGAAAGGCGGGTCCAATCTGCTCGAAGAGGTCTCCGTGTCCGGTGACCGCAAGCCCTATGTGCAGATCGATCGGATCGAAGGGCTGGCGGCCGTGGCGCAGAGTGCGGGCGTCGAACTGCATCCTTGGAACAACCAGCCGGGTGACCCGGCCCTTCCCGGCCGTCTCGTGTTCGATCTCGATCCCGCGCCGGATGTCAACTTCGACGCCGTCATCGAGGCTGCGAAGGAAATGCGTGAACGACTGTCGGGGCTCGGCCTCGTCTCCTTCTGCAAGACCACGGGCGGCAAAGGTCTGCATGTCGTGACACCGCTGGCGCGTCCGAAAAAGACCCAGCGGCTGACCTGGGCCGAGGCGAAGCAGTTCGCCCGGGATGTCTGCAGCGCAATGGCCGCTGACAGTCCGGACCGCTATCTCATCAACATGAGCAAGGCGAAGCGAACGGGAAAGATCTTCCTCGACTACCTTCGGAACGACCAGTTCTCTACCGCCGTGGCTCCTCTATCGCCCCGCGCCCGGCCTAACGCGCCCGTCTCCATGCCCGTTACGTGGCCGCAGGTGAGGCACGGTCTGGATCCGGCGGAATATACGATCCATACCGTGCCCCAGCTTCTGAGAAAATCGAAGGCATGGGCCGACTATTGCGAAGGCGAGCGATCTCCTCTGGAGGCTATTGCGCGACTCAGAAAGCCACAGGTTGTGAGGCGCGCGGCCTGACCGGCATGGCAGCAGCCGGTCTGTACCGCTGTCGAGGCCTGAACAGAGAGCTTTGGGCCTTCGTATCTTGACGCTGATGGCGCATACCAGGTTGCGGACATAAGTGTTCAGCGGGTCAATCAGCTGTCGTGTTTGGATGGCAAGGGCCAAGGTGGCAACGGCGGCAAGCCAAGGACCTCACGCACAGGGCCAAACGAGCGCCTGTGGGCTGCACAAGCGCCAAGTTTGGAAAGCGCGGCATAGTGCGCGGGCACGGGATAACCCTTGTGATCCGCAAAACCGTAGTCGGGATAACAGGTATCGAGCTCTCGCATCAGCGCATCGCGCGCCACCTTCGCGAGAATAGAAGCTGCTGCGATGCTGGCCGACTTGGCGTCGCCTTTGATAATTGCCTGCTGCGGAATCGCGACCTCTTTCAGCCGTTTTGCGTCGATCAAAAGATGCTGCGGGGTTGACTGCAGCCCTTCAAGAGCCCGTCGCATCGCGAGAAGTCCCGCCCAGTAGATATTTATCGAGTCGATTTCCTCGACTTCGACGAAGGCGACACACCAGGCCGCCGCCTTTTGCTTGATTTCTTCGGCGAGCGCTTCCCGCGCAGACGGGTCCAACTTCTTTGAGTCGTCGATGCCGATGATGCGCGTACCAGGCTTCAGAATAACCGCGGCAGCTGAGACAGGCCCCGCTAGCGGGCTCATGCCGGCCTCATCAATGCCTGCCACGGCATCGTGGCCCTTCTCCCAGAGGAGCGTTTCGAAGCGAAGCATCTTGCGCAGCCGCTGTCCCTCCGACCGATTTTCAAATCGCCGCTTTGCGATCGAAGCAAGGATAGCGCGTGCTCCGGCGCGGCTGTCTGCGCGCAAGACTTCTTCAAGGCTGGTCTCGAGCGGACGGCGCTCTATGACATAGCGTTGATGTAATTCATTGAGAGATAGTCGGGTCATGTTTGAAGTTTCGAAAAGGACAATTCGCAGAGATCTCGCCAAGGTTTGTGGCAAATATCTGAAAATTTGCTTGTAAGGAAGTGCACCCTGCAACGACGCATTGCAATGACCATGGGATTTCGGCCGGGATTCGATTCCCGGCAAGATGCAGCGGCACATGCCTGGTCGCCGGGGTAGTGATTTCTTTTTGCCAAGCCAGCGCCGCGCGACCTCGACGCACCGCCGCGCTTGGTGTTGTAGGCGATTTGGACTTCCACCACATTCCCGATCGCGGCCGAAGTTTTGGAACAACGGGGCTTGCTGCTGGTTCAAGGGGAAGCGAGCGTGCAATTGGAGGTTCCCATGCCCCGTGGAGACAAATCGAGTTATACCGGCAAGCAGAAGCGGATGGCCCAACATATCGAACAAGGTTACGAAAAGCGCGGCGTCTCCGAAGATGAAGCCGAGCGCAGAGCTTGGGCCACCGTCAACAAGGAAACTCACGGCGGCAAGAAGAGTGGTTCCGGACGCGGCAAGGCCGAAGACCACTCGCCCTCCCGGAAGGGCGGCCATCTGGGCGGCGAAGCCGCAGCCCGCAGGCCCGCCGCGGAGCGCTCCGCATCCGCCAAAAAGGCCGCTCGCACCCGCAAAAAGCGCGCGGCTTGAAGCGCGACTCCTTTTGAGGACAAGAGACTGATCATGAACGAGGCAATGACCCGTTGCGTCGAGACTTGCTTGAGCTGCTATAAAACCTGCCTGTCCACCGCGATGAATCATTGCCTGGAGGCAGGAGGGAAGCATGTCGAGCCCGCCCATTTCCGCCTCATGATGGCCTGCGCCGCAGGACGTCAGCCCATTTCATGCTGATCAAGACGCCCCACCACAAGCATGCCTGCGGCGAATGTGCGGAAATCTGCACCGAGTGCGCCAAGGACTGCAGGCGCATCGGTGGAATGGATGAGTGCGTCGCGGTCTGTGAAGCCTGTGCCGAGTCATGCCGGACGATGGCGGCATAGGGGCGAATGGCCAGAGACCACGCTAAGCCCAGTCCGGATACGCGGGCGGGAAACCGGTTTCCGCCTGCGCGCGATTTCAAATGGAGAGCCCATGAAGACACTTTTCGCTGTCGGTTTCCTTTCCTTGATCTTCGGTTCGGCCATTGCACAAAACAGCGGACCTGCTCCGCAATCGGGCATGGAGAAGCCCGGCATGGCGAACGGCGCCAGGAAAGACGGATCGATGGATACTACTGGCATGAGCGCGACCAAGGGCAACATCAAGCGAGACAAGGATGGTGCGCCAGCCGCACGTACCCAGGATGACGTGAGGAAGTAAGCCGCTTTGCCCACGCCGGCTTACGAACCTCGTTGTATTCCCGGACCTGGCAACGTTTCTCCCTTCGAAAACCTTGAAGGCATTCTGAGCGGGAGGCGTGATGTACGCATTGTTTGAAGGTGATCGGCAGATTGGCACGCCCTTCGCGACCGAGAAGGAGGTTTGGGAGGCTGCTCTGATCGAGGGGCTTGTGACCGACGTTCCGGTGGCAGATGAGGAAGGCGGGCAGATCATTCCCGCTGGTTATCATGTCAAATGCATCCCCGACGCTTGACTGCACGTCTGGAGCATATCCAAGCAGGCCACGCCGCCAAGACTCATAAGCTTATTCTCATTTTTTTTCGACGGCGGGCGGTTGGCGATGTTTTCACCTAACGGTTCGCGGAGAGGCCTTCAATCGTTCAAAATAAGGACGCTTGAGAGGCCTTCTTTCCCCAAGGGGCTACAGCCCACCGAGCCCGATCGCATGCCGTTCACAGACCGCTGGGCCCGATCGCTGTGGCTTGAGGAAATGAACCGATGCGACCTGCGACAGCAAGTCGGGGTTACGGGTCTAGAGCGCCCGTAATCCCGACGGATGAAACGAAACCGCTAATGACTTCCGACCGTCTTGCCCGCAGCCAAATCCTGGGCCATTTCCAGATGGTGGCGCAATGTAGGAAGAGTCTTATCCACCCAATCCTTCAATTTCGCATTCTCGCCGCCCTTGGCATAGCGCTCGAACAATGACACGGCGTCCTTGTGGCCGCTTACCTGGTCACTGTCGTAGCGTGAACTGAAATCGGACCCCTTCAGCGACTTCAATTTGTCTAGCGCACTTTGATGGGAACTATCGAGCGCTGTCGGCAAATCCGCCTTTAGATCACCGCTTGATATCATCGCCTTGATGTCTTCAGAGGTCTTTTGATGATCCTTGATCATCGTGGCCGCAAACTGCTTCTCAGACGTATTTCCACGCTCCTGCGCAAGTTGGCTGGACTGGATTTCAAACATGTCGCTGATCGCGGCCTCCTTGACGAAGTCGGCTGTCGTCGGAGCGACGCCCAAGACTGAATTCACGCCGGTCTTTTCCCCAATCGATTGCGCGAGCGCCGGCGTCGCCAGCAGGACAAGTGCAAAGCTGGAAGCCAGGTATTTCATGGACGAACCCTTTCCTGTTTGGGTAAGTGTCACGAACCAATTGACGTCGCTTCCGATCGTTCCCTGGATTTCTATGGCCGGCGGCCAAACGAACCTGCGTGACGCGCCGTCCTTTCTCCCGCCAAGGGGACTGCCAAAGGTTCGCCGGCGCCCGATCGAGTGGCTGGTGTGGCCGGGCCAAGCGGAGGCGCCAGGCGTTGGCGGATCGTTGCCCGCCACGTGGAAGGTGGCGGTTTCGGTTGTCCCGACCATAACTGCCATCATGCCACCCAATAACGCGGCGCACCCAACGGCAATTCCAACAATGCGGGATCGATCGCTGGCATCTTTCATTGCGGCTTACCTTGCTTGCCCATTGCGACTTACCCTTCTTGCCGCGGGGAGCTTTTAGATAGCAACCAAATGGATCCAAAAGGGTTTCATGAATCGCCAGATAGCTTTGCAGGAGCGCTCCATGTGCGATTACAGCTTGCATGCGGTCGCAAGTCGTCCCGCCGAAGTCGCGGAGACACTGGTTTCGACCAAATTCCGATCCACCACCACGCGCGGTTTTGCCAGTCCCGACACCCCAACGGTTGCGGTCTGCCTTCGTCCCGGGACCGAACTCGCATTTGAGACCGATGTCCGTACGGAGGGATTCCTGTTTCGGCGAAACGTCCAGGCCCGGCTGGCGCGGTTTCGCCAGATAGGTCTTGATTATGCTGCCCAGCATCACGATGCGCTGGAATTCTCAAATGGCACGATTGTCCTGCTGACTGAACTTGTGCCGGGCCAAAAAGCCGTTGTGCTGCAATTGCCGGCAAATCCGACCGAGGCAAAGCCAGGAGCATTTCAATCGGTGGCCAGGGAGGTAGCCGAAACCTGACGATGCCACGGCACATGCCACACTGGAACGTCTCCCGGCCCTCGTTTGTTGGCTGAACGGCGCTTCAATACCAGGAGGTCTCCGTGTCGCAAACCGTAGGCGATTTTCTCGTTCAGCGTCTGCATGATTGGGGCGTCCGCCACCTCTTCGGCTATCCGGGCGACGGCATTAACGGCGTGTTTGGCGCCCTCAATCGCGCCGACGGAAAGATCCAATTTATCCAATCCCGACACGAGGAAATGGCTGCGTTCATGGCGTCGGCCTACGCCAAATTTTCTGGGCGCCTGGGCGTGTGCATTGCAACCTCTGGTCCCGGGGCCTCCCATCTGATCACGGGATTGTATGACGCGCTGCTGGATCATCAGCCCGTGCTGGCGATCGTCGGTCAGCAGGCACGCAATGCGCTTGGCGGGCAGTACCAGCAGGAACTCGACCTGGTTTCGATGTTCAAGGATGTCGCCGGCGCCTACGTGGCACAAGCTTCCTCGCCGGCGCAAGTTCGTCACCTGATTGACCGGGCGCTCGGATCGCGCTGTCGCGCCGGACCGTGACGGCGATCATCTTGCCCAATGATCTCCAGGATGAGCCCTACGAGGAGCCACCTCGGGCGCACGGCACCTTGCGGTCCGGCATCGGTTACGCCGCACCCAAGATTATCCCTCATGACGCCGAGTTGGATCGGGCCGCCGAAATACTGAATGCCGGCAAGAAGGTCGCAATTTTGGTCGGCGCAGGTGCGCTCGGCGCATCGGATGAAGTCATTGCGGTGGCCGACAAGCTATCCGCCGGTTGTGCCAAGGCGTTGCTCGGCAAGGCGGCACTGCCCGACGACTTGCCTTGGGTCACCGGCTCGATCGGTCTGCTGGGCACCGAGCCTAGCTACAAGCTCATGACGGAATGCGATACGCTTCTGATGATCGGATCGGCCTTTCCATATTCCGAGTTCCTGCCAAAGGAAGGCAGCGCGCGCGGCGTGCAGATCGACATTGACGCCAGCATGCTGTCGATACGTTTCCCCATGGAAGCAGGCCTGGTCGGTGATGCCGCCGAAACGTTGCGGGCCCTGCTTCCACGGCTTCGTCAGAAACCCGCGGGAGAGTGGCGCAAGGCCATCGAAGACAATGTGAAAGCTTGGTGGAAGACGCTGGATGACCGCGCCCGGCAACCGGCCGCACCCGTCAACCCGCAACGCGTAACCTGGGAATTGTCGCCCCGATTGCCGGAACGCGTCATCATCACCAGCGATTCCGGATCCTGTGCCAACTGGTTTGCGCGCGACCTGAAAATGCGCCGTGGCATGACAGCGTCGCTGTCGGGAGGGCTGGCATCAATGGGGGCAGCGGTGCCCTATGCGATCGCTGCCAAATATGCCAGTCCGGATCGTCCGGTGATCGCGCTGGTCGGCGACGGAGCCATGCAGATGAACAACATGGCCGAGTTGATCACGGTCGCCAAATATTGGCGGCAATGGCAGGACCCGCGCTG
>Ga0134125_10004641_pt1 | contig 15694 bp, 8 predicted proteins | sample KB31751_FD_96464 | JGI IMG/M metagenome (GOLD analysis project Ga0134125, IMG submission 96464) | Terrestrial soil microbial communities with excess Nitrogen fertilizer from Kellogg Biological Station, Michigan, USA - KB3-175-1 | ecosystem: Environmental > Terrestrial > Soil > Unclassified ... | reverse complement strand
TCCATGCGGCACGGGAGCATCTTGTAGGTGTACTGCGCGCTGCCTCCGTGCGCGACGATAGCGATGCGCAGCCCGAGAGCGACGACCGAAAGCGCAAGGGCCACCGTCATGAGGCGGCGGCGGTCACGGACCAGCACGACCAGCATGGGCCAGAAGAGATAGAACTGCTCTTCGAGCGCGATGGTCCAGAGATGTCCGGTGAGCGGCTCCAGAGGATACGGCACCGCGCGGTTGAACCAAAGCGGCGTGTTCTGGAGGAAGGTGGCGAGCACCCATCCGAAGCCGTTCCAATGCATGTGCAGCGGGAAGGAGAGCAGCCCCAGGGCAACGAGGGCGAGGTAGTAGAGCGGAAGGATGCGGAGGGCGCGGCGTCCGTAGAAATTGCGCAGGTAGTGGCGCGAGTGCAGCGAATCGAACAGTATGCCGGTGATGAGAAAGCCGGAGAGCGCGAGAAAGAGGTCGACGCCGAGCCAGGTGGAGATGCGCACGCTGGTCAGAATCGTGATGAACACCGACGGGTGTGTGTTGGTCAGAAGCAGATGGTTGGCGACGGTGAGCATGACGGCAAAGCCGCGGATTCCATCGAGCGGAAGGACGTGCGAGAAACCGCCGGGGTCGGAGCGAGCTTCGGCCGATGTGGGCGCGGCGAGAGGAGCGCCGGTGGCGGGCTCTGCGGGCAACCGGTGCTGAGAGGCGGCGTCCATGGGGGAAGTTTATATGCCGGGATTTGTGGGAGACTGGGGACATGGCGACGCTGCCGATAACGGGCGATATTGCGGAGCGGGTGGACCGTGGCGAGTCGCTGTGGTTTGGCGTGCCGTGGTTTGTCTGGGCGTCGACGGCTTCGATCGTTTGCGCTGTGCTGGGCTTGCACTTCGATGTGGCGTGGCATCGCTCGATCGGGCGCGATAGTTTCTGGAACCCGGCGCACATGGTGCTGTACTCGTCGGGCGTGCTTTCGGCGATTGCATGCGGCTACCTGATCTTCGCGACGACGTTTGGGAACGACCGCGAGATGCAGCGGCACAGCGTACGCATCTGGGGGCTGCGTGCGCCGCTGGGGGCGTTTGTGGCGGCGTGGGGCGGCCTCGGCGTGTTGTACGACGCGATCTTCGACAACTGGTGGCACAACGCATACGGGCTCGACGTGCGCTTTACGAGTCCTCCGCACCTTCTGTTTTCGCTGTCGCTGTGGTTCGAGCTGTTGGGTGGATTGCTGCTGGCAATCTCGTACATGAACCGCGCGCGGACGGAGCAGGCTTCGCAGCTAAACGCGAAACGTCTTCAGTGGCTGGTGCTGGTGATGGGTGCGCTAATGGCGACCGCGCAGCTCTTTGCGTGCACCAGTTACACATGGGACACCAAGCTGCACAGCGCCAAGGGCTACATCGCGGTGGGGATCTTTTTGCCCATCGCGCTCGCGCTGATCGCGCGGGTGACGGAACATCGCTGGGCCTGCACGATCATGATGGCGATCTACTCGGCGCTGCTGATCGCGCTGATCCTGATTCTGCCGCTCTTTCCGGCGACGCCCCGTCTGGGGCCGATCTATGTGCCGGTGACGCACTTTATTCCGTCGCGGTTTCCGCTGCTGCTGATCGTGCCGGCGGTAGCACTCGACCTGTTGTGGCAACACCGCTCTGCAATGGGCACAGTCGCGATGGCGATCGTCAGCGGCTTTGTGTTTATGGCGCTGTTTGTCGCGGTGCAGTGGCCGTTCGCAAATTTTCTGGTGTCGGATGCGTCGGCGAACTGGTTTTTCGGCACGCGGTATCTGGGGTTTGACGACCTGAGTTCGCCGCCCGGGCCGGGGCTGTGGCAGTTTCAGCAGCCGGAGCATGGGATGCACTTATTGACGAAGCTGGCGGTGGCGGTGGCGTTCGCAGCGATAGGGATGTACGCGGGCACAGCGGCGGGTCAGAGGATTCGGGCGATACGGCGATAAGTTCCGTCCCCGGCCTATTGCACCTGCAAATCGACCGCACCGGTTTCGATGGTGGCGCCGTGCTTCATCTGGACAATGATCCGATAGCGGCCGGCGGATGGGAAGCCAAAGGGAAATGCCGCGGTGTTCGACAGAGGCAGCGTGCCGGGCGCGCCGGACATGTCCATGCCCGGCATCGATGTATCGGCTGATCGAGGCTGGGACGATGCCGCTGCGTTGGCCATCATGTAGGCAGGCATCGCAACCGAGCCGTCAGGATGGATATGGGCGAAGACTGAACCGTCGGCTTTGACGATGGCTGCGTGGCCCAGCATGCCCATGTAGTTGGCCATGTCGGTGGGTGCTTTGCCGCCGGGGTCGAGGAGCGTGAAGCGCAGGACGACAGGAGTGTTGGCTTGAATCGCCTGCGGGGTCGCAGCATCTGTGCCAGGGGTTGAGATGGCGAGGCGGTACTGATAGCCGTCAGGCAGCGTCATGGACCTACCGGATGGTGAATCGGCAGCAGCCTGAAAAACGGGCAGGAGGCCTTCGGCGTCGTCGCCGGTGAGCGGATGTCCGTGGGGCACGTCGATGTGCAGCGTGGCGGTCGCGGTTTCAGGGAAGCCGGTGGCGTGGACGATGTCGGCGACCAGGCGATAGTCGCCGGGTGGGACCGTCGGGAGTGCGAGCGCGAAGTCACCGGCTGCGACCTGCTCGGGATGCAGGTGGAAGGCGACATCCATGGCCGGCCAGCGGATGACGTAAAGGTGCATCAGGTGGTTGTGGTCGAGGACGAGGTCGTCGAGGCGGCGCGTGGAAAGGATCTCCTGCACGACTCCCGGAGGCCGCAGTTGCAGGTCGAGGCGATTGCCGGGTGTGAGCGAAGGCGTCATGGTGAGCGGCTGATAGATGTTGCCGCTATAGCGCGAGATTTCCTGCCGCCAGAGATGGTTGCCGAGAGCGAGCAGGAGGACGCAGCCACCGAGAGCGATAAGTGCTGTGCGGCGGCCCCGGCGGCGATCGGCAGCGGAAGGCTCCGTACCGGGTTCGAGACCCGCCTCTGCGAGTGCGGCAGCCAGCGAGGCGAAACCCGCAATCAGCACCAGACCCAGCACGATGAGCAAAGCGCCGAAGGGCCGGCTCATGCGCATCAGCCGCGTCGGCGAGGCGGGAAGAGGGATGGCGAGAGTACCCGGGCCGGCGTCTCCTGCAACCTGGAGGCGAACCTGCCACGATCCCTGGGTCATGATCCAGACCGTGCCGTCGAACTCATGCGAGCCGGCAGGGCCGGGGGCGAGCGCCATACCCTCAGGCATGTTGCGCGCCGATTCGCCTTCGAGCACGTTGGCCTGAGCGGAGATGGAGTGAATGTTGGTGCAGGTGCAGATAGCACTTACAGTCGCCTGTCCGGGTATGACGGCAGGCGGCGTGAGTATGACGTACAGCGGATATGGCCCAGCGTTGGCCTGAACGAAGACATTGGGCGTTCCGATATGTGCGCAGGCGGGCAGCGTGAGCGCGAGCAGACCGCAAAGCGCGGAGAGTTTGAGGATGGACTGAAGCGTTCGAGACAGCACGGAAAGCCGGGCACCCCTGTCCTTCATAGTAAGGGCCGCCCGGGCAATCCCGTAGAAAGAGCTAGATGGCGCGGATGAGGCGGGCGGGCAGGGTAATGATGGCGCTGACGAGTTCGAGCGCTCCGCCCACCGCAATGCCGACCAGGCGAAATGGCAACAACACCACCCAGACGATCGGATAAAGCACAATCGCGGCCAGGGCAGCGGGCCAGCAGACGACAAGCAAAATACACAGGAGCAGGAGCTTCATCGATTCTTCTTCCCTTCTCGCGAGCGCGCGAGGATGTTAGGCGATTCTACGAAAAGTGAAGGGCAGAGGTTCCGGCATGCGCGGCTGCAGGCTTCAGCATCGAACTGTGGGGCGCTCGTCGCCCGGAGGTTGAGATATGGGACAGGAAGAACAGTCTGCCGGATCTGACAATGTTGGGGGCGAAAAGGCGCAGTCTTCGAGTGGGAAAGGTGGGGACACGAAAGCTCCCGGCCCCAGCGAGACACACCCCCATACAAAGGAGTCGGAAGGACGGGTAAACCCGTCGGCCCCGGGTGAAACCGGGACGACTCCGGGCACAAACGGCAAGTAAACGGACGACAGCGGGAGAGACGCGGATCGCGCATCAGGTTTAGTGTGCGCCGCGACCCAGAAGCTGCAAACTACCCGCTTTTTCAGTGGATTAGCGGTACCAAAGTCACATTGTGACCCGGTAGGGTGATTTTCGCCCGTCAGGGAAGTCAAATACTCTGAATTTGTCACGACGCGTCTTGTTGGATTTCACTCCGCAATGCGCACAGAGCATAAGACTGGAACGGGGCTGAGCGTTCGTCCGAACTTGTCGAGAATGCAATCGGGATTTTAAGTCGACAGGAGAACTGGGCCCCATGCTCAAGAAGTTTGTCAGTTGTGCGGTATTCGTGTGTGCGGCGGCGGCCGCTGTTTCGCAAACGCCGGTAGCCTGCTCGACCATGACGGTCGGCGCCAACGGCGCTCTGAATGGATTTGTGCCTTCGCCGAACGATGCCTGGCATCAGGACATTACCAACGCTCCGATCGACCCGAATTCAGCGAAAATCATCACTACCAGCGGCGACCTCGCGGGCGCCAAGCTGCATCCCGATTTCAGCTCCATCGCGGGCGGAAACTACGGCATTCCCTACACTGTCGTGGACTCATCGCAGACGCCGAGCGTTCCTGTTCCTGTCGTGCTGTATCCCGACGACAGCGACATCACACTGGTTCCGGTACCGGCCGGCCTGCCGATTGAGGGCAGTCCCGCGTCCTGTCCCACGGATGGAAACGATCGGCATGCGCTGATCGTCGACCGCAACAAGTGCGTCGTCTATGAGCTTTACCAGGCCGCGCAATGCAGCAACGGCTGGAGCGCTTCTCAACTGACGGCATGGGACATGAAGTCGACTGAACAACGGCCTTACACCTATACCTCCGCCGATGCTGCCGGCTTGTCGGTGTTCGAGGGGTTGGTACGGTACGACGAGATTGTCGCAGGCTCGATCAATCACGCTATTCGCTTTACGGCGCAGCACACCAAGAACGACGCGAACAACGGCTTCTTCACAGCCCCCGCAACCCACGCCGCGGGCAATCTGTGGGGGACCGACAACATCATGGGAATGCGGATCCGGCTCAAGGCGAGCTTCGATATTTCCGGCTTCTCTTCAACCAACCAGATCATCCTGAAAGCGATGAAGCAGTACGGCATGATCCTGGCAGATAACGGATCCAATTTGTTCTTCCAGGGAACGCCGGACGCACGCTGGAACGATAACGACCTGAATGCGCTGAAGGCGGTCCCGGCGTCGGCTTTCGACGTTGTGCAGATGGCCCCGGTATACGACGCCGCAACGATCCCGGCGGGCACAGCACCGGTCATCAACAGCTTCACGGCATCGTCGACCACGGTTGCTTCGGGAGCGAGCGTCACCCTGACTCCCACAGTCACAGGCGCGTCGTACAGCTATATCGACAACGCCGGATTCGTTCGCGGGCCGGTTGTCGTCAACCCAACGGCAACAACGACCTACACGCTGACCAGCAGGAACGCCTACGGCACCACGAGCGCATCGGTTAAGGTGACCGTGCAGAACGGGACGGCGCCAGCACTGCAATTTGCGTCCGTTGCGACACAGACGTACGGAGCCGCAGCGTTTGCGGTAAGCGCCACGTCGAACTCTACGGGAGCCATCACCTACTCGGTTGTCAGCGGACCGGCGACGGTGAGCGGCAGCACAGTGACTCTGACCGGTGTGGGTAGCGTAACGCTGCAGGCAAGTCAGGCCGCTGCGGGCAACTATACGGCGGGCACAGCGCAGACCAGTTTTACGGTCAATCCGGCGAGCCCGGCGCTGGCGTTCGTCACGGTTCCGAACCAGACGTTTGGCGCGGCTCCTTTTGCCGTCTTCACAACGACGAAATCTGGCGGCAGTATTGCTTACTCGGTTGTCAGCGGACCCGCTACGGTTTCGGGCAACCAGGTAACGCTGACCGGCGCAGGATCGGTCACGCTGCAAGCCACTCAAGCTGCGGCGGGTAACTACACAGCCGCGACAGCCACCACTACCTTCAGCGTAGCTTCTGGAACGACGACGCTGTCCTTTGCTGCGGTTCCGGCCAAGACTTTTGGAGCCGCACCGTTCACCGTGAGCGCCACGTCTGCGTCGCCGGGAGCGGTAACCTACTCGGTTGTCAGCGGGCCAGCGACGATCAGCGGCAACACGGTCACGCTTACGGGCGCAGGTACGGTCGCGCTGCAAGCGAACCAGGCTGCTGCCGGCAGCTACTCTGCGGCAACTGTTCAGACCAGCTTTACGGTGAGCCCGGGAAATCCGGCCCTGGCTTTTGTCTCGATCACAGCCAAGACTTCGGGCGTTGCTCCGTTCACGGTCTCCGCAACGTCGCAATCATCCGGCAGCATTACCTACTCGGTTGTCAGCGGACCGGCGACGATCAGCGGCAACACGGTCACGGTCACCGGTGCGGGAACCGTTGTGCTCCAGGCCAGCCAGGCAGCAGCGGGAAACTACGCTGCCGCGACGGCTACCACCATGTTTAGCGTGACGGCGGCGACAGGAACAACCGTACCGAAACTGGCGTTCGTCGCCAACTGGGGCGAGACCTTTGGCGTTGCGCCCTTCACCGTAAGCACCACCTCCAATTCATCTGGAGTTGTGACGTATTCCATCGCAAGCGGCCCTGGGACGATCTCCGGCAAGACGGTCACGCTGACCGGCGCAGGCACGCTTGTCGTACAAGCAACGCAGGCTGCGGCAGGCGCCTACACATCGGCCACGACGACGATGAGCATCCCCATCAAGCCCGGGGTTGCCGGTCTGGCGTTTGTCGCGGTACCGGCAAAGGTCTACGGCAGCGCGGCATTTCCGCTCAGTGCAACGTCGAAATCCTCTGGGCCGATCGTGTACACCGTAACCAGCGGGCAGGCCACCGTTTCCGGGAACATGCTTACAGTTACGGGCATCGGCAAGGTATCCCTGCAAGCGACCCAGGCGGCGACCACGAATTACGTGGCAGCTACTGCAACTACCTCGTTCTCCGTAACGGCACAAGTTCCGACGATCACTTTTCCAGCGATCCCGGACCAAACGTTCGGCAAAGGACCGGTCACGGTGAGCGCGAGTTCGAACTCTCCTGCGCCGATTACCTACGCCCTGATTTACGGATCGGCGACGGTTTCCGGCAATAAGGTTACGCCAACACGGATTGGAACTGTGACGATCGCTGCCCGCCAGGCGGCGGTTGGAAACTTCGCCGCGGCGACAACCCAGATCAGCTTCAACGTTGATCCAGGACCTGTGACACTGACGTTCGTCGCCATTCCAGCGAAGGTTTATGGAACCTCGGCGCCGTTTGGTATCAGTGCGACTTCGGCCTCGTCGGGGATCATTACGTACTCGGTGGTGAGCGGCCCGGCGGCGGTCAGCGGCCACACGGTTACTCTGACGGGCTCGGGTACGGTGACGCTCGCTGCGAACCAGGCGGCGGCGGGCAACTATGTCGCAGGCGCAGCAACCACCAGCTTCACAGTAAGATAAGCCGCACTTCGTTTCGCCACCGCCGCTCTCGCACAATGGGAAGCGGCGGTGTTGCGTTTGCAGCCATGAAGCCGGCTCGAATCTCAGCCCGCCAGTTGCTCGCCAATCATCTGCACCCAGGTTTGAAGGTCGGACGAGCGATGCCTTAAATCCAGATTGCAAAACTCGCATCCCAAAAGCTCCCAGGCCGATCCTCTCTGGCAATCGAGGACCATTTCTCTCAGACCAGAACGACCCTCGGAGGGCTTCCAAGTCACTTCATCGGCCCGCCGGGCAACCCATCGCGCGAGAAAGATCAACGTTCGATCCGCAATCGGGGAAGCGACCTGAAGCGCAAACCAAAGCAGACCGACGCCATAGACGCGGACCTGATCATGCTGTCCCTCGGGGTCGGAATGCAAGAGCAGCCATGAAAGATCCCTCACTGCTTCCGCACTGAAATTCACGGGCAACGACTTCAGACTCCAAATCAGCTGAATGACGGTGGAGTTCGTAGAGCCGTCGTTGTAGAGATAGTTATACGGCTCATGTTCCGCGCGCAAAATACCCGCACAGGAGAATGCTCGTATCCAATGGCCCGCTTCCCCACCCGGCCCCCACCTACCCGGCTCCCACTCTGCATCCTCGGGCTCCGACCAACGGACAAGCTCCAACACCTCCATCGGACACCAATAATGCCGATCCGGAAATAGCCCGTTATCCCGAACCTGTCGGAGCGCCACCATGTGTTCCTCATGGCGCTTTCCGTAGTCCGCCATTGAGATCCAACGCAACATCTCGTCATCGATATGTGTGGCGATATTGCGCAGCAATACATCTGCATCAGGCTCGAAGCTGTTTAGAAGATCGACAATCGTCACGGGTTCACTGTCCACGCTCAAGCTACAGGAGCGTGACCCGTTTGTCAGAATCCCATTGGTTTCCTGTCGAACGGAGGTAACGACTCGAGGGGAGGACACGGTCAGTTCTCGCGCTGCGGCACGTACATTCTCGGCATAGCAATGGAACACATGGAGGCTAACGATGCTTCAGAACATCTTCCTGTATCAACTTCCCATTCACCCACCACTCGACCTCGTCCGCCTCGATTACTGTTGGGACTTCCCAGCGATGCATCATGTCGGCGATAGCGCCCAAAGGAACGGCCGCGGCTCGATTCTCGTTGCGGCGATATATTGAGGGCATCGCCTCCTCGACGTAAACGATACGGACACGTGCCTGATAGCTGGTGAACAAATCGACAAGCCGCCCACGTACGGCATGGCGACGGATAGAAATCATTCACCAGGTTTCGCCAGCTTCGCTCCTAAGCTCCTCTACATCCACACGACTCGCGCAGTACAAGCGAAACGGGAAGGACCATGCGGACTCTGGAAGACGGCCCCCGGCGATGAATTCTGTCGAATAAGAGACGAGTCGCAGTACCTCCCAGTTCTGCCACAGGCTGGCTGATCGTGGTGATCGACGGAGTCAGCAGTGAATAGAAATCGACATCGTCGAAGCCTACCAGCGCCACATCCCGCTGCAGGCGAACGCCCATCGTCTTAAGAGCCCTGATGACCGTGGTTGTACAGATATCATTCGTGGCGAACAACGCCTCCGGGGGCCCGGCGGAATCGAAGAGGGTCTGCAAGGCGGGCAGAACGGAGGCCTCGTTCTTCAACACAAGCTTGTTGCATGGCAGCTTTGCGGCTCGCAGGCATTCTTCGTAGGCCGCGACCCGCAGTTTGATAGGCCGCAGATGGAAATCGGTCGCGACGCAGCAAATGCGCTTGTAACCGTGACTCATCAGATGTTTGACCGCCATATCCGCACCCTGGCGGTTCTCCGATTCCACCGAGTCGGTAGAGGCGCCTTCGATAGGCCGATCGATCGTCACGATGGGGATAGGCCCGGCCGCCGCGGTCTTCAGGTGCTTGCTCCGGCTGTTCACCGGGGCGAGCAGAATGCCGTCCACCGGGTGGTTCGTCATCTGTTCTATCTCCGCCTCTTCGGTGGCCGGATCCCCGTTGGAGACAGCGAGCCACACAAGATAGCCCGCCTCGCGCGCTGCCTGCTGCACGGCCTGGCTGACGACCGCGAAGAAGGGATCCGCTACGTCGGGCACGATCAACCCAATCGATTTGGAAAGCTGGCCGGTCAACATGCGCGCAGCCTGGTTGGGGCGGTATCCCAACTTGCGTATCGCGGCATGGACCCGCTTTGCGGTGGCCTCAGAGACGTACGAGTGGCCATTGATGGTGCGGGAGACCGTCATGGGCCCAACACCCGCGGCCCGGGCTACGTCGACCAGCGTGGCCCGCCGACCTGAGGAAGCTTCGCGCATAGGCACCTTCACGAAAACATGGTAACGCTATCAGAAATTCCTTCATCCAATTGTAATTTTCCTGCAAAATCTAATTGACATTAGGTTTTTGTGGAGTATATAAGCTGATCTTCCGTGATAACGCAATCATATTCGTTCTCAAATCAGACACAAAAAGCTTTATCCCTTAAGGAGACGCAATGAAACGTGGCGCTGGTACTTCATGGTCCTGGGCGATTCTTTTGATCCTGGTGCTTCTACCCGTAACCGCTTATTCACAATCGGACGTCGGAAGCATAAGCGGATTTGTGCGAGATAAATCAGGGGCCGCCGTCCCCGGCGCAAATGTGACCATACGGAATGAAGGGACGGAAGAGGCTCACACCGTATCGTCCGATGGACAGGGTCACTATGCGGTAACCAACCTACCCCCTGCAACCTACAGCGTGACGGCCGAAGCCTCCGGGTTCAATAAGTTCGTCAGCGTTCATAATTCGCTTGGCGCCAGTACGGCGATTGCCATCGACGCGGCGCTCGCTCCCGGCTCGGTGAATCAGGTCGTCGAGGTCACAGCCAGCGCAGTCGTCCTGCAAACCGAATCAGGCGCAACGCAAAGCGAAGTCAGCGGACAGACCATCACCGACCAGCAGTTGAACGGTCGTAACCCGCTCTTCATGGGCTCTCTCATCCCGGGTATGCGCAGTGGAACTACCCTCGGTGACCTCAATTTTGCCATCGGCAGTTCCGTTCCGTTCAATGTGAACGGCGCCCGTGTGCAGGATACGCTTGTCACCTTTGATGGCGCGCCCGCCGTTCGTACTCGCGGAAGTGGACAGATCATCGGCGTAGCAAACCCCGACGCCATTGAGGAGATGCAGATCCTTACCTCGGACTACCAGGCGGAGTACGGCAGTTCTTCCGGCGGACAGATGCGCATCGTCTCCAGAACCGGGACCAAGGACTTCCACGGATCGGTATACGAGTACCTGCGCAACTCCGCAATGAATGCCAACACCTGGGTGCGCAACCAGGCCCCCAGCACCCGGTTCACTTCACCCTTCCGCTTCAACAACTTTGGTTTCACATTCGGTGGTCCGGTCTATATCCCCGGCATGCATTCCACCGACAAGTTCCGACAGAAGGTCTTCTTCTTCGTCAGTGAAGACTGGATCCGCAACCGTTCCACCGACACCCAGACCCAAACCGTCCCCACCAATCTGATGCGGACGGGAAACTTTAGTGAACTTCTCTCCACCAATCCTTTTTATTCGGGCACAACGATCGTCTACGATCCAGCGACCTGCCCGGTGAACAAAGCTGCGGGCTGCACACCGTTCCCGAACAACACGATTCCTACTGGCAGGATAAGCGCCAACGGCTTGGCTATTATTGATGCGTACCCCGCCCCCACACCCGGCTACGTCTCCGGCAGCAGCGTCAACTGGATCGCCAGCGCCCCACATCCCATCAACCAGCGCAAGCAATCCATCGCCGTCGATCTTGCGGTCACCGATCACCATCACATCGCATTCCGCCGGCAAAACGTAACCTACAACGAATCCCTGCCGTTCGATCAGGGTTCCGGCCTGACGGGCAGATACTTCAACCGCCCCAACCAGACCAACGGTCTCACCTGGACCTGGATTATCAGTCCCAGCATGACCAATGAGGCCCGCGCGACGTACAGTCTTGACCAGGTCTACATCCCAGTCAATACGTCGCTTCCAGGTTTCAACCGTCAGACCCTCGGAATCAACTTTCCGTACATCGTCCCCGGCCAGAAGGCGCAGCAGAACAAGATTCCCACGGTCAGCGGGCTTGGCGCTTTCTATGGCTTGGCGGGCGGGCCGTATCCTTCCCACTCTGGCGGTCCGATCTACACCTACTCGGACAGTTTGACGAAGGTCTGGGGCAGTCACACCGTGAAGATCGGCGCCGAGTTCCAGAACTCGGGTGAAAACGATAATGACCAGATCAACGTCTCCACGGTACCCGGCGGAGCCAACAACCAGAACGGCAATTTCGTCTTCAGCGATGGCAGAAACGGCTATGGCGGAACGTCGGGAGTCGCTCTGGCGAACCTCGCACTCGGCCTCGCTGATGCCTACACCGAGATCGGCCCCAAGTCCTACACGGTGTGGCGCGGACAGGTGTATGAATTCTTCGCGCAGGACTCGTGGAAGGTAAACAGCCGTCTTCACCTCGATTACGGTCTGCGCTACACGGCCCTTACACCCTACAAAGCGGCCTGGGCTAATGCCGCCTACTTCGACCCTGCTTCGTTCAGCGCCTCGGCTGTTCCAACCGTAAATCCGACAACCGGCAACGTTGTGCTGGGGACCGGAAACCCCTACAACGGCATGGTGATTCCCGGCTTCTCCAGTTTTCCCTCCTCGGCCGTTGCGCATGGAGTTATCGGTGCAACCCCCGCGAGCGCGGGCACGGCCTGTGACGGCTCGCCTTGCACCAGCCTTTTCGCTCCCAGCCTCAAGAACGGTTATGTCGATACATCCCAGGCCTGGCAGCCCCGTTTCGGCATCGCCTACTCGATCACTGACAAAACTGTCATTCGCGGAGGAGTTGGCCAATTTGCGACTCGTATGGGATTGCTGGACAACATATTTCCCGGTGGCAATCCTCCGTTCCAGCCGTTCGTCGGAATCAACGCTGTTTCCGGCAATCTGTCCTCCATGGTCGATAATCCGGGGTACGCTCTGAACAGCGGGGTCGCTCCGTCACTGACGGTAACCACGCTCAACAAACACCTCAAAGCGCCTGTCCGTTACAACTGGAACGTCACCATCCAGCGCGAACTGCCGTTGAAATCGATGTTCTCGGCAGCCTACGTCGGCGGCCGCGGAACGCACAGTTGGCGGGTCTACGACATCAACCAGCCAACCGTTGGGGCGCAGCAGGCCCATCCCGGCATTAGCGTCAATGCGCTTCGTCCTTACCTTGGTTACGCCGCGATCCAGCAGGAACAAAGCGATGGACGTTCGCGGTACAACTCTCTTCAACTTTCATGGCAGCGCACGGCGATCACCAACATCAGCTTCGGCGTGAGCTACACCTTATCCAAGAGCATGGATGACAGCTCCAACTACCGCGACATCGTCCCTGACACCTACGACACCAGCAACCTTTACGGGCCGTCGGAGTACGACGCCCGGCACATGGTGGTCATCAACTACATCTGGACGCTTCCTTTCCTTCGCACCCAGAACACGCTCACGAGCAAAATTCTTGGTGGTTGGCGGATTGGCGGTCTCGCACAGTTCCAAACAGGAGCGCCCTGCGGCGTCGGTGTGAACACAGACTACGCAGGCGTCGGAGAGAACGGCAGCTTCGGTTGCGGATCGCAGGGTGAATTCTGGGTTATGAACGGCAAGCCGAAGATCCTGCATAACTTTGGATCGGGCGGGTACTTCTCGACCAAGAACGCCGACGGCACGTCCATCTTTACGGCGCCTGCCTTAGGCACCTTCAACCACCAGCAAGGGGTCAGGAACTCCATCTATCAGCCTGGCTATCAGGACTGGAACCTCTCACTCAAGAAGAAGTTTGTCCTCACCGAGAGGACCAACATGGAGTTCACAACCGAAGCCTATAACTTCATCAACCACCCCAACTGGGCTGGCCCGAACCTGAACCCGACTTCCGGACAATTTGGACAAGTCACCAGCAAAACCACCAGCAACCCGCGCACCCTTCAGGTGGGTCTGCATATATCGTTCTAATCCACGCTGGAATAACGACAACGACCCTCTCGAAAGAGAGGGTCGTTGTCTGTACCGCGATTCCAACAGACAGCCTTCGTGCCGGGAGTGATCGGTGACCTTTTCGAACTTGCATCGCCGGTTAGGACACAGCCTCGCCACATACTCCTTTTTGGCAGTGATATTGCCGGCCCTCTCGGCCGGTGCGCAGGAACATGCCACAAGCCTGGCGCGCTACGTCGACCCCTACATTGGCGTGGACTGGGGCGGCAACACCTTCATCGGATCCGCAGTGCCCTTCGGCATGGTAAAGCTCGGGCCGGACATGGAGAGTTTCGACCATCGTCCCTCCGGCTTCGGTTACAGCAGTGACGGTGCTATCCTCGGTTTCTCCCACACACATCTCAGCGGAGCACAGGGAAAGTACGGCAACATTCTTGTACAACCGGTCACAGGCACGGTAACGCTGGGTCACCTCTCTTCGCCCCGCAATGCAGAGAGCGCTTCACCCGGATACTACGCCGCAACGCTGACCCGTTACGGTGTGCGGGCCGAGGTGTCGTCCACGCGGCACACGGGCGTCCATCGCTATACTTTTCCTGCCTCGAACGATGCACACCTCACCATCGACATTGAACACTGCCTAAGCCGCGGCAACCACCAGGGATGGGAAGATCAGCATTTCGATAGTGGCGAGGTCCACATCGTCTCGCCGCATGAGGTCGCTGGCGTTGGCCGATACAGTGGGGGATGGAATCGTGGCGGAGAGTACAGCGTCTACTTCGACCTGGTAACGGACGCTCCGGTCCACGCCTCTCGCACATGGACGGGCGGCTCCATTACCTCTGCTAAAGACGCGACCGTATCCACCGAGACACCGTTGGGCGCGATCCTCGACTTCAGCACCACGGCTGGTCAGCCGATCCACGTGAAGGTTGGCATCTCGTTCATAAGCGTCGACCAGGCCCGCAGAAATCTGGCGGCGGAGATGCCGGCGTTCGATCTGGATGCCACGCGTCGCAGCGCCCTTGCGCAATGGGAGAAGCAACTGCAGACGATTCACCTGCAGGGCGCAACGCCATCGCAAATGCGGCAGATCTACACCGCGATGTATCACACCATGCTGATGCCGGTTGATCGCACCCATGAGAACCCGCTCTGGCAGTCCAGCGAGCCTTACTACGATGACTACTACGCTGTATGGGACACCTTCCGCACGTCCGCTCCGCTGCTCACCTTAATCGCACCGGACCGTGAGCGGGACCTTGTGCGTTCGCTCCTGGACATCTACCGGCATGAGGGCTACATGCCCGACGCTCGCAGCGGCAACGACACGGGCCGCACGCAAGGGGGCAGCAACACCGATGTCATGGTTGCCGATGCGTTCGTCAAGCATCTTCCTGGCATCGACTACAATCTCGCGCTGCAGGCCATGATGAAGAACGCCGAAGTCCCGCCGCAGGATGCGCAGAAGGAAGGGCGCGGTGGCCTGGCGGACTACAACAGGCTCGGTTACGTCACCACGGCCGACGAGCGCGGCGGTTCACGCACTGTCGAATATGCAAACGACGACTTCTCCATTGCAGAGGTGGCGTGTGGCCTGGGCGAGCACGATATCGCGACAAAATACCTCGCTCGTTCGCACAACTTCGAAAACCTGTGGGACCCCAAACTGGTCGAGGGCGCTGATGTGAACGAGCGCGCCAAACGCAGTGTCCCGGGCTTCAGCGGCTTTATTCGCCCACGCAATCCCGATGGCTCGTGGGCCGCGCCAAACACCATCGTCCGCGGCTCATGGTGGACCTTCTTTTACGAAGGCGACGAGTGGACGTACTCGCTTTACGCACCGCAGGACACAGGCCGCATCGTCGAGCTGGCAGGCGGCCCCAAAGAATTCACGCGACGTCTCGACTACATCTTCACGCATGGCCACTATGACGTGTCCAACGAACCCGGCTTCATGCTGCCCATGCTTTACCTCTGGGCGGGACGGCCGGACCGCACCGCGGACGTCCTTCGCCTGACGCTGGAAAAGTACTTCACCGACACCCGGGCGGGCATTCCGGGCAACGATGACTCCGGCGCCATGTCGAGCTGGCTCATCTTCAAC
>Ga0134125_10004640_pt1 | contig 15695 bp, 13 predicted proteins | sample KB31751_FD_96464 | JGI IMG/M metagenome (GOLD analysis project Ga0134125, IMG submission 96464) | Terrestrial soil microbial communities with excess Nitrogen fertilizer from Kellogg Biological Station, Michigan, USA - KB3-175-1 | ecosystem: Environmental > Terrestrial > Soil > Unclassified ... | reverse complement strand
GCTTCGCCGCGGATTTCCTGCCGTGGACGCCGGTATTGTTATGGACCGCGTTTCGCGTTCTTCGCTCCGCGGAGTCCGCGCCGCGGCTCAACCGGTTCGCCATCGTGTGGTTCGTCGCGATGTTCCTGGTACTTTCGGCGTCGCAGTTCAAGCGCGCCGATTATCTGCTGCCGCTGTATCCCGCCGCGGCGATCTACATCGGCTGTGCCGCCGAACACTGGCTGTCCCGGCGGTTGCTCGTTGTCGTGGCTCTTGCGTGTCTCGTCGGCTGGCAAGTACATGCCCTCGCGATCGAACCGGCCGAACAGGCCAAGGAAGAGAAACGCGCCTTCGCCCGCATGATTCGCGAACTTTCCCCTCAAGAAGTCATGCTCTTCCGCACCGAATCGCACCTGCTGGCGTTCCATCTCGGTCGGCCGATTATCACCCGCGTCGAGTGGCACGACTTGAACGACTGGCTGGCGGCGCCGGGGCCGCATCTCGTGGTCATGCCGCCCGAATACGTGTATCCTGCACAGCAGATCGTTCGCAGCCGGAAGTTGGCGGTTGCGGCGCGGCTCGAAGATTTCACCGCCGGTCCGCCGCACCGGCCGCTCGTGCTGCTCCGCACCCAGGACTGAACTCACCGATGTCCAAGCAGCCCGCATCGCGCGATGGCATCTCGGTCGCCATTCCGGTTCACAATGCCGCGGACCGGCTGGAAAAAGCCGTTCCTCCGTGGGGCGACGCCCTGGTTCGCCTCGGCCGCGATTACGAAATCATCGTGGTCGACGACGGCAGCACCGACGCCACGCCGGCTATTCTTGAGGCATTCGCCGCCGGCCGCGTTCGCCATCTGCAGGTCGCCCGGCACGATTCGCCGCGCGGCTACGGGGCCTGCCTGCGCACCGCCGTCGAACAGGCCCGGATGCCGCTCTTCTTCTACACCGGCCTCGATTACCCCTACTCGACCAACGACCTGGCGAAGTTGCTGCAGCGGATCGAAGTCCGCGACGAGTTCCTCAACCGCCAACCGGATTTAATAAGCGGTTGCCGGACGGGCCGGGTTGCACCGCTCCCGGTCGATGTCGTCGGCAATCTGTGGCGGCTCTTCTGCCGCGTCGCGCTCGGCCTGCAAATCGCGAAGCCGATGGCCTGGCCCGGCCTTCGCCAGTACCTCTTCGGCCAGTGGGTGAAGTGGACGCTCGGCGTGCCGTTCGCGGATGTAAACAGCAAGTTCAAACTTTATCGCACGGCGTTCTTGAAGCGCTTCCCGATCCAATCGGACGGCGAGTTCGTGCATACGGAACTCGCAGCCAAGGCCACGTTCCTGACGAGCATCATGGATGAACTGCCGCTGACCGCGGCGGAGGCCGAAGTGAAGCCCGGACCGGTTTGGCGCGACTTTTGGCGCGTCTTCAACAACCCGGACTTCGGCAACCCGACGAAGGCTCCCGAAGCAGCCAGTTAGTGTTCCCGGTCGTTCTCGCGCCAGGCGTTTTTTGAGAAAAAGCGCTTCTAACGTATTATTAGCGTATCGAGATATTCGACTCTCGATGCTTTACTTCCCTCCATCTCCCCGACATGGATGCGCACGAACAAGCCGATGTCAGCGGCGACGATCGGGAGGGCCGCGCCGCGCTCGCCCAGGCGCTGCGGATGGAATCCGAGTTGCGCCGCGTCCTGGAAAGCGCCTCGACGGCCTTGTGGAGTGCCGAACGGGCGCCGGCGGCCGACGCACTGGCCGGCTGGGAGTTCCGCTACGTTTCACCGCTATTGACGAACATCGCGGGCCGGCCCATCGATCGGCCGTTCCGCTGGGCCGAGGCAATCCACGCGCCGGACCGCAACCGCTATTTACGCACCATTCGCGGTCTGCTCTCCAGCAGTGAAGCCGAGACCGAACAGGTGTACCGGGTGGTCGCGCCGGGGGGCGCCATTCGCTGGGTTCGCGATCGGCTGCAAGTCGTTCGCGATTCCTCCGGCTGCCCAATCCGCCTCACCGGCAGCATCGTCGACGTCACCCGGCAAAGGGCGATTGAGCACGCGGTGCGGCAAAGCGAACGACGCTTTCGCGCCCTCGTTGAGAAAGGGGGCGACGGTATCGTTCTGCTCGACGACGGGGCCCGCGTGCTTTACGCCAGTCCGTCCGTACGAACCATCTCCGGACACGACCCCACGGCCATCGTCGGCACCGATTGCTGCGGCTACTTATCGCCCGAAAATCAAACGTCGGCGCGGCAACTGCTGCGCGAACTGCTCCGCCGCCCCGGCGAAGACCTCCCCTGGCGCGGCCGCGCCCACAAGGCCGACGGCGCCGCGCAACTTCTCGAAGTCAACGCCTGCAACCGCCTCGCCGACCCCAGCGTCCGCGCCATCGTGCTGAACTACCGCGACGTGACGGAACGCAACCGACTCGAAGACGACCTGCGCCAAGCCGCGAAAATGGAAGCGGTCGGCCGACTCGCCGGCGGCATCGCCCACGATTTCAACAACCTCCTCACGGTGATTCTCGGAAACCTGGAACTGGTGCGCGGCGGCGTGGACGGCGCGGATGCCGACGACCTCCTCGCTTCGGCCGAAACCGCCGCCCGGCAGGCCGCCGACCTGACCCGGCAGATGCTCGGCTTCGCCCGCCGTCAACCGCTCCAGCCCACCGTCGTCGACGTCAACGAACTGGTGCTCGAGCAACTGTCGCTGTTGCGGCGCACAATCGATCCGCGTATCGCAATTGAATTCGAACCTGATCCGGACGTGAACCCGGTGCTCGCCGACGCCGTGCAAGTGCAGCAAATCCTGATGAATCTCTGCCTGAACGCGCGCGATGCCATGCCGGAAGGGGGCACGATTGCCATCGAGGCCTGGAACGCCGAAGTGCCGCCAGGCGCGCACATCGATGGACCGGGGGCCGAGGGCTACATTTGCCTGAGTGTCGCTGATAGCGGCCAGGGCATGAGCGACGAGGTGCGGGCCAAGGTGTTCGAACCGTTTTTCACAACGAAGGAGATCGGCCGGGGAACGGGGCTGGGTCTGTCGATGGTCTATGGCGTTGCCAAGGCCCACGGCGGCTGGGTGGAGTGCCACAGCGTGCCCGGTTCTGGCAGCCGGTTCGACGTCTATCTGCCCTATGCTCCTCCGGACTTGACGCCGCCGCCAACCGCGGCCAACCCCGCCGCTGCACAAGGCCAAGGCCAAAGCATTCTGCTCGCCGACGACGAGCCGTTCGTCCGCATCATGGCGGAAGCCGGTCTGATTCAGAACGGCTTCCGGGTCGAAACCGTGGCGGATGGGGCGGCGGCCGTCGATGCGTTCCGCGCCGCCAAGCAACCGTTCGCCGCCGTCGTGCTCGATTTGACCATGCCGGTAATGACGGGCCGCGAGGCGTTCGAAGCAATCCGGACGATCGACTCGAACGTGCCGGTACTGTTCGCGAGCGGTTATTCGACGACCGAGCAGCGTCCCGATTTGCCGCCGGGGACCGCATTCCTTGCCAAGCCGTATACGCCGAGCCAACTGGCGACGGCGCTCTTGCGCATTCTCCGCGCGCGGGATGATTCCGATGGCGGCGGCATTTGATGCGACGTCGAGCCAGCCAGCCCACACCTCTCCCCCGCCGAGCCGGGGGAGAGGTTTTGGGTGGCTGGTGCCTGTGGATTCTTTCCCCAGTCACACGGGGAGCGGCTCGGCGACGTGGTGGCGCAGGATCGCCGCTTCCAGGAGTTCGCCCTCGACGGGCTTGCCGAAGAGCGGAGTGTCGGAGAGTTGGCGGAAGGCGGCAGCCGCATAGCGAGTCAAGTCCGCGGACATCGCGCAGCGAATGAGCGCCGGATCGAGATTGGCCAGGTCCGCCAGCAAACGCGAACCTTGCAAGCCCGGCAATTGCAAATCGACCACCGCGGCGCCGATCTCGGAGCGTCGTTCCGCGAAGGCGCGCAGCGCCGACGCGGCATCGGCCGCCGTCCAGACGCTCCAACCGCGGCGCTCGAGGTCGCGCTGCAATCGCAAGCGCTCGCTCGGGTTCGGGTCGACCAGCAGAATTCCGTTCGGTTCGTGCAGGTTCATGGTGTCGGTCACGTCAGAACCGGGCAATGGGCATCCCTCGCACACTTCGCGAGCGCCGGGGAGGGCGCCGGAGCGATTTCCTTTTGCAAGCGAGCGAGATCGGCGGCGAGCACTTCGGGGTTGGCGCGCCGCAAGGTCGTTCCCGGCGGCGAGTCCGGGCCGATGCCGATGGTCAGGCCGCCGAGCGCGTTGACGCGGGCCACGGCTTCTTCGTCGTTGGCGCCGTCGCCGGCGAAGACCACGTAGGCGTCGGATTCGCGAGCGGCCAGAATCCGGTCGATCGCGTCCGCCTTCGTCCACGCATCGCTCAGGGCGATTTCCAATGCCCGGCAGACATCGCGGAGGCGGATTACCGGCGGCTCTTCCAGAAAGCAGACGAGCGACTCGCGGACTTCTTGCTGCAGGCAAACGCTCAGAAGAGGCTGCAAACTGCGGTGATGAATGGCCAGGCAACCGGGCTTCTTTTCGATCCAGGCGCCGGGATACTTGGAAACGGCGGCGGTCAGCGTCGCCACAATGGTGGAAGAATCCTTGTCGAATTCGGCGAGGGCCTCGTCCACGAGGTGTTCGCCGCCGAGTTCGATTTGCATTCCGCCGGAACCGGCATAGGCGAGGCCGGAAAGGCCAATGCGCTCCTTGAGTTGCCCGAGTTCGCGGCCGCTGATGATGCCGATGGCAACGTGCGGCAGGGCGGCGAGTCCGGCCAGCAAGTCGCGGGTCGTGCTCGGCAGCACGGCGAGAATCGGGTGCGCGACGATCGGCGCCAGGGTGCCGTCGAAATCGAACAGAAGCAAGAGCGGCCGGCCGGCGCGGTATTCCCTCGCCGCGCGGTCGACCCAATCCACTGCAGTCACTGAACGCTCCTTGCCGAATACTTCAAAACACCGGAACCGAGATCGCTGGCATCGAACGGGACGGTATCGCCGGCGGCCACATCGACATCGTCATCGTCGCTCGGTCCCCATTCCGGGAAGGGCTGTTGAGCATAATCATCGACGAGTTTGTAAGCTTCGCTGAGCAACATTCCGGCCCAGCGGTAGATATTGTTGTCCTCGACTTGGGCGCGGAGGCGGCGCATCCGCCGTTGCTGCTCCGGGGCCGGCATAGTGAGCGCGGCATATAGGCCGGCGGCCAGTTTCCCCACGTCGAACGGATTAACCAGGATCGCGTCGGTGAGTTCCCGCGCCGCTCCCGTGAACTCCGACAGCACCAGCACGCCCTGCTCGTCGTCGCGGGCCGTAACGAATTCCTTGGCGACGAGGTTCATTCCATCGTGTAGCGAACTGACGACGCACCCGGCGGCGGCCCGGTACAAGGGGTAAATCATCTCGGGGCCGCAGTGCTCATTGACGAAGACGACCGGCTTCCAGTTTTCCGTGCCATGCTTGACGTTCACCTCGTTCGCGAGGGCGAGGATTTCGTCATTGAGGCTGCGGTAAGCCGGGAGTTGCGTGCGGCTCGGAGCCCCGAGTTGCACGAAGTGGAACTGGCCGATCAGTTCCGGGTGGTTGTCGAGCATGTGGCCGACAGCCCGGATGCGTTCGGGAATTCCCTTGGTGTAATCGACGCGGTCGACGCCCAGAAGGAGCGAGCGATCGCCGAGGCGATAGGAATCCCGCAAGGCGGCGATCCGCTCTTCCCAGTCGCCGTTCAGGTGTCGGGCGGCGAGCGCCGGATCGACGCTGATCGGGAACGGGCGAACGCGGGTATCGTGGCCGCGATGGGCGACGCTGAACTTCTCCCGGCAAATCCGCGACTCGACGGTGCGATCCACGGTATCGAGGAAGTTGTTGCAGTGGGACTGCGTGTGGAAGGCGAGTAGGTCGTTGCCGAGCATGCCATCGAGGATTTCGCGGGCCCAGGGGCAAACGAGGAACGTCTCGGGGTTAGGCCAGGGAATGTGCCAGAACTGAGCGACGACGAGATCGGGGCGAGCTTCCTTGAGGAGCCGCGGCAACAGGGCGAAGTGGTAATCCTGCACGAAGACGAGTGCCGGGCCGCCTTGCGCTTCCTCGAGGACGGCCGCGGCGAAGAGCTCGTTCACCTCGCGGTAAACTTCCCAGTGCTGCGGTTCAAAGGTCGGCCGCTGATACACCTGATGGCAGAGCGGCCACAGCGAGCTATTGGCGAATCCGTAGTAGTACCCTTCTTCTTCTTCCTTGGAGAGCCAGACGCGGCGGAGGATGTAACTGGGGTCGTGCGGGGGAACGGCGATGCGGCCATCGGCATCCGCGGTGGCTTTGTCGGCGCTGCCGGAACCGTGGCCGACCCACACGCCGCCGCACGTCCGCATGACCGGATCGAGGGCCGTGGTCAGGCCGCCGGCCGGGCGCATCAGTTCGATCTTGCCACCGCGCGAATTATGGATGTACGGCTCCCGATTGGCAACGACGATGAGTTTCGCGCTGCCCAGGCGAGTATCGGCAATCGCTTCCAGCCGTTCTTTGGTCCAGCCCATGAAAGCTCCGGTGTATCGACCCGCGCCTGAGGAGGCACGGCAGGACATGTTGGGCATTCCACTTGCGGGTAACGCAAGACGTGTACCGGTTCGCAACCTTGAGGCTTGCCCGGCCCTTTCATCTTTGACTCCCAGTGGGCCAAATGGGATTAACCTTTGGCCCACCGATGAGTTAGGATGACTGAGGCGGCACGAGAATTTTCAAGAAACGCGGCTGCGATACCGCGGGTTAATGAGGCAACTTTCTGGCCAAATAGCCCGACGCACAGGAACTGCCCACGGCGTCCAGCTTTTGGTCATGCTTTTCAATTCGGAATGGGGGAAGGGAATGGCCTCGTTCCGCGTTCCGAATTCCGCGTTTGGGAGAGTTGAATGGCTCCGCGAGTTTGGACCGGCGTGGCCGCACCGATCGCGGCCGTTAGCGTGATGCTGCTCGTCATCGCGGTCGGGGCCGCGTGGTACATCCGCAACATGCAGCAATCCGTGGCCGCAATGCTCGCCGACAACGTCAACAGCATGCGCGCCGCCCAGGAACTCGAACTGAGCGTTCGCGACTTGCGCCACCAAGGCGTTCGCTACTTGATCACGGCCGACGCCAAGTTGCTCGAACCGATCCCGCGGCTCCGCGACCGCGTCATGACCGCCCTGGCCAACGCCGAATCGCTCGCTTACACGCCGCCCGAAAAAGCCCTCATGCAGCGGACCCGCGCCGGGCTACAAACCTTCTTCACCGAATACGAACGCATGACCCAGGGGAATCCGCATCGCGCCGATTACGCCAAGACGCTCGGCCTCATCGACACGCTGCTGGCCCAGGAAGTGATCGAACCGACCCGGGAGTATCTGCGCTTGAACGAGGGAAGCCTGGCCAAATCCAATGAAGCGAACCAGCGGGCCGCCGACCGCTCGACGACGGGGCTCATCGCTCTGGGTGTCTGCGGGGCGGCCGGCGGCGTCCTCGGCGGCTGGGTCATTGCCGCCATGCTTCGCCGCAACATGCTTCGCACCGAGGAACGCCTCCGCTCCACGGCCCGGCAACTCGACCAGGCCGCCCGTTCCGCCGAGGACACCGCCACCCGCGCCGGTCGGTCCGCCGACGCCCTCGACGATGTCGCTCGCTCCGCTTCCGCCGTGCTCAGCCGCTTGAAGCAAACCGAGCGCGACGCCTTGCGAGCGGAACAGCTCGCCTGGGCCGGGCAAATGGCCGCCGGCATCGCCCACGAAGTCCGCAACCCGCTCATGGCCATCAAACTTTTAATTCAGGCCCTCGCCGATGGCCGCGGCGGCAACCGACTCCGACCGCGCGATGTGCAAGTTCTTGAAGAAGAAATAATCCGCCTGGAACAGATCATCACGTCGTTCCTCGATTTCGCGCGACCGACGCGGCCGGACAAGAAGCCGATCGAGATCGGCCCGCTCGTGCACCAGGTCGCCGACCGCTTCCAGGGACGGGCCCGCTTGCAGGGAGTGGCCATCGCCGTCGAGTTGCCGAGACTTCCCGTGGTCGCCGAGGTCGATCCGAATCAGGTTCAACAGGTCGTTTACAATTTGTTGTTCAACGCGCTCGATGCTCAACCCGAAGGGGGCAGCGTCGTCATCACCGCGGAGATCGACGAGACCGAGAACGGATCGATGCTCGCTCTTCGCGTCGAGGATGAAGGGACCGGCTTCTCGGAAGAGGTGCGCGATCGAGTGTTCGAGCCGTTCGTCAGCACCAAGGACGCCGGGATGGGGCTGGGCCTATCGATTTGCCGGCGGATTGCCGAGAATCACGGCGGCGAGATGCGCGCCGGCAACCGCGATTCCGGCGGCGCCGCCGTCACCATCCGCGTGCCCGTCGCCCAGTCGTGAATCAGCTTTAGCCGCGACGCGGAGTCTGCGGAGCGGAGCGCTCTGCTGGAGATCTACCGATGGCCACCTTGCTCCTCGTCGACGACGAGCCGAACGTCCTATATTCCCTCGAATTGAGCCTCGCCGCCGAGGCGCTCGACATCGTCACCGCGCAATCCGGCAAGGACGCCCTGCGTCGGCTCCGCCGCGGCGCCATCGACGCGGTCATTCTCGATGTCCGCCTGCCGGATATGTCCGGGCTCGATGTCTTCGACCGGATTCGCGCCGAGGACCCGCGCCTTCCCGTCATCATCATGACGGCCCACGGCACGACCGAAACCGCCATCGAGGCCATGAAACGCGGGGCCTTCGATTATTTGCTCAAGCCGGTCGATCTGCACCAGTTGCAGGACATCGTGGGCCGGGCGCTCGATTTGCGCCGCATGCAAAGCCCGGCCCTCTTTGACACGCTGGAAGGCGAACCGGTTTCGCCGGCTGAGACCGATCGCATCGTCGGGCAGTCGCCGAGCATGCAAGAGGTGTACAAGGCGATCGGCCGCGTCGCTGCCCAGGAAGTGAACGTGCTCGTCACCGGCGAAAGCGGCACCGGCAAGGAACTCGTCGCCCGGGCGATTTACCAGCACTCCAACCGCGCCGACAAGCCGTTCCTGGCCATCAACTGCGCCGCCATTCCCGAAGGGCTTCTCGAAAGCGAACTGTTCGGCCACGAAAAAGGGGCCTTCACCGGCGCCGACCGCAAGCGCATCGGCAAGTTCGAACAGGCCAACGGCGGCACCATTTTCCTCGACGAAATCGGCGACATGGCCCCGCCCACCCAGGCCAAAATGCTCCGCCTGCTGCAAGAACAACAGTTCGAACGCCTCGGTTCCGGCGAAACGGTCACCGTGGATGTGCGCGTGCTCGCAGCCACCAATCGCACGTTGCAAGACATGATAGTCGCCGGGACATTCCGCGAGGATCTTTATTATCGCTTGAACGGATTCACGGTGCATTTGCCGCCGCTGCGCGAGCGCAAGGACGACCTGCCGCTGTTAGTCGATCACTTTTTGAAGATGCTGAGCCCGAAGTTGGGGAAGCCGGCCGTGATGGTGGCACCGGAAGCGATGCGGCTGATTGAAAACTACGCCTGGCCCGGCAACATCCGCGAGTTGCAGAATGCGATCCGCTTTGCCGTCGTGCAGTCGGTGGGCGAAGTGGTGACGCCGGAATGCTTGCCGCGCGCGGTGTTCGGGGTCGCCGAGACGCAGGCCCCCGGCCCGGCCGCCCAATTCGACCTCGTCGCCTTTGTCGACGACCTGCTCCGCAACGGCGAGAACGAAATCTACCGCAAGATCATGCAATCGGTTGACCGGGTCGTGTTGGAGGCGGTGTTGCGGCACGCGAACGGCAGCCAGGTAGTGGCCAGCGAACTCCTCGGCATGTCGCGAACCACGCTCCGCGCCAAGCTGCAAGCCCTCGGCATGACGGTGGAAAAGCAAATCCGCCCCGAACAGGGCTTGAAGGGGAAACCGTAGCCGGGACACATGCCGGTGCGCACAATCGACACATCTGGAGCGAGGCTAGTCATGCCCGAGACCACCCAGGACTTCGCGCCCGAACGGTTTCCCACCGCCAGTCTGGGTTCCGCCGGCGAGACAGGAAGTTTCTGCCCCCCCACCCTCGACCCGGCGGAGGTTCGCTCCGGATTCGGAAAAGTACAGGCTGGCCCGCCGGGATACGAACTGGAATGCGAAGTCGGCCGTGGCGGAATGGGTATCATCTACCGCGCGCGCGATACCAATCTCAACCGCGATGTCGCCATCAAATTGCTCCACAGCCGCTACGCCCCCACCGGCTTCGCCGCCCGCCGCTTCCTGGACGAAGCTCGCATCACCGGCCAGCTCCAACACCCCGGCATCCCGCCCGTTCATCAACTCGGCACAGCCTCCGATGGCCGCCCATTCATCGCCATGAAACTCATCAAGGGAGAAACGCTGGACGAACTTCTCGCGGCCGGCTGCCTGAGCCGCGGCGAACAGATTGCGGTCTTCGAACAGGTCTGCCAGGCCGTTGCTTATGCCCATAGCCGCGGCGTGATTCACCGCGACCTGAAGCCGCAGAACGTCATGGTCGGGGCGTTCGCCGAGGTCCAAGTGATGGACTGGGGGCTCGCAAAGTTCCGCGCCGCCCCCGGCCCCGACGCGGGCGAGCCCTCGACCGCCAGCAACTTCCACGACCCGCGCGAAGAAGAGGACGAATGCCTGCGCACCCAAGCCGGGTCGTTCCTCGGCACCCCGGCGTATATGCCGCCGGAGCAAGCGATCGGCGCTATCGACCAGATCGACGAGCGGAGCGACGTGTTCGGCCTCGGGGCGGTGCTCTGCGCTCTCTTGACCGGGAGCCCGCCGTTCGTCGCCCCGAACTCCGAATCGACCCGGCAACTCGCGGCCCAGGGGAAACTGGATGCGGCCTTTGCCCGACTCGATGCGTGTGCCGCGGAACCGGAACTGATCGCGCTTTGCAAGCAGTGTCTGGCAAGTGACAAGGACGCCCGCCCGGCGGATGCCGGCGCCGTGGCGAAGGCCGTGGCCTCGTTCCGCGCCGACGCGGAGCAACGGGCCCGCCAGGCGGAACTGGACCGGGCCGCGGCAGAAGTAAAAGTCGCCGAGCAGCGACGCCGGCGCAAGTGGCAACTCGCCCTGGCCGCTTCGCTGTTCGTGATCCTGACCGGCGGCGGCGCTTTCGCCTGGTGGGAAAACGACCGCACTGCGAGGCGGCAGCGGGACGAGCAAGATCGCCGCGGTCGCAACGCGGAAGCACTGACCGCAATGTTCAACGGCTGCGAGGACGCCCTAAGCAACGGCGACACGGTTCGCGCCGGTGAAGCACTGATCGAAATCGACCGCCGGCTTACGGAAGGCGCCGACGACGACATACGACAGAGAGCCGAACGATGCCGCGCCGATCTCGCACTGCTGCGCGAATTGAACCGGATTGATTCGTGGCAGTGGGCGGAACGGATAAACGAGCCTGCGGACGATATTCAAGTTGAAGCTCGTTTGCGGAAGATCCTGGCCGAGTATGGCATTTCGCCGGGATCTGCCCCGGCACCGGCGCGACTTGCGGAATCGCTAGTGCGCAACCGCTTGCTCACATCGCTCGATCTGTGGCTTACCTTGAACCCGTCATCCGAACTGCGCGAACTGCTGCGCCGAGCAGATCCCGACCCATACCGCGACGCGATGCGCGACGCAGTCAAGTCCTACGACGCGGACCGGATAATACGACTTGCCGACCGGCCCGAAGCGCTGGCTCAGCCGCACTATTTCGCCGCCGTGCTGGGCCAGTTGCCTTGGCTTTCCGACGAGCGGCGGCGAATCGTGCTCGAAACTGCCCTGCGAACCCGCCCCGGCGATCTCACCCTACTGAACGTCATCGACTCCGCTTTCCAACCTTCTCCCGAGGCGCCGAGCGCCGAGGAACCACGGTTGAAGTGGGAGCGATTGCGATGGGCTCAGTCCGCTGTTGCTGCTCACCCGCGCAATGCGGACTTCCGACACCGTCTCGGAACGGTATTGCACCTCCTTGGCGACGATTCGAAGGCCATCGCCGAGTACCGCGAGGCTCTCGGACTCGACCCGAAATATGCGGAAGCGCACGCCAGCATTGCGGAAATCCTGAAAGAAAATGGCGACCTGGACGGCGCGATCGTGAGCTATCGCGAAGCGGTGCGTCTTGCGCCCGCCGCTTATGCTCCTTCCGCACAACTTGCGTCACTGCTCGGCCTCCGCGGGGACCAGGCTGGTGCGATCGCGGTGATTCAAGAAGCCATCCGCACCAATCCAAACAACGCCGCCGTTTACAATCATTTCGGCTGGTTGCTTGCGACTGGTTCCGTTGGGGTTCTCGACGGCGCGGAGGCTGTAAAACTCGCGATCCGCGCTTGCGAATTAAGCGAGTGGAAGAGGCCCGATTACCTCGACACTCTCGCTGCTGCTTATGCTGAAGTGGGTGGATTCGGTAAGGCAATCGAATACCAGAACAAAGCCCTTGCGGACCCGTATTTCGAGAAGCGAGACGGAACCGCTGCGCGGGCGCGGCTCGCGCTTTACAAGCAGAAGAAGCCTTATCGCGATCCGGCGCTAGCGATCCGTACAATCGCCCCGCCGCCGCGCGCAGTCAATCGGTGAAGCTGCCAGCTGGCGAGCCGGGGGCGTCAGCGACTGGAGTCGTTCCTAACTCCGGTCGCTGACACTCGCGGCTCGCCAGGTTTGAGAAAGCGCAAGCGCAACGCCGCCAGACCCAGGGCGATGCCGCACCAGTCGATGATCACGTCGCGGACCGTTCCCGTCCGGTTTTCCACGAATGTTTGGCCTATCTCCGTGCCGACGCCGTGAAGGACGAGGAAGCCAGCGAGAGCCCAGCGCCAGCGCCGCGCGACGGGCAGCGTCATCGCCAGGAATGTGAGCAAGGCGTAGCCACAGGCATGCAGTGTTTTCGCCGCCCAAAAATCGTACTCGCCGAGCCCCTTCCTCAAATCCTCCGGAACCGGATACGGCTCCAGGAGTTTCCACGTCCAGAGGCCGAGGAGCGTCAGAAAGATCGTGAAGTGAATCGCGAAGCGCGCCATGCGAGGCCCGGTTATCGGGAAGTGGAGCCGAGCTCGCGGAGCTTGGATTTGAGGTATTTGGCGCGGGCGGCGTTCCGCTCCTCGCCGTCGAGCGGTTGGCCCATCAGCTTCTGCAAATGGGCTGCCTGCGTGTGGATGAACAACTGGTTCACCGTGGTCGGCGGCAGATCGTCGAGCAAGCGCAGGTGAATCCCGAGACGCACCGCGGAAAGCAGTTCCATCGTCTCTTCGGATGTAATCATGGTGGCGCTGCTGAGGGTGCCGATGGCGCGGGCGACGCGGTTCTGCTCGTCCTGGCGGCGTTCCTTGAGCATCGCGGCCCGCGCTTGCCGTTCGTATTGCAGGATCGTCTGGATCACCTCGCGAATTTCGTTGAGGATCTTCGCCTCGCTTTTGCCGAGCGTGACCTGGTTGGAAATCTGATAAAGGTCGCCGAAGGCCCGGCTGCCTTCGCCGTGCAGGCCGCGAACGGCCAGGTTGATCTTTTGCAAGGCGCGGAACACCTTGTCGATTTGCTTGGTGATGCCGAGGGCGGGCAAGTGAAGCATGACGCTGGCGCGCATGCCGGTGCCGACGTTAGTCGGGCAGGCGGTGAGGTAGCCGAACTGCTGGTGGAAGGCGTAAGCGAGGCGGGCTTCGATTGCGTCGTCGACGCGGTCGATTTCTTGCCACGCTTCGTCCAAGGCAAAGCCGCTGTGAAGCACCTGGAGGCGAAGGTGGTCTTCCTCGTTGACCATGACGCTGACGGATTCTTTGCCGTCGAAGGCGACACCGCGCGGGCCGTCGAGGACGGTGGCCAATTCGCGGCTGATCAGTTGCCGTTCGACGAGGAACTGCCGATCGAGGGCCGAGAGGTTGGAGATTTCGAGGAATTCGAGCGGGCAGGGCAAATCGGCCTTGGTGAGCGCTTCCTTGGCCTTGGCGGCGATCTCCCCTTTCTGCGTATGCGTGGCCCGGTTGGTGAACGGGAAGTGGAGGACGTTCCGCGCCAGGCGGATGCGCGTCGAGACGACAATATCCGACTCGGGGCCGGTGCCGCGGAGCCACTCGCCCAGGTTCGGCAACAGGCTATCGAGGTCCATCCGGGGCTTCCTTTTGGCGGATCAAGTCGCGGATGCGGGCCGCCTCTTCGTATTTTTCGGCCTTGGCGGCGGCCTTCATCTTGCGGCGCAGATCCTTCAATTCCTCTTCGCGGTTCCGTCGCCGCATTGCCAGCGGCAGCTTGCCGGCATGCACCTGCGAGCGGTGGATGCGCTCCAGCAAGGGCTCGAGCGTAGTGCGGAAGGCATCGTATTCCTCGGGGCAACCGAGGCGGCCTTCGGTGCGGAACTCCTCATACTTTAGGCCGCAACTCGGGCAGGTCAACGCGGACGGGTCGGCTACCGGCGCGGCCGTCTGCAGCGGGCCGAGCAGCAAGCCCAGAAGCGCCTTGAGGTCGACGTGCGGCGTCGTCTGATCCGGAATCAGGTTATGCTTCCGCGCACACGGTTCGCACAGGTGGATTTCCTGCTTCACCGGATGCCCCTTTACCATCTTGGTGAGGTGCACGGTCGCCGCGTTTTGGCAGAACTGGCATTTCATACGGTTCGCAGTTCGTGATGGATGCGTCGTTTGAAGTTGGTACAGATATCCTCTCGTCCCAGATTGAGGGAGTTCATGAAGACCACCGAGATACCCGTTCAACTCGGCTCATAGTAATTGAATCGTTGAACGAAGACGATGCGATTTCTCTCGTTGACCTCTAACCGTACCAAGAAGGGCCGGACGAAGGCTACGCGAACCTCGAGCCCCATCGAGTTCAGAGATTCACGCGATTCGCCAAACTCGAGAGGGGTCCGCTCTAATTCCTCCACGATCCAGCGTGCGGCTCGAATTCCTTCCAAACGCCGGCCCGCCTAGCTCGCGGTTTGAAGTACACGTTGAAATTCCTCCTTCGCTCGACCGGAGACCGACAGTCTGTAGCGTTCATCCGGCACGAGATTACTCCGCAGTTTCGCGCTCAAACCGATCGATGATCTCACGAAGAGATTCACCTTCATCTGGCTTCATCATTTCAGCCAATTCCTCCTCCGTCAGTGGTTTGTAGGGGAAGACGACATCCAACAGGTCGTTCGTGGACGCGCGGTAGCGTGCCGCTTCCGCGGCGGCCTTCGCTAGCATCTCGCGGAGATCGGCGTTCTCCCGCCGCAAGGCCTCAAGCTCGGATGGATCGGATATAATGGCCTCCCTCACCCCTCTTCCAACTGGCGGATCTGGTCGCGGACCTGGGCGGCGTCTTCGTACTTCTCGTCGGTGATGAACTGTTGAAGTTTTTTACGGAGTTGCGAGAGTTCGAGTTGCGAGCCGGCGGCGTTGGGCATCCGCCGCGGCGCTTTGCCGGCGTGCTTGGTTTCCCCATGAACGCTTTCCAAAAGCGGCAGCAAGTCGTCCTTGAAGGCGTCGTAATCGTGGGGGCAGCCGAGGCGGCCGTGGTTGCGGAACTCGACGAATTTCAAACCGCAGACTTCGCATTGCTTGTCGCCGATCGAATCCGGCTCGACGTGTTCGGCGGCGCCTTCGCCCCCCTTGGCGGCCGGCGGTTTCTTGGCCTGCTGCGGCTCATAGAGATATTTCTTCGCGCACTCTTCGCACAGGTGGGCTTCTTCGAAGCGGTCGTCGCCGAGCACTTCGGTAATGTGCAAGGTGGCTTGTTTCGGGCAGCGCTGGCACTTCATCGACATCGACCGCCCCCACCTC
>Ga0134125_10004638_pt1 | contig 15698 bp, 14 predicted proteins | sample KB31751_FD_96464 | JGI IMG/M metagenome (GOLD analysis project Ga0134125, IMG submission 96464) | Terrestrial soil microbial communities with excess Nitrogen fertilizer from Kellogg Biological Station, Michigan, USA - KB3-175-1 | ecosystem: Environmental > Terrestrial > Soil > Unclassified ... | reverse complement strand
TAAATTTGCCCCCTCCTTCCCGGGAGCTGGCCCTGCTACAATTTTTAGCGGCCTGCCGGGCGGAAGGGGTTTCACTTTTTCGGTTTAATAAAATCTATTGCGCTTTTATGGCAAATACTGCGGACATCAGTCGTGGCATGATCATCAAACTGGATGGCAGTCTATACACGGTGGTAGAATTCGGTGAGAACAAAACAGCCCGGGCAGCCGCCAAGGTTTGGGCAAAGCTGAAGGGTGTCGACAACTCCCGTTCCATCGAGAAGACCTGGAACAGCGGGGATACGATCTTCCCGGTTCGGGTCGAGCGGAAGGCCTACCAGTTCCTGTATAAGGACGATACGGGTTACAATTTCATGGACAACGAGACCTTCGAACAAATTGCCTTACAGGAACAACTGATCGATGCGCCGCAGTTTCTGAAAGAAGCCCAGGAGGTGTCGGTGCTGATCAATACCGATACCGAGCAGCCGATGAGCGTGGAATTGCCGGACAAGATCGTGGTGCAGGTTACGTACTCCGAGCCGGGGTTGAAGGGGGATACCGCGACGCGCACGCTGAAACCCGCAAAGGTAGAGACTGGAGCAACGGTGAATGTACCGCTGTTCGTCAATGAGGGGGAGTTGATCCGGATCAACACCAAGACCGGAGAGTACGTCGAAAGGGTGAAATAAGGTCGCATCTGAATTTATATAAGCCGTTGATTGTGAAATTTTATCCGTGTTTTTGGGTATATTTAGCTTTAATCCCTATTTTAGCCGCCCACATAAAACTGTAAATTCATCTGATATGGATTTTAAACAGATTCAGGAGTTGATCAAAATGATCAACAAGTCTAATATTGGCGAGGTCAGCATCGAGGAGAAAGGTTTCAAGCTAACTATCAAGCAGAAAGAAGAACCAGTTCAACAAATAATAGCCGCTCCCGTTCAGGCCCATCCGGTCACGGCGATGGCTGCGGCTCCCGCTGCTGCTTCGCCGGCGCCTGTAGCGTCGGCCACACCGGAAAAACCAGCGAAATCTGCCGAACCGCCGGCAGCCAATACTGTCACCATCAAGAGCCCGATGATCGGGACGTTCTACCGCAGCCCTTCCCCGGACAAGCCTTCCTTTGTAAATGTCGGCGATGACGTCGAACCGGGCAAGGTCGTGTGCATCATCGAGGCCATGAAATTATTCAACGAGATCGAGAGCGAAGTCAAGGGCAGGATCGTGAAGGTTCTGGCTGAAGATGCCTCACCGGTAGAATACGACCAGCCTTTGTTCCTCGTAGAACCTGCATAGCCGGACCGCGTGGCGCTGGTTCGCACCTGGTGACAGTGGCAGGTGCAGCATTTAACGCTCAATAAATCTAGAATGTTTAAAAAAGTACTGATTGCCAATCGAGGAGAGATTGCCCTCCGGGTCATCCGCACCTGCCGGGAAATGGGTATCAAGACCGTTGCGGTCTACTCGACGGCCGATAAGGAAAGCCTGCACGTGCGTTTTGCCGATGAGGCGGTGTGTATAGGCAAACCAGCCAGTGCCGATTCCTATCTCAATATTCCGCATATCATGGCGGCCGCAGAGATCACCAATGCGGACGCTATTCACCCGGGTTACGGATTTCTCGCCGAGAATGCAAGATTTGCGGAGATATGCGGCGAACACGAGATCAAATTTATCGGCCCCACGCCGGCGATGATCAATTCGATGGGCGATAAGATCACGGCAAAGGAAACGATGATCAAGGCCGGAGTGCCGGTCGTGCCCGGCGGCGAGGGGCTGCTGGGCAGCGTGGAAGAGGCCAAGGGGCTGGCCAAGGAAGTTGGATACCCGGTCATCCTGAAAGCGACAGCGGGCGGCGGCGGAAAAGGGATGCGGGTCGTTTGGGAAGAGTCGGAGATGGAGCGCGCCTACAATACCGCCAGAGCGGAAGCGGGAGCCGCTTTTAAGAATGACGGCGTCTACATGGAAAAATTCGTCGAGGAACCGCGGCATATCGAGATCCAGGTGGCAGGCGACCAATATGGGAAGGTCTGCCATTTGAGCGAACGGGATTGCAGCATTCAGCGGCGCCACCAAAAGCTTGTCGAAGAGTCGCCTTCCCCTTTCATGACCGAGGAGCTTCGGCAAAGGATGGGCGCGGCCGCTATCAAAGCGGCTTCTGCCATCAATTATGAGAGCGTGGGAACGATCGAGTTCCTCGTGGACAAGCACCGGAATTTCTATTTCATGGAAATGAACACGCGGATCCAGGTGGAACACTGCGTGACAGAGGAGGTGACGAATTTCGATCTCATCAAGGAGCAGATCAAGATCGCTCATGGCGAGGCGATCAGCGGCCTGAATTATGAACCGCAGGGCCACGCGATCGAATGCCGGATCAATGCCGAGGATCCTTATAACGACTTCCGGCCCTCTCCGGGCAGGATAACGGTGTTGCATCAGCCAGGCGGACACGGTATCCGGGTGGACAGCCACGCCTATGCGGGTTATACGATCCCGCCGTACTATGACTCGATGATCGCCAAGATCATCGCCGTCGCGCGGACCAGGGAAGAAGCGATCAACACGATGCATCGGGCACTCAGTGAATATGTGATCGAAGGCATCAGGACGACGATCCCCTTTCACCTCCAGCTGATGAAGGACGAGCGGTTCCGCAGCGGAGACTTCAATACCAAATTCCTTGAAGGCTTCAAAATGGCTTAGGTGCGCCGGACGAACGAGACTCAGCCTGCAAAACCGGCAATCAGGGCGGGTATGAGGTCTTCCGAACGAAAATAGCGTGCCAGCCGGGTAATTACCGATTCCACGAGCGCATCGGGACAGGAAGCGCCGCTGGTGAGCAGGATTCGCACCTGCTGGTCCCGATAGTGCGGCAACCAATCTCGGGTATTGCGTTCTTTTTTTTCATGAAAATCATAGTGAACGATCTCCAACGGCGAAACGATATTTTCTTCGGACTGTATGAAGTAGGTGGGTAGCTTTTCCGAGCAGAGCTCGACCAGGTGCGAAGTATTGGAAGAATTGTAGCCGCCAACTACGATGGCCAGGTCGGCCTCCGCCAGCAGCATCGCCCTTACCGAGGACTGGTTGTCGAGAGTGGCGTAGCAAAGCGTATCGCGGGTATCTGCAAAATGCCGGTCGGTGGAATCGCTCCCGCCATAGGCCTCGGTCATGGTTTGCCGGAGAAAATCGGCGATAGCCTGAGTATCGCTTGCCAGCATGGTGGTCTGGTTGACGACGCCGATACGGACGAGGTCGCGGCGGACGTCGAATCCCGGGCTGTACTGGTCCTTGAAAACCTCGTAAAAGGTGTCGGCAGGCCGTGCGCCGGTGATATATTCAGCCAGCACCCTGGCTTCCGCCATGTCCCTGACGATAACGGTGGGCGTCAGGGCGGCCGCATGGGAGAAAGTCGCGCGGGTTTCTTCATGACCTGGCTTTCCATGGACGACAATGGTATAAGCGTTTCCGGCGATTTGTGCACTGCGGTTCCAAACCTTTTCGACAAATGGGCAGGTAGTATTGTATGTTTCCGTGTGGATGCCGCGGCTGCGGAGCCGCTCTTCTATCTCGAGCGTTGTCCCGAAGGCGGGAATGATGACGATATCGTCCGGGAGAAGGCTTTCAAAAGGGATTTGCTGCTTGCCACTGGTGCCCTGAAGGAATTGCACACCCCGATCGCGCAGGTCTGCATTGACCTGGGGATTGTGGATCATTTCGCTAAGGAGAAAGATGCGACGGCCCGGATTTTCGCCGATCGTCCGAAATGAAATCTCGATGGCGTTCTCCACACCGTAGCAGAACCCGAAGTGGCGCGCCAGATAAAGTTGACAGCCGCCCAGGTCCAACAAAGTCGGTGTGAGATCCTTTTTCATTTTGTCCTCCTGCCTGCGCCGGGCCTTAATGGCCGAGATCAGCGGGCTGCGGTAAATGATCGGGATATCAAAATTTTTCATATCGAGTCGCAAAGGTACGCTATATTGGTGACTCAAATGATCGGGCATATGAGCGATGCATTTCAACCTGTTGACTGGAGCCGTACAACCAACATCTACGAAGTCAATCTCCGGCAATATACGCAGGAAGGCACCATCAGGGCGTTTTCAAGGCATTTGCCCCGCCTGCGGGAAATGGGTATCGAGACGCTCTGGTTCATGCCGGTCACGCCAATCAGCGCGGAGCGGCGTTTAGGGAGCCTGGGCAGTTATTATGCCTGTTCGGATTATACGGCGGTGAATCCCGAGTTCGGAAGCCTGGACGACTTTGCGCAGTTGGTAAAGGACGCTCACGCATTCGGGATGAAGGTCCTCATCGATATTGTCGCCAACCATACGGGCTGGGATCATCACTGGACGCAAGAACATCCGGAATATTACCGCCGTAACCCCGAAGGCCGGTTCTTTGACCCGCATGGCTGGGAAGATGTGATCGACCTGAACTACGATAACCGGGATCTGCGCCAGGCCATGATAGGCGTCCTGAAGTTCTGGGTCGAGCGATGCGATATAGATGGCTTCCGTTGCGACATGGCGATGCTGGTGCCGTTGGATTTCTGGCGGGAGGCAAGAACGGCGCTCGAGCCGGTAAAACGTATGTTCTGGCTGGCGGAATGCGAGGAAGTCGCTTATCATGAAGTATTCGACGCCACCTATACCTGGAAGCTCCTGCACCGGATGGAAGCGATCTGGAGAAAAGAGTGCGGCCTTGACGGGCTTGACGAAGTTTTCAGGGAGTATCACCGGCAATTCCCGCCGGGAGCGATGAGGGCCTACTTTACGACGAACCATGATGAGAATTCGCACAGCGGCAGCGAGTACGAGCGGATGGGCGATGCGGCAAAGCCCTTCGGGGTACTTTGCGCCACCTGGGATGGACTTCCCCTGATCTATAGCGGGCAGGAGATGCCTAATTTTCAACGCCTGAAATTTTTCGATCGCGATCCGATCCGGTGGACCGGCCGATTCGAGCTGCAGGACTTCTACCGGGCTTTACTCGGATTGCGGAAGCGATCGCCAACGATGAAAGCGGGCGATCCGCACGCGATGACGCGCAGGATCCTCACGGGCGCGGATGACCGTTGTTTTGCTTTCGTCCGGGGTCCGGGGGACGGAGAAGTAGTGACGGTGTTGAATTTTTCTGGCGCCGGCCTGGAGGCGGATACGGTATTTTGGGGTCTGCAAGGCGACTATCGGGATATCTTTTCGGGAAAGGAATGCCAGCTGCCTGGCAGCCTGGAATTGAGCGCCTGGGGTTTTGCGGTGTTGGAAAAGATAAAAAAGGCTGACGCGGGCCAGCCTTGATCAATTGCTTTATTTATCGCGTCCGGGTCTAGCCGCCGCTGCTTAGTCGCAGGGGATAGGTATATACACCTTCATAGCCAGGGAACACGCCTTCGAGCTTGAGCGTGCCGCCCGCGGCTTTTTCCACTGCTTTCTGGAAGTCCTCGACCGTTTTCATTTCTTCGCCGTTGGCGCGCAGTATGATAAATCCTTCCTGGATACGCGACTTGTCCATCAGCCCGCCCTCTGTGACGGATTTCACGACGACACCACCCTTGAGGTCAAGCGAAGCCGCATCCTTTTTGCCGAGGGTCTGAAGGTCGGCGCCCAATTTATCGAGGACCGACGTCCTGATGACGGCAGTCGTACCCGCGTTGTTGCGGAGGACGATCGGGATCGTCTTCTCTTCTCCGTCGCGCCGGTAAGTGACGTTGATCTTGTCGCCGGGGCTGTAGGTGGCGATCTGGCCTACCAGTTCGGCGCCGGTCGTCACTGGACTACCGTTAAGCTTCGTGATGACGTCACCTTTCTTTAAGCCTGCATGTGAAGCGGCCCCGTCGGTCGTGACGTCCATGACATAAACACCGTCGCCGTCCTTGATACCGGCTTCCCGCTTCTGGTCGTCGCTCATATCGTCCCGCGGATAGGAGATGCCGAGGAAGGCGCGTTGCGGCGTACCAAATTTCATGATATCGTTGACGATCTTTTTGACGATATTGACAGGGATGGTAAAGGAATAGCCCGCATAGCTGCCCGTGGGGGACGCGATCGCAGAGTTGATGCCGATCAGCTGTCCCTCGGTATTGATGAGCGGCCCGCCGCTATTTCCCGGGTTGACCGCGGCGTCGGTCTGAATAAAAGACTCGACAGGTGACTGGCTTTGGCGCCGGTTGATATCGAGCGTCCGGCCCTTCGCACTGACGATACCGGCAGTAACCGTTGTTTCCAGCGTCAGGGGATACCCGACAGCTAATACCCATTGACCGATCTTCACGTCGTCAGAGTTGCCGTAAAGAAGGAAGGGTAATCCCTGGGCATCGATCTTAACCACCGCGAGATCACTGGCGGGGTCCGCCCCGACCACCTTCCCCTTGAAAGATTTATGGTTGCTGAGTGTCACAGTGATCTCATCCGCGCCGTCGATGACGTGGTTATTGGTTACGATATACCCATCGTTGCTGATAATGACTCCGGAACCGGATGCCATTTCCGGCATTGAGCGGAGGCCGTTGCCGTTCCCGAACAGATCATCCGGATCGATGCCGAACAGGTCGGAGAAAGGATTATGACGCGGCAGGTTGTTGCTGGCGGTGCGGACCGTCTTGGTCTTGATATGAACGGTTGCGGGGATCGCCGCATTCGCCGCATCGACAAAATCCGCAGGGCCGCCGGTGGGCTTGTCACCATTGAAGAATTTCGCATAGTTCGCGGGTATCTTTCCGACGGAGTCCTGTGAATAGACGTAGGTCTTGTTCGCCGTAAAGCGATTGTAACCCCACATGGTCGCGACAGCGGTGGAAGCACTCAGCAGGATAACGGCTATTGCTTGTTTAGCTCTCATTGTGAAAAGTTTTATTGCGTTTTGTTACTTTTTTTCCGTGTACGAATTCCGATTGGACGACTGTGGCACCAAAATAACGCCAACGGCCCAAAACTATATATACCAGTTAATTAGTTTAACAAATAATTTACTAAGGCTTTCGTAGATGGAGTGGTATGCACCTATAAATATACGAAAAAATTCGGGAGCGGGCAGCTTTTGGCGGGCGCCTAAGGCAGGCTTTTCAGGAATTGAAGCGTATCCACGCCGTCTGCATAGTCCTCCAGCCGAGGTTGCTGCGCCCGGCCGAATGGAATAACCGGGCCGGGGAGGGTGCCGGCGGCCAGTCCTGTACTGCCCACGACGCACTGGATATCCGGATCGTTACCGGACACCGGGGGCGGCAAGGGCTCGCCAGGCCGGTAATACCTGTAGTTCAGCACGCTGATCGGACTAAAGGGAGAGCCGTCCTCCGTCAACAAAATGGATTCATTGGACATGTAGGCCTTTTTGTTGAGGATGAGCAGGGTCAGCTGGTAGTCATAGTTGTGTTTGTATTTCGACAGCTGGGAAAGATAGTTATACTTGCGGAAGGCCTGTAACAGCGACAAAAAATCGTAATTTTCCGGCACATACAACTGCGTGACGTTCCGGCAGCCGAGGCCGAAATACTGATACACGTCATCGGCGAGCGCATCCAGTTCCTGCAATGACTCTTCGCCGGTCAACCAGGCGACGGAGGTGCGGTTCCGGCGGATGATGTGCGGGTATCTGGCAAAATAGTATTCGAAGTAGCGGGCGGAATTATTGCTTCCCGTTGCGATGTAAGCGTCGCAACCGGCGAGCCGCTCCGCGAAGGCAATTTTCTCGGCTACTGCCGGCTCGAGGGTAGCCAGGTGTTGGACCAGGTGGCGGATGAGGATATCGTCCTTTGCGGATGGTTTGATCAACTGGCGGTGGCCGGAGAGGAAAACGGACAGGCAGTCGTGGAAACCCACCAGCGGGATGTTCCCGGCCATTGTCAGGCCGACTGTCCGGGGGTCGGGAGGCCCTTCCCCAACGCCGTATTTCGCCGTCCAGGCCCTGAGTTTGTCTCGTTGCAGATATTCGGCGGCGATGCCGCGGACGGCCAGGGTGATGAATTCGGGGGTGAACCAGCCGTTGGCCGCGTGCGCTTTGCGCTGGGCCGTCAGCCAGGCCGGATCCGCCGACAGGCAATAGGCGCCGAGTTCCGCTAATAAATCTATCCGATGGTCTACATTCATAAATTCCACGCTATATTTGCCTGAGCGGCTCCCGAAGCAGGAACCGTAAATAAAGACGCAAAGGTAAGTTTAATCAATCCCTAAATATTTAAAAATGGCGATCAAAATAACAGAAGAATGTATCAATTGCGGCGCCTGCGAGCCCGAATGTCCGAACAATGCGATCTATGAAGGTGGAGTCGAATGGGCGATTGCCGATGGCACGACCGTAAAGGGGTCTTATACGCTGCTGGATGGCACAGTGACGGATGCGAATGAAAGGCATGCTCCCGTAAGTGTCGACACGTACTATATCACGCCTAATAAGTGTACCGAATGCCAGGGATTTCATGAGGAACCGCAGTGCGCGGCGGTTTGCCCTGTGGATTGCTGCATACCCGATGAGATGTACCGCGAAACGGTCGAAGAGTTGATGGCTAAGAAGGAAAGGCTTCATATTTAGGCATGTGCGAAAAATGTGCGTAAGGGTGAAGATTTAATTTGATTTTTTCGGGGAAATCGGTAACTTTCCTATCTCAAATTGTTTGCGAAAGTAGCCCGAATGCTACTGATAATAGGCGGGTGATATTTCCCGTCATATAAGGGTGAAGGAGGTGTTTCCTTCACCTTTCTTATTTTTGGGCGCGTGCTCCGTGGAATAAAATGTATCGCACGCGCCCAAAAATATCTTGTGCGTCGCGACCGAGGGGGCGGACGTTGTCCGCCCCCTCGGTACTCCCCCCGTTTGAGTGTTTTTGGTCGGTTAAGCGTACTTAGGTCTATTTAAGCTTTTTTAGGAGGCTTAAGGTTTTCATTGATGCTTAGGATCATTTCAGTTATTTTGCAAAAATTATTTCCATTCAATGAAACCTACCATTGCGTTCATTACCGGCGGGTATTCCGGCGAAGCGGTCATCTCCTATAAGAGCGCGGTTACGATCGAGAACAACCTCGACTATGACCGGTACCGGGTCTTCAGGATCGACATAACGCCGGAAGGTTGGTGGCACCTGCTGAAAGACGGCCGGAAAGTGATGGTGGACAAGAACGATTTCTCGCTGACCATCGATGGGAAGAAAATCACTTTCGACGCCGTATTGACAGGGATCCACGGGACGCCGGGTGAAGATGGTAAACTTCAAGGCTACTTCGATTTGTTGAACCTGCCCTATTCCAGTTGCGACGCCGTGGTATCGGCGCTGACCTTCAACAAGCGGTTTACCGTCGCCGTTGCCGCCTTCAACGGTATCCATGTGGCCAGATCGGTGCTCTTTCTCAAAACGCGCAAGGACAGCCCGGACGAGTTGACGAAAGACCTCCGGTTCCCGGTCTTTGTAAAACCAAACAACGGTGGATCCAGTATCGGGATGTCGAAGGTCAATTCCCGGTCCGAAGAATTGGGGGCTGCGATCGAAAAGGCATTTCGGGAGGACAGCGAGGTGCTGGTGGAGGAATTCATCGCCGGCCGGGAATTCACGATCGGCGTCTTCCGGGCAAAAGGAGAGATCGTAACGCTGCCGTTCACTGAAGTAAAAAGTAAGAGAGAATTTTTTGATTTCGAAGCTAAGTATACCGCCGGTTTGAACGAAGAAACGACGCCGGCGGTGGTGGAAGAAGCGGTGGCCGCAAAAGTGCGGGCCGCAGCAAAGAAGATTTATGAAGTTTTTAACTGCCGGGGCATCATCCGGATCGACTTTATATACAATGAAGAGCGTGGAGAGCCGTTTATGCTGGAGATCAACACCGTGCCAGGTCAAAGCGAAGCTAGTATCGTCCCGCAGCAGCTTCGGGTGCAAGGCTGGACGCTCAGGGACTTCTATTCGGCGCTCATTGAGGAAGCGCTGGCGAGCCGAAAACAGTCAAAATAGGCGGTTCCAGCTGGTGGGTATTGGTAAAAGCGGAAACGTGACATGGCTGCGAATGCGGAGGGTCTGATGACTGTGCTCGGGCGGGTGCGGGCGGGTCAGTCGGGAACGCTTCGCCCTCGGGGTGCGGGAAATATTCTTTATCTTGGCGTCCGTCCATCAATTTTATTGTAAACTCAAAGGAAAGGCGTGTTTAAATTTTTGACTAGTAAACCACTGTGGGTCAACGTTTTAGCTGGAATAGTCCTGCTATTGCTGCTGCTGTTGCTCTTCCTGGGTTCGCTGGCCCTGCTGACACAACACGGTAAGACGATGAAGATCCCTTCCGTGACGGGAATGACATTTGAAGAAGCAAAAAAGACACTGCAGGGGCAAGGTTTCGATGTTCAGATCCAGGATTCATCCGTCTACGTGGACAGCATGAAGCCGATGCAGGTCGTCAAACAATTCCCTGACGCGGATAACCTGGTAAAGATCAACCGAACCATTTACCTGACAATCAACCGATCTCAGGCGCCCTATATCAAAATGCCCAACATCGTCAGCATGAGTTTCCGGAATGCAATGGCAGTGCTGCACCAGTACGGGCTGAAGATCAAGGATACGGTGTTCAAGCCGGATTTTGCGCGCAACTCGGTGCTCGACCAGCAACTGAATGGCGAAACAATCAAGCCGGGGACGAGCATCCAGGAAGGTACCGGTATCACCCTGGTGCTCGGAAGCGGGATCGGCGCGCAGGAGATAGGGGTTCCGGACCTGATCGGCCTGACCTATGTCCAGGCCAGGGCAAGGCTGGATTCATTCGGCCTTTCTATCGGAGCCGTGGTGCGCGATCCGGATGTCCGGGATACCTCGGAGGCTTACATTTACAAGCAGGATCCGCCTCAGTTCGGGGACGGTGGTCAGCCTAATTCGATCCATATGGGGCAGAGTATCGACATTCACCTGGGGACGCACAGACCCGTCACGAACGGAGACAGCCTGTCGGCTCAGCCCAGTGCTTACTAAAAAACCAATCGGAACAATATATGCAGACCATTTCTGTCGAGCAATTGAAAGCCAGGCTGGATGCCGGGGAATCCATCCGTTTGCTGGATGTACGGGAGCCTTTCGAGCATGAAAATTTCAATATCGGCGGGGTGTTGCTGCCGCTCGGCAAGATCCAGCGGTTGCAGACGGATGAGATCGAGGCCTGGAAGGGCGCTGAAGTCATCTGTTACTGCCGTAGCGGGAACCGGAGCGGTCAAGCCTGCCTGATCCTTGAAACGGCGGGGTTTTCAAACGTCAAGAACTTATCGGGCGGAATGAACGCCTGGCAGGATAGCTACGGCGCCTAAGGCGGCTGCCGGGATACGCCTGAGGCGCCGCTGCACGCCAATCCGACTAAGGTGCGGCCGCGCCGAGATATTTGTTGAACCAGGCCAGCCAGCGGTCGTACCGGTCGCGCTGATAGGAGGGAATATTGATCCCATGGAACTGGCCGGGATAGATGATCAATTCAGTGGGAATGCCAAGGGTCCTTAGCGCCTGGTACATTTGCTCGCTACCGGCCGTGGGGACATTGAAGTCCTTGTCGCCGCTCATGAAAAGCGTTGGGGTTTTGATGCGGTCGGCCTTCAGGAGCGGATAGCTGATCTTCAAATAGTGTTCGATGCTGGTCCACGGCGTTCCTATCTCGTTGTTGTACTGGTTGATATACTGGTCGACACCATAGAGCGAAAGCGTGAAGCCAGTTCCGGCGCCGCTGCTTGCGGCTTTGAAACGGGTATCGGAAGCAATCAGATAATCGGTGAGGATCCCCCCATAGCTCCAGCCGGCGACTCCCAGATGATCGGGATCGGCGAGTCCCTGTCTGACCAGCCAGTCCACCGCGCCATGGAGATCGACGACTTCCTTATTTCCCCAATCGGCAAAAATGGCCTTGCAATAATCCAGACCGCGACCGCTGCTGCCGCGGTAGTTCACCGCAGCAACGAGGTAGCCACCACCGGCCAGGATTTGCCTGGCCTGATCGAAGCCAAGAGCGTCCTGGCTGACGGGGCCGCCGTGGATATACAGGATAAGCGGAAGCCTTTTACCCGAAGGGGTCCCGGCCGGGCGGTAATAGATGCCTGAAACCTGGGTCCCATCCGTGCTCCTGGACGTGAATGGCATGACTTCGGCCAGTTCCAGCGGAGCCGTAAATTCATCTGTGTGGTGAGTCAGGCGGCGATCCGGCAGCCCGGACCCGATGGCATAGATCTCGGCGGGCGTATGGGGATCCGTTGCCATGGCGATGAGGTGGCCATCCGAGGCTTCCAGGGTCGTGAAAATGCGGGATCCATCAGTGATCTTTGTCATAGTGCCGGTTTCCGGGGAAAATGATGCCACGTATTGCCGGCGGTCGTCTTCCACAAGGGCGAAGATGCTGCTGCCGTCTTTCGACCAACGGGGATTGAATACAGGACGGTCGAGCGAGCGCGTCAGGATCTTCGGGGCGCCGCCCGCGGCGGGGACTGTGCAAAGGACAGGCTCATCGTACATATGGTAATCTTCCGGGGAAACGGAACGCGTATAGGCGATGGTCCGACCGTCCGGACTCCACCGGGGGCTGATATCGGTCCCCTTCCAATCGGTGAGCTGACGCAAGTCAGCGTCACGATGAGCGGCAATGATATAGATATCGGTATTTTCATTGCGGTCGGGATCTTCTGTCCTGTTGCTTACAAAGGCTATCGTGGCGCCATCGGGGCTCCAAACCGCCGATTCTTCGTCATAGCGCCCCTTTGTAAGCGTATCGAGCTTTTTAGTGGCCAGATCGAATAGATAGAGATGGGAGTGCACCTTTTTGTACAGGTAGCCCTGCACATCGTGTTTGTATTGGTAACGGTCGATGACGAAAGGTTTCGTGGTCTTGACCTTGCCCGTGTCTTCGGCGTCCGGGTCCGTTATGGTGAGCAACAATTGCTTTGAGTCGGGGCTCCACGAATAGTCATCCACGCCTCCTTTGATCGTGGTAAGTCGCCTGGCTTCCCCTCCCCGGCGATCCAGAAGCCAAACCTGGTTGCCCTTCCCTTCCTGCCGCGAGGAAAGGAATGAAATGTATTTGCCATCGGCGCTCCAGCGGGCCCGGGACTCGCCGTCGGGACTGTTGGTGAGTTGGATGTCCTGGGTACCGTCCGAACTGATCATCCAGACATCGGAATTGCGGCCATCCTTTAGCGAATCGATGGAAGTCAGTGTGTAGGAGACCCATTTTCCATCCGGGGATGGTTGCGGGTCGCTGACGCCGGGCAGCCGGTAAAGATCGGCCGGTCGTATGGGGCGCTTCGCTGGCGGCGTTGGGGCCGTGACGGCGCTTGGGTTGGTCGCTTGTGAGGCGGTCCCGGCGGTCGTTTCTATGGCGGCGGTTGGGGTGGCTATCTGGGCGTTCAGCGCGGGCAGGCTGGCGGGAAAGATGCCGAGCAGGGCGAGGGGAATGGTGATAGATTTTCGCATAATGCAGTCGTTATCAGTGGTGGTGTAGCCGGGTAAGGGAAGATACGAGTATTTTACGATCCGGTATTGTAACTTTTTCGCATTGTGTCCCGTCCTAAAGATAGCGGGTGCAACATTGCGTGAAGGCCCCCGTCTTTAAAAAAAAGCGCTCATGAAAAATTTTACACTACTTACTGCCTGTCTGCTGACCGGCGCGATGACTATCGCCCAGAGTCCAAAGATCATCAACGACCCCAACGCACAAAAGCGGACGGTTGGAGCGTTTCACGGTGTTTCCGTCCACAGCGGGATCGACCTTTATCTGAGCCAGGGGGGCGATGAAGCGGTTGCAGTAAGCGCCAGCGACCCCGATGACAGGGGCCGGATCGTTACGGAAATCAAGGACGGTGTCCTGCAGATCTATATCGAGGATCATGGATTTCACTGGGGCTGGCATGATCGTAAGCTCCGGGCATATGTATCGTGCAAGACGCTTGACGAGCTGCGGGCTTCCGGCGGCTCAGATGTCTATGTCGACGGAACGGTAAAGGCGGATGTGTTGCAGGTCCAACTATCCGGTGGCAGCGACCTGCATGGGGCATTCCAGGTCGGAACTTTGACAATCGGCCAATCCGGTGGCGCGGATTCGTTTGTGAGCGGGACCGCGGGCAAGCTGGACGTACATGTCAGCGGAGGCAGCGATTTTCATGGCTACGACCTCTCGGTCGATAATTGCCTGGCACGCGCCAGCGGTGGTGCCGATGTCTATGTCACGGTCAACAAGTCGCTGGATGCTTCAGCGAGCGGCGGAAGCGATATTCACTACAGGGGTACCGGGGCCGTCACGGAGTCGCATTCCGGCGGCGGAAGTGTTTCGAGAAAGGGATAATCATGCGGGAACCGGCAGGCCGGAAAAGGATTGTTAATTAGTTATCTTTACGATTATGAAGCGATTCCACGCATTTTTGATCGGGATGCTGCTGGTGTTGGGCGCAACCGCACAGGAGACAATCATCAACGATCCGAACGCGCAAGTCCGGGCGGTGAAGGGATACCATGGCATCCGGGTATCAAGCGCTATCGACTTATACCTCAGTCATGGCCAGGACGAAAAGGTGGTGGTCAGCGCGAGAGACATCAAAATGCGGGATCGAATCGTCACCGAGGTAGTAGATGGCATCCTGGTCATCCGGCTGGAAGGAAGGTTCTGGCCCCGTTTCGGCAACAATAAGCTGAAGGCTTATGTTTCCTTTACGACCCTGGACCAGATCAGTGCATCCGGCGCCAGCGACGTGTTTGTCGACGGCGTTATTTCGGGTACGAGGCTGTCCCTCGATCTTTCCGGCGCCAGCGATTTTAAAGGGGCGGTTAACGTGGGGGAACTGGCACTTACGCAAAGCGGCGCATCGGACACCCATATTACCGGCCAGGTATCCGGGCATGCGACGATCCATACTTCGGGGGCGAGTGACGTCAAAGGATACGACCTCGCCGTCGATGATTGTTCCATTCATGCGTCCGGCGCTTCTGATGTACAGCTTACCGTTAACAGACAACTGGATGCCGATTTATCGGGTTCGAGCAGCGTTAATTACAAAGGGTTGGGCGTGGTCCGGGAGTCGCATACCAGCGGGGCGAGCTCGGTGACCCATAAGGGGTAACCATCCACAACAAAATAAGAATTCGATATTTATTTGGCAGGAATTCGAATCCGGCGTACTTTTGCCGTCCACATCGCGAAGTAGAGCAGCGGTAGCTCGTCGGGCTCATAACCCGAAGGTCGGTGGTTCGATCCCACCCTTCGCAACAAAGGGCCCTTGAAGGGTCCCCAAAAACTGAATCAAGGGCCTTACGAGGCCCTTTTTTTATATTTGACTATGAAGGCTGGATTCGTAAGCATATTTGGGAAACCGAATGCCGGGAAAAGCACCCTGCTTAACGCCCTGATGGGTGAAAAGCTGGCTATTGTCTCGCCAAAGGTGCAGACGACGAGGCATCGGATCAAAGGGATACTAACAGCAGATGACTACCAGGTCATTTTTTCGGACACGCCCGGCATCATCGAGCCCCGGTACAAGCTGCATGAAAAAATGATGCAGGCCGTCAGGAATTCGATCGAGGATGCCGACCTGGCATTGCTGCTGGTGGATGTTCGCGACGACTGGGCTGAGAACGACCGGATTTTTCAAGCCCTTCGCTTGCGGGTCCCCGCCATACTGGTATTGAACAAATGCGACGGTGTGGCGCCAGCAAGGATTACGGAGGCTAAGACCTTTTTTTCGGCGCAGCCGTACTGCCGGGAAGTGCAAACGGTGTCCGCCCTCCG
>Ga0134125_10004637_pt1 | contig 15701 bp, 10 predicted proteins | sample KB31751_FD_96464 | JGI IMG/M metagenome (GOLD analysis project Ga0134125, IMG submission 96464) | Terrestrial soil microbial communities with excess Nitrogen fertilizer from Kellogg Biological Station, Michigan, USA - KB3-175-1 | ecosystem: Environmental > Terrestrial > Soil > Unclassified ... | reverse complement strand
CGCGAGATCCGAACGCTGGTCTTCGAGATACAGAAATCCGAGCTGTGCCATGGAAACCGGATCGTGAAGCAGCGCGAATTCCTTCTCGGCGTCCTGGCGAGCCGCTCTGCCATCCTGCGACATTCGAAGCAGCAGGTAAGCCAGCTCGCGCCGCAACGCTTCGTTCGAGGGGTCCAGTTGCAGCGCCTGTCGAAATTCGTAAACGTACGGATAACGCTCCGGAAGCTGCTCGCGCGCCATTTCCGCCGCGCGTGGTTCGCCGCCGCGCGATGCCGCGATCAGCGCCGCCATCATCGCCTCGCTGTCGCCCCGCGCTTTTTCGACCCGCGCGAGATCGACCAGCACAGACTTTCGCGCCGGCAGAAGCTGGAACGCCGCTTTGTAGTTGGCCGCCGCGAGATCCAGCTCATCGCGCTGCTCGGCCAGTCGCCCCAGTTCGTCGCAGGCGCTGAAGGATGGGCCCGCCGCGGCGATCGCCTTCCGCCAGCGGTCAATTCCCGCGGCCAGCGGCTCATCGACATTGCGGAACGCCGCCGCGGCCGTCGCGCGCGATTGCGGGTCGCCGTGATCCCGCACAAACGCGAACACACGGCGCGCCTCCGCCGTTCGCGCCGGCATCTCATTGCCTGCTTCGAAACAGAGGAACGCGTATTCGAGCGCGGTATGGAAGTCGCCGGGATCGAGCCGCATCGCCTCGCCGAACTCTTCACGGGCGGCCTCCGAATCGCCGGTGCGCAGAAGCGCGTACGCGAGATCTTTCCGGATATCGGCGCGGTTCGGCGAAAGCCGGACTGCTTCACGGAATGCGTCAATCGCCGGGTCATAGTCACGCGCCCGCAGCGCCGTGTAAGCCTTTGTCAGTGCGCCATAGGCCGGATCCGGCGCCGGCTCCTGGGCGCGGACGCAGCCCAACACCGCAATCGCCAGGGCCGGAATCCAGATCGTGAGGCGCACGTGAATAACCCTGAAATAAGTGCGAACGCCCCCCGGAATTCTCAATTTATTTACGGCGCTTTACTCACGCTCGTTTACTAAGTAAAGCCTTGTGAACTCTGCGGTTGCCGCGTAACTGGCGCATGCCGGCGCGCGTTTCCAGTAACAGAAGGCAGCGAAAAACGAAGGACAAGGAAGGTAAAAAATATGAGCACTCTGAAAAATCTCGGAATCAAGTTCGCCGGAGCGGCCATTGGGGCGGGAATGCTTGCCAGCGCGGCGTTCGGTCTGACCGGATCGGTACTGACGGTCAATCTCCCGCAGTCGGTTTCAGTAGGCAGCGCCGTCCTGCCCAGCGGTGAATACAAAATCACTGAACTTTCCATGAACGATGGCAACAGCCTGTTCGTGTTCCGTTCGGACAAAGGCAACGAAGCGGTATCGGCTGTCGCGACGAAGAGCGCGGAACCCGCCGCCGATCAGAAAACGTCGGTGGTTCTCTCGAAAGATAACGGCACTCTGCGCCTCGACAAGATGTTCATCGCTGGTGAAAACATCGGCTATCAATTCGCAAAGTAACCCCGAGCCCCCGGATCTTCGCGGCCGCCCCGGACCCCCCTCTGCCGGGCGTGGCCGCGAACCTTACCGGGTTGAAGAAGCCCGGCGCGCTTTCAGCGCTTCGGTCGCGACCGGCACGAGCGACAACACGATAATTCCCAACACTACTTTTTCGAAATTCTTCCTCACCAGTTCCACCTGTCCCAGTTGCGAGCCGAGCGTGGTAATCGCAATGATCCAGATCGATCCACCCAGCAGACTAAATATCAGGAACCGCGAGTAGGGCATGCGCGCCACGCCTGCAATGAAGGGCGTACAGGTACGGATAATCGGAATGAAGCGCGCATACATGATGGCGCGCGCGCCGTATTTTTCGTAGAAGGCGTGCGCGCGTTGAATCTGATCCGGGTTGAAGAAACGCGATTTCGGGCGGCTGAAAACCTTCGGTCCCGCGTGGTAGCCGAGTAAATAGCCGACATTATCGCCCAGAAACGCGGCCAGCATCAGCATGCCGCAGATGAGGTAGACATTCAGGCCGGCGGCGCCGCTCGCCACCCCGACGCTGAAGAGAAGCGAATCGCCGGGCAGAAAGAACCCCGCCAAAAGCCCGGTCTCCGCAAAGATGATTCCCGTGAGGCCAGCCACGCCGAGCGAGCTGGAGAGCAGCGTCCGGACCATTTCAAGCAGGCGGTCCGCATTGTAAAGCGAGCGAATGAATTCGAGGATCGCGTGCATGCGGGCCGGTTCGGTTTCCGCTTAGCTGGTCTGGCGGAAGCTCGCCACGATCCGGTCGATCACATCCTGATTGATCTTCAGGTCACCACTCGCGATCATACTTTCGCGCAGCCCCTGCTGGAAGAAGGTGGCCCGATCACGGGTTTTTTGCTGGTGGAGATCATCCGTGATTTTCTGCCGCTGCGCCGCAAGACCGGAGATGTCGGCCGGTGTGGAGCTCAGGATCTTGCCCACCATTTGCCCCCCGGCAACTGCGACGGGGCCTACGATGCTCCCCACCGGCTTCGTAAAGAGATCGGGAACCGCGCCGGCATTGCCTACCGATTCCAGGGCGTCTGTACGTGTCACATCGTTCGACGTCTTGACCGTGATGTTCATCGATTTGGTGGCCTTCTCCAGATCGCCGCCCATGGACTGGGCTTTGGAGACGAGTTCGGCCGCTTTCGCTATGAGAATTTTGCTCCCCTTCGACGCCATTGCCGCGTTCTTCACTTTGTCATGGACTTCATCGAGGGTTCCCTGATGCGCGGGCACCACGTTGGTCACGTCCGCGATCAGCGCCCTGCCATCCTGCAGAACCACGGGACCGAGCGTCACTTCGAACTTCTTGAGCGCGCTCACCGCATCGAACAGCTCCTTCGAAACGCCAATGCCGGGAATCGGATCGTTGGGCTGAATGTTATCCACGTTCACGAGCGTCCCGCCCACCGCCTCCGCCGTCTTCTCGGGATGCGAAGGGTCCTTGCGCAGGCCATCGATTGCTTTATCCGTCAGGTTCTGCATCAACTGGCTGGCGCCCTGCTTCTGTATCTCCGTCGCCAGTTGAGCCTTCACTTCGTCGAAGGGCTTCAGATGAGCCTGCTCGTGGGCCTCCACCCGGATGATGTGATAACCGTACTCCGTCTTGATAAGGCCGCTTGTCTCGCCGGGCTTCAGGGAAAATGCCGCCTTCTCGAATTCGGGAACGGTCTGGCCACGGACGATCCAGCCGAGTTCTCCACCGTTTTGGGCGGACCCGGGGTCCTCCGATTTCTCCTTCGCGAGCTTGGCGAAATCGGCGCCTCCCTGAATCTGCTTCAGCAGATCCTCCGCCTTGACCTTCACCGCCGCGTCATTCGAAGCATCCGACTTCAGCAGGATGTGCCGCGCCTGAACCCGCTCCGGGGTCTGGAAGTCGCTCTGATGATCCTTGTAGGCCTTCTGGAGCTGGGCATCGGTGACCTGAATGCCCGCGCCGACCTGCGCGGGATCAAGCACGATTACCGCCAGACTGCGCTTGTCCGGTACCATGAAATCGGCCTTGTGGCCGTCATACCAGGATTGGATCTCGGCGTCGGTCGGCTCCGCTTCCTTCTGGAAATCGGCCGTCGCCAGCACGGCGTACTGAACCTTTACCTTGTCGTTGCGCTTGTGGTATTCCTTCTCGACTTCCTGGGCCGACACCACCACACCGCCGGCAACCAGCGATTCCAGCCGGGACATGAGCATCTGCCGGGCCATGTCAGTCCGCAGGTTGGCGAGAGTGGTATTCTGCGACTGCAGAATCTGGGCGAGCATCGCTCCATCCACCTTCCCGTCCTTCACGGCCGCCGCCGGCAGCGAGTCGATGATCGCGTTTTCGGCTTCATCGGAGCTGATGTTCATCCCCATTTTGTGGGCCTTCCAGACCATCGCGCGTTCATTGATCGCCTGCTGGATCACCTGCGGAGCGTAGATCGAAAGCAGTTCGGACGGGATCTGGTTGTTCTGCGTCATACGCCGGATCATCTGCGTGACGTCCTGTGCGGTTAGCTTCTCGCCGCCAATCTTCGCCACGACAGCGGTATCGCCGGTCGTATCGTTCATCCCGGTTTGCGGGATCAGGTAGGTGACCATGGACAGGGCCACGAGGCCCAGAAGCACGATCAGAAATCCGCGAACCATTTTGTCGCGGCTGCGAAAGAGGTCAAACATGCCGGGGGAAATCTCCTGCTGAAACTGCCATTAAACCAAACTTCTTATTGTAGCAGCGGGCAGCCCGGTTACAAACGGATTCGCATAAACGAACCCATTTGGCCGGCTAACTGCTGAAGTTTCAGAAACCTGAAGGTATCAGAGATGGCACTCCGCATGGACGGCCCGGACTGCCTTTTCGAGGCCATCCCTGCGAACCGCGATCGAGATCGTCAGTTCGCTCGAGCCCTGGGCAATCGCGATCACATTCACCTTCTCGCGGGAAATTGCCGTAAAGATCCGCCCGGCGAGGCCCTGGGCGCCGCGCATGCCTTCGCCCACCACCGCCAGCAGGCCGACATTGCGATCCACCGCTACGTCGTTCACATAGCCATGCGCGAATTCGAGTGAGAGCGCAACCTTGATGGCGTCAACCGCTTTTTCGATTTCGTCATTGCGGACCAGGAAACAGAAGCTCTGGCGGTAGCTGGAACTCGACAGCGCAAGGATCTCCACATTGACGCGATCGAGTGCGTCGAGCGAGCGCGCCATGAGGTGGACGCCGCTCACGGCCGCGCTGGCCGGCTCCAGCGAAACGAGCGCCACATTGGCCATCGAGGTCACAGCCTTCGCGCCGGAATTGCCCGCGGTCAGTTTCGGAACGATGCGGGTGCCCGGCTTTTCGGGCGCGAAGCTGTTTTTGCTCCACACCGGAATGCCGCGCTCGACAAGCGGGGCAATCGTTCGCGGATGAAGCACCTTGGCGCCAGCCCACGCCAGTTCGGCGGCTTCGCTGTAGGTGATCTCGTCGAGGATCCTCGCATCCGGCACGAGACGCGGATCGGCCGTCATAATGCCGTCGACATCCGTCCAGATCCAGAGTTCCGCCGCATCGAGCGCGGCCGCCAGAATGCTGGCCGAGAAATCGGAACCGCCGCGGCCGAGAGTCGTCGGCCAGCCTTCCACGGTGGCGCCATTGAATCCGGTGACGATCGGAATCGCGCCTTTGCGGAGAATCGGCATCAGGCGGCCCTGCGTTTTTTCACGCGTCAGATCCATCAGGGGTGACGCGGCGTTAAAGACGGAATCCGTCACCACAGCCCCGGCGGCGTTGACGGCTTCGGCTGCAATTCCACGAGAGCGCAGATGCTCACTCACCAGCAGGGCGGAGAGCCGCTCTCCCACGGTAATGGCTTCGTCAACCGCGCGCGCCGGGCGATAGCCGAGCATCCGCATGCCATTCACGATGCGCTGGAACTCGGCGATCAGATCTCGCACTTCGCTGTTGACGCGCTCGAGTTCGGCGGGGGCAATCAGATCCTTCGCGGCATCCAGATGCCGCGTGGCGAGCTGCTGGAGGTTACGGTCAATGGCGGCCTGATCGTCTGCCTCCGCGAGCCGCGTGGTGTCGAGGAGAAGATCGGTGATCTTCGACATCGCGGAGACAACAGCCGTGACCGGCCGCTCCGCGGCATACCGGGCGATGAGATCGCAGGCGGCCTTCATCCGTTCGGCAGAGCCGACGCTCGTGCCGCCAAACTTCATGACAAGCAGATTTTCCAAAACCAGCTATGCTCCTTCGTGGATTTCGATCCCAAAAGCTACGCTTTGCCGTTCGATATCTTTGCGCGGACGATGCCGAGCACCGCTTCCTCCACCTGTTCAAAGGTCATTCCCGTGGAATCCAGGTAGACCGCGTCAGGAGCCTGCAGAAGAGGCGACTCGGCGCGGTTCCGATCCCGGTGGTCACGCTCAGCGAGTTCGGCCGCAAGCGTCCCGTGGTGCTCGTCCGGCAATTCACCGGCGCGCCGGCGTACCCGCTCGGACGGATCGGCATCCAGAAATATTTTGACACGCGCCTCGGGAAATACCACGGACCCGATGTCGCGGCCCTCCATCACGACATTTCCGTGACGCGCCATTTCGCGCTGTTTCGCGACCATTGCTGCGCGCACGGCGCCGATAGCGGCGACCGCGGATGCCATCGCGGAAATTTCCGGCGCACGAATAGCCTCGGTCACATCTTCTCCGTTGAGATGAACATGGCGATGCCCCGGCAGTTCTATCTCCGCCGAAAGAGCGAGTTGTCCGAGGCGCTGCGCGTCGGCAGTCGATGTGCCCGTGCGTAAAGCCCACAGTGCGACCGCGCGGTACATGGCGCCGGTATCGATATACGTGTAACCCAGCTTGTCCGCGATGGCGCGCGCGATGGTGCTTTTCCCCGCGCCGGCGGGACCGTCAATGGCGATGATGTGGCCCATCGTTCAGGCGGTAGCCTGCGCCCGGGGTTTTTGGTGGGCGCGTCCGATGCCGGTGTAGTCGAAACCGGCTTTCCGGGCTTCGTCCGGGCTGAAGAAATTGCGGCCGTCCACCAGCACGGCGGTCTTCATCCGGCTCGCGAGTTCCATCAAATTCAGGTCCGCGAATTCCGGCCATTCGGTGACCACGAGCAGCGCGTCCGCCTGTTCGGCGGCATGGGCGGCGCTCGAACAGTAGTGGACTTTGAGACCGGGATGCTGCTCGCGGCAGGCATCCATAGCGATCGGATCGTAAACCCGCACCCGCGCGCCGAGCCGGATCAGCTTTTCGGCAATCTGCAGGCTGGGGGCATCGCGCAGATCGTCCGTGTTGGGCTTGAAGGCCAGGCCGAGCATGGCTATTGTGCGGCCTTTGAGGATGAATAGCTTCTCCTGCAGCTTCTGAATCACCACCTGACGCTGCAGGCGATTGACCGATATGGAGGCATCGAGCAACTGCGGATGATAACCGTATTCATTCGCCGTGTGGAGCAGCGAACTGATGTCTTTGCCGAAACAGCTTCCGCCCCAGCCAAGACCGGCGTTCAGGAAGCCCATTCCGATGCGGGAGTCAAGACCGATGCCGGTCATGACTTCCCGGACATCCGCATCCACGCGCTCGCAAATATTAGCGATTTCGTTGGCGAAACCGATCTTCATCGCCAGAAATGCGTTGGCGGAGTACTTGATCATTTCGGCGCTGGTGAGCGTGGTGGTGACGAGCGGCGCGGATTCCACCCGGGCTGGACGCGGCGCAAAAGCCGGGGCTTCGAACTTCTGTTCGGCAAGCGCGCGATAGAGCTCGCGAAGCAGGCTGAGAGAGCGCTCGTCTTCGGTTCCGATTACGATGCGATCGGGATAGAGTGAATCGTGAATGGCCGACCCCTCCCGAAGAAATTCCGGGTTGCTGGCCACGTTGAATTCGACCTTTCTGTCCGACTCGGCGATGCCTTCGCGGATCAGAGCGCCAACCAGATTTCCGGAGCCGACAGGTACGGTGGACTTGTTGATGACGACGCGGTAGCGGGAGGAATCCATGGCGGCGCCGATGCCGCGCGCGGCGGCTTCGAGATACGACAGATTCGATTCGCCCGAGGGCAGAGGCGGCGTGCCGACCGCAATGAAGATGGCGTCGCTTTCGTGGACCGCCGCGGTCAGGTCGGTTTCGAAATCGATCCCGCCTTTGTGCGCGGCCAGCGCCAGAAGCTCGCCGAGTCCCGGTTCGTAGATGACAGGATCGCCCTGGCGAAGTTTGTCGATTTTGGACCGGTCGGTGTCAACGCAGGTGACCCGATGCCCCAGATACGCCAGGCAGGCACCCGTTACGGTGCCTACATATCCTGTTCCTACAACTGTGACTCTCATCTGACCTTCAGATTAACCTAACGCCCCTGAAAGGCGCGATATTGCGTCTGTTGAGGCGCTTAAGAGGTTCTTACGAATGCGGCTTCTGTCTCCGGCGCGGGGCTCTTGTTTTCCCCAGGCCGCATTCTCAGGAACGGCAGTTCGAGATATTTCCTTGAGACCAACGCGACGCCGTAGGCGGCAACAAGCACCACCAGGGCTCTCACGAGAGTTCCCGAAACATTCCGGGGAAACGAAAACACCCGGTCTAACACGTCTCCCAACCAGGCGTGGACCAGATAAATGCAGAAACTGAGATTCGCGGTCAGGGAGGCAAATCGTGTCCGCAGGGGTGCGGTCCATCTGCTCTCCGGCAGCTCGAGCGCCGCAATCATCAAAGCGGTGAATAACAGATAGGCAAGGGTGGAACGGAACGTAGCGAAAGGGCTGTTCAGGGACGAGAGAGCGCCTGCTTTGGCAACGCCCGCGATACCGATCACGGCAACGGCCACACAGGTCACGGCAATGCGAAACGATCTTTTCCGCGAGCAGCGGCTCGAGTTGTAGTAGAGCGCAATCAGCGAACCTGTCGCGAGCCCATCCAGGCGAAACCAGGTGGCAATATAAACATCCATGGGGCGCGCGAAGAAATAGTGAAATCTGAGCAAGGGCTCAATCAGAAAAATCGCCGCGCAGGTGACGCTCGCCCATCGAAGGCTCAGGTTTCGTACCAGCGTTGGCCAGAAAAGATAATAGTGCTCTTCCACCGCCAGAGACCAGAACGCAAATGTGGCTCGCGGCAACGACATTCCGAACAGGTAAGTCAGATTAGCGCCAAAACCCGCGCACAGAAGCCACCACCGGAACGGCATTGCGTAATAGAGTGTGACAGCCGTAAGGACTGCCAGGTAGAGCGGGATAATGCGAAGAAGTCTGCGAGTGTAGAATCGCCTGTAAAACCGAGGCTTTGCCGCACCGGCAAGAATCATGTTTGTGATCAGATAGCCGGAGAGCACAAAAAAGAGATCCACTCCCAGCCAGCCCGGACCACCGATCCATCGCAAAATCTTCCATAAAGCCGTGTGATTCGTTTGATCGAGCAGTCTCAGCGCGAGCAAATGATAGGCGAGAACCATGAGAATCGCGATGGCGCGGACACCATCCAGATTCGGAATACGCCGGCTCGACCCCGGTACGGCTGATTGACCCGGCGAAGGCAGTCCCATAGCTTCGGTCATATCAGTTTACCGAGTGCCCACAGCCAGTGGTGAAGATCACAATTTGCTGTTACCTGAAGGATCCCGGACCGGATTCGGCAGAGCCTCGACGGAACGCCACGCGACCGGAGCCTACCCGCCGGCGCGCCCATCCCTCGTTTCCTGGAAAACGAAGCTCTCTTGCGGCCCCGGCCCGCGGATTCCAGCGAAATCCGAAAAGTGCCAGGTCCCATTCACAACTTTTTGTGAAAAATATCCGATTGCGGGAAGTGGCCTTCTGACAGTGACTTGCGCGGATTGAGGTGACGAAACCGGGCTTTATTTTCGCCTGGAATTTGGAAGCGGCGAGAGTATTCTCCGGGTTGCGATGACCATTCACTGGAGAGAATACTCAATGTCGAAACTGCCTTCGCGCCCACTCGCGATGTTGATCATTACGCTGCTTGCCGCCGGTGTTCTGCAGGCGCAGACCAAACTCAATCTACAGACACAAAGCCAGGACGTGGATTTTTCCGCTGCGCCGTCCACCAAACCGGCACAGACGGGAACAGCGCTGCCACTCACCTGCTCGCCGGGCGCGGTGTTTCTGCTCCTGAGCAACTCGCCGGGCAAGAACCTGTATATCTGTACGGGAGCCGATACCTGGACGCAGCAAACCGGCGGTGAAGCCGCGCCGGACGTGGCTGCTATCTCAGACACGGTGCTGACCGTCGGCGCCAACTGTTCCGCGGACGCCCCCTGCAACATTCGTCTGGGAACGACGATCTTCGCCTTTATCAATCCGGTGACGGCTACGCTGAGCGCGGGCACCGGCACGGCATACATCTACGTTTCTTCCGGAGGCTTGCTGACGGTGGGGCACAACCTGACAGTCTCATGCTCGCAGGGATGCGTGGCCCAATCGGGTATCACCGACTTTCCTCCCGATTCATTCCCGATCGCCATCTGGAACGCTGTGAATGGCGCCTGGAATGACACCGGAACCGATGTCCGGGCGAGTTCGGGCCGCGATCTGATTGCGTTCGGCAGCGGGATCAGCGGCACGGTGTCCCCCGGCGTTACCACGCTCAGCGTTCCACCGCAAAAGGGAGGCTTTTCGGTGGCATTCCGCGGTACCGATGTGGCGGCGGGTCAGACGATCTTCGTCACGATTCCTTACGCATGCACCATTACGGACTGGGCGATCACGTCGGACGGTACGGCGACCATTATGTTGTGGAGTTCGCCGGATGGCACTCAGGTCCCCACCGACAGCGACACGCTCACGGAACACGGCCTTTCGCTCACCAGCGGCAGCAGGGTCCATTCGACGGTGCTGGACGACTTTGTGAGCACCTCGGTGTTTGCATTCGACACCATCGCGGTGAATCTCGCGGCAGTGGGAGACACCGCCAGTCACGTGGAGTTCTCCCTGGGGTGCACGCGATGAAGCGCCTGATCGGCGATTTTTCGGGGAGGGAAGCCGCCCATCCGGCTGAGGACAGTACGCCCCTGCAAAAAAGCCGGAATTTCATTGGGCTTCGCTCGATGAGATTGGTGGTGCTTGCCGTGGTCGCCTGGTCATCGGTATTCGCGGCGTGGGACGGCCATATGCTCTTGCAGACCGTTCCGGAGAAGGCTGGGGGAAATACAACAGCCCCTTTTTCGCTGCTGATCAGCGGAACTTTTCCGGAGCTTGCAACGGTTTCCTCCGGTGGCCATGTGCTGAACACCGTCTCGTGCGGCGTCAACTCCATCACGTGCCCGGCTGACCTGGTGTTCGCAAAGGATTCACAATGTGCCGTACCTTACAGTGGATGGGATATTCTCGGTTATTCGGCCACAACCGGCCAATTGGCAGCTATGGTCGAAATACCACTTTTGTCGGACATAAGACCCACGAAGGTCTACATCTGCGCGGGCAATCCGCTGATTAGTACTTTCCAGGGAAGCGCCCGAGGCGCAGCGTACGACAATAACTATTTACTGGCATTGCATATGGATGAGACGTCCGGCACAATTCTGCACGATTCGACAGCGAACGCTAACGACGCAGTGAAGAAGTCGTCCACCGCGCCGAGTCCGATCTCGGACGCGAAATTGGTTGGCGGACAACGCTTTGTCGGAATGCGTAACAGCACCAACAACGACTATGTGCGCTTCCAGTCAAATACCGCTCCCACCAGCTCGTACACGATGGAGTACTGGTCCAATGCTGCCTCTTATGTGAACCAGGACACAGTGTTTCTCGCGCCGCACGACAGCGGCGGGCCCGTAATCTATACGGGTTTTTACTGGTTCCCCTCCGGCACGATTCTCTTCCGCAACAGTTGGGGCGCAGCCACGCCGTCGGCATCCTCGGCGGCATCGACAGGAACTTTCCATAACATCGTCTTCGTTCGCGACAACGACACGATGAATGTTTATCTGGATGGGGTGGCCGGAACCGTGGCCACCGGCTTTGGGACCGGCGCCGCAACCTGGTCTGGTTTGGGGTGGAATGAGTCGCCCAGTCAGGCCTATGATAGCTTCAACGGCACGCTGGATGAAATTTTTTATTCCAAAGTCGCGCGCGGGCCAGCTTATATTACTGCTCGCTACAATAACGTGGAAAGTCCTTCGACGTTTTATACAGTTGGACCCTTCACTCCCATCACACCAACGCCGCGTTCCACGACCCGCGCGAACTCTCAGGTCAATGTTTTTTGAGGACAGAATCCAATGTTGAAATTCATTATCAGCTCAACGGCACTGTTTGCACTGGCAGCTGCCCCTGCGCTCGCTCAGCGCGTGATCGGCGTGACCCCGACACAGGCCGTCATTCATTACCAGGCTCCCAATGCCGCGGACTGCCAGGTGCAGGTCAGCAGGAACTCTTCGATGACGCCATTGGCGTATGACGTGGACCCCGTCCTCTTTCCGGGCTCCAATCTGGACAGCAGGGCGGGAAATGTGATCTCGCCGTCGAAAACGGACCGCTATTTCGTAATCGGCCGGAAACGAGCCGATACAGCGTCGGACGGAAAACGTTACTCAAGAGCGCTGCAGGCGTTCTCGGAATATTTTTATCAGGTCAGCTGCAGCGGCAATGTTCAGACCGGGCGCTTTGTGACTGCGAACCCACCTTTGGGGAATGATTATCCGGAGCCTGCGCCCTTCGATGCGACGGCTTTCGGAAATTGGGCGTGGCCGACAATCGACTGGAACGATCAGAGCAGGACCTATATCGACCCCATGACGGGAATTGTGCTCAAGCGTGCAACGGGACCTGGCTGGTTTGGGCAAACGCAGACGGGAAAGACATTCGCGGTGGCCCTGGATTTGAATGCGCTCAGCGGCCTCACCAGCGGGTGGTCGAACGTGTCCAATATACTCAGCGGAACGGCTTCGACGAAAGCCACTTACTCCGGCGCCGGCGGCGACCCGATATTCCTGGCGTTCGATCCCACCCAGTTAACCGGCATCGGCGTGCAGTTTTCGGGGTGGCAGCCTAGTGGTGAGACGCTGGACAACATTCTTCTGCGTGTGTTCGGAACTGGCACGGGCACCGTATCCGCCTGCCTGAGCGACGATTCCGGGGGACACTGCGCGTCGCCCGCGGTAAACATCGCCGATCTTCATTCGAGCGGAGGCAATCCTGCCGGAACATATCCCGCGGCCTGCGCGTCCGACAGTGACACTGGCTGCTTTCCGAATAACGGATTCTGGGGGGGCTGGAATTTTACTCCCCGACGGGGACAGATAACAGCGTATTCGGGAACGGTCAATGTGTCCGGGTCCACCGTTACGGCGGGGGCAAATACCAAATTCGATCTGAACTGGAAGCCTGGCGGCAAAATTTCCATTGCCGGTACCAACCCGGCGTGCCCGAACAATCTTTGCACGATTTCGCTGGTGAACTCTTCTTCCTCCCTGACGATTGTGGAGTTTGCTCCCACCCTGAGTAATGCTGTTTTCAAGACAGCAAACAGTGGCGTGATGGTGTGGATTAATAAAGCAGGAGGTACTTACGCGGCATCCGTCAGCCTGAGCTTTGATTATGCTTATTCGGATCAGGTGACAATGCCGGCGACCGGCTCAACCGGGCAATGCTCTTCAAATCCCACAACCGTTTCCTATGCGGCCGATGGTGTCACGCCAATTACGCCCACGCCCGGTGAATTGTGTCTTGCGGCTCATAACAACGGCGCCACCCAATACCTCTATCTGTTGATTCCTTCGACTGGTGAGACGCGGTTTCTGGCACCCATTTATTTTGCCAATCCGTCGGACCCTGCTCCGGACCAGGTCACCTCTTTCAAGGCCTTGCCGTATGCGTTCGACTCATCGGATCCAAATACTTTCTATGTTCAGGCGAACACGAACGGGGGTACCTCGATCTATAGCGGTACATACAACGCGGCCACTTACAAATACCGGACTTACTCCCATTCCCTTTATCCGTCAGCTACGGGGCATTATGCTCCCGGCGAGGATGTCAATCAGTTTTGGTTCCAGGGCACGGCCTGGGCAGACACGGGAATTACATGGGTGAACCGTACGAAGGCTTCACAGGGGAAGGACCTCGGGGCACAGACCGCGGCTAACGATCCAAATTGGGACCCCACCATCTATCGTGCCGGCACAATTACGCGAGTTGCCAGTGGCAAGGCATTTGTGGAAAATACGCCTGTCGGTTTCGGCGAAACGATCGGTCTGATCCACGCCGTGGATCTGGCAACCGGGTCTCTTTACACTTCCACGACTACGTACGGCACGTTCCCCGCCAGATGGTGCGCAATCCACTCCGATTTCATCGTCGATGGCTGGTACGGGTTGCTCTGTAATCCTCTGGGCGGAGCCTATGCGTGGCAGGGCAATCCATCGCTTGTCGGAATTGGGCCGTGGCAAATGACGCCAACCGCGGTACTGAAAAACGGGACTTTCAGCAGCGATACTTCGCTGACCTCAACAGCCCCCATGGATGCCTGCCCCACCATTCCTGCATTCCTGGCGTCTTTTGTGCCGGCCAACCCGGCCTGCGTAACGTTCCAGAGCCAGATGGCGTGCTCCCATACGCCGAATGCGGCCGAAAAGGTCAAGTGGCCCTGCGAAACGAATCCGAATTGGTCGGAAATTCAGAAGGTGGCGCCGGGTGACGGCTTACTTGTTGAAAATGGTCACGCCGTCGCCGAGACGCTTCTGGTAATCAGCGTCACGAGTCTTGGATCCGGAAACTACCAGTTCACGGCGGTTCGGAACACCACTAAGGAGGGAGCCCCGCCGGCGCCGAACGGCTGGACTGCCTATGCGGTCCCGCCACTGACGGATTGCAACGCCATTTCGACCTGTACGCCGGGTCTTGGATATTGGTACAAGCTATCGGATCCGACGTTCACATGGCGGGCCGATCCCGGAGCGTTTTCCGGGCATTCCGATCTTGGAAGCGGCCCGAAGGCGGGCACGAACAACTACTGTTATACAGGGCTTTGCCGCTATAACGTACCGTTTGAACAACAGATTAACGATCGATTCAAGACGGCGAAAAAACTAGGGGACGGAAGCTTCGCCGGCGTCTCCGGAGCGATTGCCATGCAGGGCTATCCTTCGCTGCATCAGTTGAATGCACCTTCGACGGAGCAGGTATGGATGGCGAATTATCGCCATCTGAATCCGAGTTTCGGAGCAGGTCCGGAGGTTGCGTCGGCGGTCGGAGCAGTCCAATACAGCCTTCTTCCGGGAACAACAGGAGTCTACAAATTCACCTCGGTAAACGGCGGGTTGCATTACAAGCAGGTTCCCGTTTACGCGTTCGCGGGCTATCACCTGCTCAAGGAAATCAGCAGCCCCACAAAAGGGAACATCATCACGGATTCCACGCCGTGGCAGTTCTGCGTCGCTCTCAACGCCGGCGAATGCCGGACTGGGTCCGCCGCGGGTGAAGTCTATATGAGCGTTCCCCAGGGGCTGACGCGCAGCGACCAGAACTGCATTGCCAACTGGTATGACGACAATTATCCATGCGTATTCAGCCCTCCCGCGAAAGCCGGCTTTATGGTGCAGGAAGGGAACTCGAAGGACGATCCCAACGGAACGAACTGGCGGAGAATCTCCATGGGTTTCTCCGGCTTCGGGCGGCAATTTGAATTCGGGTCGTTTATTCCCGATCCCACCGGTACATGGGGATTCTCGGAAGGCTACTGGCTCGATGGTGTTCGCAATGATCTGTTAATTGCCAAATTGCCACCATGGCCGAATCCGCAGGACGTGACCGTGAACCGGACCAACTTCATCCGGCAGTCGGTTCAGATCGGGGCAAGCCAGAATCTGACGAGCGCGCGGGTTCGCTTCGGCTATACGGAAGACGGCAACGTCAGCGATTTCTTCTGTACGGCGCGGCAGGAAACCTGCGTGACAGCCGGTGCAGCCAGTACAACCAGTTCGCCCTACTGGTTCATCAGTGAAAACCCAGGGTGGCAGCCGTGCACCACGGGCTGCACGGTTTCCATTCCGGCAATTCCGGGGCGTATCCTCTTCTACGCGGTGGACCGTCAGGATGGCACGGGAAATACGGTTCCCGGTACCCCGCAGGTCGTGGTCGTCCGCTAGTGGTCTGCGTCAAGCAGAACGCCGATTATCAAGCGAGCGGTGGGCACGCTTGACCTTTTCGAGGATATCGGAAGCCTTGGCAGTCCAGATGAAGGGCTTTGGGCGCTGGTTGTGTTTG
>Ga0134125_10004636_pt1 | contig 15702 bp, 12 predicted proteins | sample KB31751_FD_96464 | JGI IMG/M metagenome (GOLD analysis project Ga0134125, IMG submission 96464) | Terrestrial soil microbial communities with excess Nitrogen fertilizer from Kellogg Biological Station, Michigan, USA - KB3-175-1 | ecosystem: Environmental > Terrestrial > Soil > Unclassified ... | reverse complement strand
CTTACGTGTGAAACGGGGGGTAGGGGCTTACGAATCAAGGATAGGCGAGTCCGAACCCCTTTTGCAACAGCGGTTTGGTATCACTGGATGTCATTTGACATCACTCAATATCACGATCGGGCTGTCCCAAAATTGTCCCATCTCATTTTGCCTTGCGCGGGCGACGCGGCGGCGGACGACCACGGCGCCTCGGCGCTCCGAACAGCTGCTTGTGCGTCCCGATGCGATGCATGACTACCGCGCGCTGACGAACCCGATAGATGAGCAGAAGGTCGGATCCAAGGTGGCATTCGGTGAAGCCAGTCCAGTTGTGGCCACGCACACCGAGGCGATGCTCACGGAGGGCAGATGGGAGAACGTCTCCGGAGATGAGTGCATCGAAGACGTACTCGAGCGTTTCGGCGTCAAATTCGGCATGCTTACGAGCTTTCCGGTAATCGCGCTTGAAACGCCGGAGAATGACTAGCTCTCGAGCCACCGGATGGCCTCACGGCCGCTGTCAAAGCGGCGCCCCTTGCCGGTCGCTTCTTCCTTCAGCGAATCCTTGAGGGCGCGTCGGAGTTCCGCAGCTGAGCGCTTTGCGTTTGCACGGGCAGCCCAGGCCTTGAGTGCCGCTGTGGCGCTTCGCTTGCCTGTGCGCGCCTTGAGAGCCTCGATCTCTCGCTCGCTGAGTTGAACGGTAACGTTGGTCATCAATGCCTCCGCCGGGAACGCATTATAAGCCGCACTCCCTGAAGCCGTAAGCAGCTATTTGTGACCCATAAAGGCTCCCGGGCCTGGGACTGGGGACTCATCCTGCCAATCGCGTCGGGCGTCGAAGAGGGGCACCCGGGCTTTGGCGGCATTCAGCTCGAACTCTGGATTGGATTGATCAATGTGCCGATGAATAGCAGCGCGCCTGTCTTGCTGTCCACAATAGCGTAGAAAAACGGGCGATTCATGGTCATCACCATGGGAAGGCTTTGAGGGACGATCTCCGCCGTGGTCGCGCCCGCGGCGACCGTTCCGCTCTCATCCACCTTCACGACAGCCTCGTGCTCGATATCCGATATATAGACACGTGTGCGTGAAGCGAGGCCCGTGAAATCTGCGATGTTCGGGTCGAACGCTGCCCTCATACCCAGGGAAGTCAGGGCCTTAACCAACGAACTGGCATAGGTGGCAGTGAAGCGCGGCAGTCTGACTCCGATCTCGGCGGGCTCAAGGTCCGAGATCCACGTGCTTAGCTCCTCGCTCGTCATATTGGCGACGAAGCTTTTCAGGTCAACGCCCAGGGCCGGTAGGATGATCAACATGCGCAGACGTCGTGTCGGCCCGTAAGGCAGCTCCACTGCCTGAAAATTCGAGCCCGAAAGATATGGAAAGCTGCTGGTCTTATCCATCATCTGGCATGAGATTTCAGTGCCGTCGCTCAGCGTAAAGGGTGCCGCCCGGGTCAGAGTCGGAATGAACGTACTCGTCCACATTTCGCTGAAGTAGATTGCGTTGGCCAGTACTGCGACCACGTGACTATAGTTCTCTTGCGGCAGAATATTCTTTATCAGGCCATTGGTTTCGGTGGCTACCCAGGCGTTCACATTATCCGGCGCACCGCTCAGGTCGCCGATCTTGGCTGCGTAGTAGCTCCCATTGATGCGGACGAATGACGGCACTACCGGGTTTTCGCTCAAATGCATCCACAATGAATTGCCGATTCTCAACTGCGCCTTCGGATCGGGATTTATCAATGCCGCTTGCAGCGCTGCGTTGTACTGATTAATGGCAAGGGCTCCTAACCCCTGAAGCTGCAGCGCCTGTGACATGCCCCGCTGTGTAGACCCTCCGGCGCCGTTGTAGACCATCTGCAGCGCGAGGGCGATGCTAATCGGGGAGATGGCAACGTTGGATGTCGCGCTGCGATTCAGGGCACTAAAGAGCGCGAGTCCGAAGGCGTTGTCAGCTGCAACGATCTGCGGTGCGACGGGTTTGTCGTCTTTCAGCGCCTGTGCAACGGCAGTACCGACAGCCGGCCTCGGTGTAGTGCCCGTACAAGCGCTCGCCAGCAACACGCTAGCGAGGGCTGCGATAACCGAGGCGCGACGGAAGATATGATCGTGCGGCATCGTCCTAACCCTCTCTGCGGTGAGATTGCCCAAAGGTCGCGTAGGGCCTGCTCGGGGTGGAGTGCCGCGCTGAAGGCGTCGCGGGGCAGCCGATATGGGCGGATGGCGAGCCGCCGCTGCTGCGATTCCAAATCGCCAACTGGCCCAAATTCGAGCAGTTAATCCTCAGGAAGTCTCGATAAGTCTTTGTTCTAATTGGTGGGCGGTACTGGGATCGAACCAGTGGCCCCTGCCGTGTGAAAGCAGTGCTCTACCGCTGAGCTAACCGCCCATGCCCGAAGGGGGAGCAAGTCTATAGACCGGCCAGGCCGGAGGCAATGGCGGGGACGGGCCAGTGGCAATCGTGGGCAGGGCCGGACGGGATCAGGCGATGAGCAGGATCGCTTTGCCGAGCTGGCGGCGGTTTTCGAGGGCGGCGTGGGCGATTTCGACCTGGTCGAGGGTATAGCGGGCGCTGATGTCCAGGCGCAGGGTGCCGTCTTCGAGGGCGGCGAAGATCTCTTCTGCGCGGCGCTGGGTCGTTGTGCGGTCCGAGAGGTAGTCCGCCAGGCGGGGGCGGGTGAGGAAGAGTGAGCCGGCCTCGCCCAGCTCATAGGGATCGAGGTCGCCCAGGGAGCCCGACACCGATCCGTAGTTGACCACGAGCCCTCGGGTGCGTGTCGCGCGGAAGCTGTCGCGCAGCGTGGCGCGGCCGATGGCATCGAATACGACGTCGACTCCGCGGCCATCAGTTGCGGCGCGGATGTCGTCGGCGAAGCGGCCGTTCTCATAAAGCATCACGTGGTCCGCGCCGCGCTTGCGCGCTATGTCTGCCTTGGAGTCGGTACTCGCGGTTGCGAACACAACGGCGCCGCGGCGCCTGGCGAGCTGCACCAGCATCTGTCCGATGCCTCCGGACGCTGCATGAACAAGGCATGTGCTTCCCGGACGTAACTGCGCAACGTCTTCTACGAGGTAATGCGCTGTCGAGCCCTGGAAAATGGCTGCGGCGGCGAGCTCGTAAGAGATCTGCGGAGGAATCCGTGCGACGCGCTGGACTGGGACGACCGCGTAATCGGCATAGGCGCCCCAGGAGATGCACCAGGCAACACGATCGCCGGTTTTGATCGAGGGCACATCTGGTCCCAGGCCGATTACCTCCCCGGCTCCTTCCATGCCTAGCGTGCAAGGGGGGCGGACGGGATAGGTCTTGGAGTTCCGGTACTTCCCTTGGCGCGTATGGACGTCCATGAAGTTGACGCCAGCGCAGGCGACGCGCACGAGCACCTCCCCGCGCGCAGGGGATGGGATTTCGATATCGACCCGCCGAAGGACTTCCGGACCCCCGTACTGTTCGATTTGTATGGCTCTCATGTGCGCCTGCCCGTGGAGTGAGTCGCCTGTGGCGTCAGTACATCGGTACAAGCACCCGGCCTTCCATCAGCCGGCGCGCGGAGCGGCTCACGACCACCTTCCTGACGGCCCATTGACCCTTCTGACGGGTCGCTTCGGCGCCGATGGTAAGAGTGCCGGACGGGTGGCCGAACCGCAGGTTGCCTTCCCTGGAGAGAGGTGTGATGCGATGTACGATCGTTCCGGGAATCGCTGCGGCGGCGGCGATGGCGACGGCGCCTGTGCCGGTCATCGCGTGATGCAGCTTTCCCATGGAGAAGGTCCGCGCCAGCAGATCGATCGACTCCGCACGGATGCGCGTGCCGTCCGATGCGGTATATCCCGCCGGCCTCGCTACGAAGGCGAGCTTGGGGGTGTGAGGCCGCTTCGCGGTCGCCTCTGCTGCGGTCGCCGCGAGGCCCATGGCCACGGCGCCCTGTGCGCGTATGGTCTCGGCGAGCTCGAGCAGTTCCTCCCTGTCGTTGACGTGGTGCTGCAGCTCGGTGCCCTCGAATCCCAACGAGCCTGCGTCGACGAAGATCGTCGGATTGCCGGCGTTGATCAGCGTCGCCTCGAGCGTCCCAAGGCCGGGTACTTCGAGCAGATCCATCTCACGACCAGTGGGAAAAGTTGCGCCCGGGCCGGACTGAGCGTCGTCACCGGCGGGATCGAGGAATTCCAGCCTCACCTCTGCACCGGGAAAGGCGACGCCATCGAGGCGGAAGCTCCCGCTCTCCAGCACTTCACTCCCGCGCACAGGCACGTGGGCGATGATTTTCTTGCCGATGTTGGCCTGCCAGATCCGTACTGTCGCCGCACCGTCTGCCGGCGCACCGACCAATCCGGCACCGATCGCGAACGGTCCGACCGCGGCGGTCAGGTTGCCGCAATTGCCCGACCAGTCGATGACCGGCGCGTCGATTGCCACTTGGCCGAAGAGGTAATCGACGTCGCAGTCGGGACGTGATGACCGCGAGATGATCACGACCTTGCTCGTGCTCGAGGTCGCGCCGCCCATGCCATCGATCTGCTTGCCGTAGGGATCGGGGCTGCCGATGACGCGCAGCAGTATCCGATCGCGGGTCTCGCGGTCGGACGGCAGGTCGCCGGCAAGGAAGAACACTCCCTTGCTGGTGCCCCCGCGCATGTAGACGGCTGGAATTCGAAGCTGTGTCATGAACTGATTGTGTTGAGCGCTGAGCCTGCCCGAAACCACGCGAGCTGGCGCTCGCTGTAGGAGTGCTCGAGCTCGATGGTCTCCTCTGTAGCATCGGAGTGTATCAGGCGGCAGATGACCGGCTTCCCGGCGGCGAGCTCGCGCAATCCGAGGAGGCTCAGGCGATCGTCGGCGCGGATACGCTCGTAATCGTCAGCATGGCTGAAGGTGAGGGCGAGCAGCCCCTGCTTCTTGAGGTTCGACTCGTGAATACGGGCGAAGCTGCGGGCGATCACGGCCGCGCCGCCGAGGAGCCGGGGAGAGAGGGCGGCGTGCTCGCGGCTGCTGCCCTCGCCGTAGTTGCCATCACCCACGATGACCCAGCGAAGCCCTCGCGAACGGTAGTCGCGGGCAACGGCGGCGACCGGCTGGCCGGGCGCACCGCTGATGACGTTGCCGGTTTTCCCTATCTCACCGGTCGCAGCATTCGTGGCGCCCAACAGTAGATTCTCGCTGAATCGCTCCAGGTGGCCGCGGTAGCGGAGCCATCGGCCGGTGGGGGAGATATGGTCCGTGGTGGTCTTGCCACGGGTCTTGATCAGGATCGGCATGTCGAGGAAGTCGTTTCCGTCCCAGGGCGCCCACGGCTTCATGAGCTGTAAGCGCTCGCTGGCGGGATCGACCGCCAAGTCGATGGACCGACCATCCGGCGGAGGCGGCACATAGTGTTCGCGCCGGCTCTCGAAGTCACGGGCGGGCACTTCCGGGGCGGGCTTCGGCGGGTGCAGCGTGAACGACTCGCCACCCGGCCCGACGAGGCTGTCTTTCATGGGATTGAAATCCAACCTTCCGGCGATCGCGAGTGCCGTCACGATCTCGGGGCTCGCGAGGAAGTTCATGGTGGAGCGATGGCCATCGTTGCGGCCGGCAAAATTGCGATTGTAGGAAGTGACGATGGCGTTGGGTGTATCAGCAGCGATGTCCGTCCTACGCCACTGACCGACGCAGGGGCCGCAGGCGTTGGCGAGTACGGCCGCGCCGGCCGCCTGGAGAGATTTCAGCTGGCCGTCACGCTCGATAGTCGAGCGGACTTGCTCGGAGCCTGGAGTGACGAGATAAGGGACCGCGGCCTTGAAGCCGTGTGCGCGAGCCTGCTCGGCGACGTCCGCCGCGCGGCTCATATCTTCGTAGGAGGAGTTCGTGCAGCTGCCGATCAGGGCTGCGGAGATGTCGCGGGGGAATCCGGATGCGGCGTCGGCGACCTCGGCGGCGAGCTTCGAGAGGGGACGCACGCGATCGGGAGAGTAGGGACCAGCGATATGTGGCTCCAGAGTAGAGAGGTCCACCCTGAGCACACGGTCGTAGTGCTCCTCGGGCGCCTGCTCGGTCTCGGGGTCCGGCTCGAGTAGATGTCTGTATCGCTCGACGAGAGGCACGAGGTTGGCGCGATGGGTGGCTTTCAAATAAGCCGCCATGTGCTCATCGGCCGGGAACATCGAGGTGGTGGCGCCGACCTCGGCGCCCATGTTGGTGATGGTGGCCTTGCCGGTTGCGCTGATGGTGCGCGCGCCGGGGCCGATGTATTCGACGATCGCGTTCGTGCCCCCTGATACGGTCAACATCCCGGCGACAGCCACGATTACATCCTTGGGTGCTGTCCAACCGCTGAGTTTTCCGGTGAGATGGACGGCTATCCGCTTGGGGTAGAGCAACTCCCAGGGTAGCCCGCAAACGGCTTCCACCGCATCCGCGCCGCCTACGCCTACCGCACAGGCACCGAGGCCACCGCCATTCGGTGTATGGGAATCGGTGCCGATGATCAGCTCGCCGGGGAAAGCGTAGTTCTCGAGCACGACCTGATGCATGATTCCGGCGCCCGGCCCCCAGAAGCCGGCGTGGTACTTGGCCGCGGCCCGGCGCAGGAATTCATAGACCTCGGCGTTCTCCGTGAGCGATTCCGCGAGATCCTGTCGTGCCGCGTGGCGTGCCTGGATCAGGTGGTCGCAATGGATGCTCGTCGGAATGGCGACGCGCTCGCGTCCGCTCTGCATGAACTGCAGGATGCCGGTCTGCCCGAGCAGATCCTGAAACACGACCCGATCGGGACGCAGCAGCAGGTAGCTCTTGCCGGGAGTCAGCTCCTGCCGCTCGGGATCGTCGAGATGTCCGAGGAGTACTTTCTCCGCGAGGGTGAGCGGCCGGCGCAGGCGGCGGCGCACGATCTCGAGTCTGCTCTCCATCGCGCGATAGATTCCGGCTGCCATTTCCGGCGTTGATTCGATGCTCGTCATGGGTCCCCACCTCGGTTGAGCTGCGGCGGGAGTTTGCTCCTGCGTCTCGCCAGACGCATAATGCATTTATTCGAGTGATTGATGCGGTGCATGCATCAATGCCCGGTCGCGGTGCAGCCGGCTGGCTGCAGCAGGAAACGGGAGACTGCGTGAAAATCGATACTTTGGGCGTTCAGGCATTCATCGCCGTTGCGATGCGCCGCAACTTCCGGCGCGCTGCCGCCGAGCTGCATATCACGCAGACGGCATTATCACGGCGTCTCCAGACGCTCGAGGCATACCTCGGCGTGAAGCTCATCGAGCGCACGACCCGTTCGGTCGAGCTCACCCGCACCGGTGCCGACTTCCTGCCGCGAGCGCAGCGGCTGCTCACCGAGCTCGAGACCTCCCTCACGGATATCCGGGAGACCGGCAAGGCGATGCGCGGCTCGGTGACGATCGCCTGCGTTCCTTCCATTGGCGCTCGCTATCTGCCGCGAGTGATCCAGCAATACTCCACGTCCTATCCGGAGAACAGGATCACGATCCACGACCACTCGTCTTTCGGCGTGGCCGAGGCGGTGCTGCGGCGCGAGGCGGAATTCGGAATCAACGTGACCGGCTCACATGATGCGGGACTGGCGAGCGTGCCGCTCGCGCGCGACCGCTTCGTGGTCATCTGTCGCGACGACCATCCTCTCGCCGGGCGAAGGAAGATCTCATGGCGGCAGCTCGAGCCGCATCTGCTGATCTTTCCGGGCAGCCTGAGCGCCAACAAGCCGGTGTTGGAGCTCGCCCTGAGCGCTGAGCACCTGCGGCTGCGCACCTACTACGAAGTGCAGCACAGCTCCACGGCTCTGGGGCTGGTCGCCGAGGGAGTCGGCGTAGCCGTCGTTCCGGGGTTGGCCGTTCAGAAGGAAGCGCACCCCAGGATCCGCGTCATGCCGCTCGTCGAGCCGGCGGTGGCCAGGTCGTTGGTGCTCGTCGCGCCGCGAAACGCACACCTCTCGCCGGCGGCCCAGGCGCTCTACGACATGCTGCTGCAGCACGCACGGACCAAGGAGCACACCGGGTAGCGCTATCATGCGTTCCACCCGTCAAGAGGAGCGACCTTCGGTGTTCAGAAGAATCGGTGTCTTTTTGCTCGCGGGCGGCATGGGGGCCGCGCCCGGAATCTCGTCGGCAGCGCCAGTTCACGTGTGGCAGAAGCAGGAGCTGACGTTCCAGGCGGCTCACAGTTACGCCAATCCGTACACCGACGTCACTCTATGGGTGGACCTCGACGGGCCGGGATTCCATAAACGGGTCTACGGCTTCTGGGACGGCGGCCGCACCTTCCGCGTCAGGCTCGTCGCCACCGCGCCGGGAAACTGGCATTGGACCAGCGGCTCCGCGCCGGCCGATTCGGGGCTCGACCACAAGGGCGGTAGTTTCACTGCGATTTCCTGGACCGCGCAGCAGTTCGCGGAGAATCCTCTGCGCCACGGGTTCCTGCGCGCCACACCCAACGGGCACGCGCTGGAGTTCGCCGATGGCACGCCTTATTTCGCGGTGGGGGATACATGGTGGGCGCTGGCAAGCAACCGGTACAAATGGTACGGCGACGACCGGCAGCGCCCGATCGGTCCTCGCGCCGGATTCAAGGACTATGTCCGCCTGCGGCAGTCCCAGGGCTACAACTGGGTCAACATGATCGCGGCGTTTCCCAACTGGGACAACGACGGGAAGCCGTGGCACATCGTCATGCCCGACGGCACGACCATCCGCAGTGCCTGGCTCGAATTCGGCACCGGTCCGGACGACCGGCACGGCAGCGCCAAGAACATGCGCAACGAAGGCGGCCGCCCGTTCCTGTTCCCCGGCAAAGTGCCGGGATACGAGACCGTGGTCCCGGACATGGACCGGATCAATCCGCGCTACTTCCACTATCTCGATCGCAAGATCGACTACCTCAACGCCCACGGCTTCGTGGTCTTCATCGAGTGCTTCCGCCGCGATCTCAGCGAAACGTGGAAGAAGTACTACTCGTGGCCGCGATCGCCGGCACGCTACATGGAGTACATCCGCGCACGGTACGGCGCGAACAACATCGTCTACAGCCCGGTCCACCTCGACATCATTCAGGAGAGCGTGATGGTCGGCGATTTCGACCCGGCGATCGGGCTGCTGGAGCGGGAATACGGCCCGGCACCTTTCGGGACGCTGATGTCGGCCGACTCGAATCCATCCACACTGGCCAACTGGGGAGAGCATTCCTGGGTGACATTGCAGACCATCGGCAATGCGCGCGAGCATGAGTACTACTGGTACCTGACAGAGATCTTCCGCGACCCGCATCCCGAGCCGGGGCTCAATGTCGAGCCTTACTACGCCGGCTATTTCGACGCGCGTGGACTGAACGGGGGCTACCGCTACGGCGCCAAGGGTGGCACCGCTCTCGATGCGCTCTACGTGCGGTCTGCGATTTATGGCAGCGTTCTCTCCGGCGGGCTTGCAGGACACGTATACGGCGCCGAGGGGATCTGGGGAGCAGACATCGAGCCTTCCGCACCCACCCACATGTGGGATGCCTTCAAGTGGCAGTCGGGCGCGCAGATGCAATATCTGCCGAAGTTCATCCTTTCGGTGGGTGAGCGGTATCGAGACCTGGTCCCGGACGACTACGTCGTGCCTTCTCGGACGCCGGTGATACACGGCTATGTCGGCTGGGCGTATGCGATGCGCACGGAGGACCACAAGATTTTCCTGGCCTACTTCGAGCGGGGCTGCCCGCAGAGCATGATCCGCGGCGCCAATCCGTCGGCAGGCTATGACGCGCGCTGGTTCAATCCGCGCAATGGCACCTGGATCGGGCTCGGCCGGCTGACGGCAGATGCGACCGGGCAGATTCAGCTGCCTCGCTTCCCGGATGGCGAGGACTGGGGGCTCAGACTGGAGTCCCCACGGTGACCGAGCCGATCTTCCATCCCGCCATCCCTCTTGCCGAGCTGCCGCGAGGGCGCATGCAGTGCGTCACCGTGGCCGGCCGCGAGGTGCTCGTCTGCCACACGAGGGAAGGAGTGTTCGCGCTCGACAACATCTGCACGCATGCGCTCGCCAGAATGGACGAAGGGCGGCTGCGCGGGGCGAAGCTGATCTGCCCTCTGCATGGCGCGTCCTTCGATGTCCGCGACGGCCGCGTTCTCGGGCCACCCGCGAGCCGCGCCCTGCCGCAGTATCCGACGCGGGTCGTGGCGGGAACGATCGAGGTCGCTCTCGAGGCTGAAGCGAGCGCAGAGACCGGTGTGAAGACGCAACGAGGTTAGGGGGCCAGCGAGCTATATCTCCTAAGTGACTGATTTGTCGAACTCTGTTCCTCACGCCCGCGGGCCGCGAAGCGTAGCCGGTTCGCCCTTGCTACCATGCGCGGCCCTTGATCCCGACCTCATATTGGCTCTGAATGCCCATGACCGTAGTCACCCGATTTGCCCCCAGCCCCACCGGCATGCTCCACGTCGGAGGCGTGCGGACCGCGCTCTACAGCTGGCTCTATGCTCGCCGCACCGGTGGGAAGTTCGTCCTGCGCGTCGAGGACACCGATCGCGAGCGATCGACGGATGAGGCGGTGCGCGTGATCCTCGAGGGGATGGCGTGGCTGGGGCTCAATGCCGACGAGGGGCCGTTCTACCAGTCCCATCGCTTCGACCGTTACCGCGCTGTGATCGGGGAGATGCTGGCCGCGGGAAACGCGTATCACTGCTACTGCACCAAGGAGGAGCTCGATGCGATGCGCGAGCAGCAGATCGCGCGCAAGGAGAAGCCTCGGTACACGGGGCTCTGCCGGGATCGCAAAGAGCCACGTCCGGGAGTGACGCCCGTGGTGCGCTTTCGCAATCCGGTCGACGGCCCCGTAGTCGTCGATGACCTGATCCACGGACCGGTCACGTTCCAGAACGCGGAGCTCGATGACCTCATCATCGCGCGCTCCGACGGTACCCCCACCTATAACTTCTGCGTGGTGGTGGACGATCGGGACATGGGGATCACTCACGTGATCCGTGGCGACGATCATCTCAACAATACGCCGCGGCAGATGAACATGCTGCGGGCGCTCGGCGCGACGCCGCCGGTCTACGCCCACGTGCCTATGATTCTCGGGCCCGACGGCGCGAAGCTGTCGAAGCGTCACGGTGCGGTGAGCGTGCTGCAGTACGAGGAGGAGGGGTTCCTGCCGGATGCACTCCTCAATTATCTGGTGCGCCTCGGCTGGTCGCACGGCGATCAGGAGGTCTTCACGCGCGAGGAGATGATCGCCGCGTTCGATATCCACGATGTCAACAAAGCGGCCTCGGCCTTCAACCCCGAGAAGCTTCTCTGGTTGAACCAGCAGCACATGATGCGGGCGCAGCCGACCGCCATCGTGCCCTACCTGCGCTCACAGCTGCGCCGGCTCGGACTGGACAGCGACGATCAGCGCCTGCTCGAGGGCGTGATCCTCGCCCAGCGCGAGCGGGCAAAGACCCTGAAGGAGATGGCGCAGAACAGCCGGTTCTTCTTCACGGACACGGTGGAGGTCGATGCGAAGGCCGCCGCCAAGCACCTCGCCGGCGGTGGTCTCGAGATGCTGGCCAAAGTCCGAGAGCGCCTTGCGGCGCTGCCTGAGTGGAACACTGCCGCCATCAACGGGGCACTCAACGAGCTGGCCACAGCCCTCGGGGCGGGGCTCGGCAAAATCGCGCAGCCGGTGCGGGTGGCCGTTACCGGCACGGCGGTCTCACCGCCGATCGATGCTACGCTCGAATTGCTGGGTCGCGAGCGCTCGCTGGCGCGCATCGACGCGGCCATCGGGCGGGCTGCGCCGCCCGCCTGAATCGCTGCGCCCGCCAGGCGTCAGGGGATGACCTTGCTGACGGTGTTCGAGAGCGCGCTCTCCAATCCGCTGGTGGTATACGACGTAACGGAGAAATACCACGTTCCGCTAGCGAGACTGTTCAGCGTGTAGGTTGTCGTGGAGGCGCTTCCGAGATTGACGACCGTCGACATCGCGGAGGGCGATGTTCCGTAGTAGACGTGATATCCAGCGAGGTCCGTGAGGGCTGAGCCGTCGGAATTCATGGTGGGCGCCGTCCAGCTGAGCGTCGCACTGCCTGAGGTCGCGACAGGCTGACTCACGTTGATCGAGAACGGAGCCAGGGCCGCGGTGGTGTAGCCATCGCTGACCGAGATCACGATGCTGGAGTCCGTACCGACATCGGTCGTGGCCGGGGTGCCCGACAGAGCACCGGCCGCGATGCTGAAGGTCGCCCAGGCGGGCTTGTTCTGGACACTGAAGGAGAGAGGGTCACCGTCCGTGTCGCCCGCGCTCGGCGTGAAGCTGTAGGCGTTCCCGACGGTGGCAGTCGTGGAAGCAGTGCCGGAAATCGTCGGGGCCGTATTGGGCGGCGGGGATGGCGCAGCCGGCGCGGTAACCGTGATCGTGAAGGCCGACAGCGACGACTTCGCCAGGCCGTCGCTCACGCTGATGAGTATGTTCGGGAAGCTGCCGACGTTGGCGCTCGTCGGTGTGCCCGCCAGCTGGCCCGTGGCCTTGTTGAAGGTCGCCCACGACGGCTTTCCCGAGATGGAGAAGGTGAGCGTGTATCCGCTCGGACCGCTCGCCGTCGGGATGAAGTTGTAGGCGGTGCCCGCGATATCCGTGGTCGGGGGCGAGCCGGAGATGGTCGGTCTATACTTCCAGGGGCGGGCATTCGCCACGTTGCCTACGAGGAGCATTGCGATCGCGCTGGCGGTGATGGCGGCCGCACGCGCAAGCGTGGGACGCTTTGAGTTGGAATTCGGCATTCGCTCGACCTCCCCGACGATGGTGTTGAATACTGTCAGGGCGGCGAAGCGCACCTGCTGTCCGCGCGTGCTTCCGCAGATCGCAGGTCAGATGACGGCAGTCGCGCTTCCTGCCGGTGCCGGCAACCCCGCTATCTCATGGTGCCGGCGTGCGCCCGCTGAGACCGGTGGCTTTGCGTCCCCGCCTCGCGGCGGGTTTGCCCTGGCGCCAAAGTTATGTGTTATGAGCGCTCGGCGCAATTGTCTCGACGGACAGACGTACGTAGTTGGAGACAGCGTGCGAAGTTGGAGACAGCGTGTGAAGTTGGAGACAGCGTGTCTGCTTGGCGACGTTGCCGTGAGTCGGATGGCGGCGGCATCGGGTGCGCGACGATTCGCCGCTCGGCCGGATGGTGGAAGTGAGACGCTGGTCACAGTGCAGCGCCCGAATCGGGGCGGGGGGGCACGCGCGGTGAGCCGGGAACGGGCAGCGGTCCGCGGAGTGGCGGCAGGCCCGCGGAATGGCGGCAAGTCCGCGGCGATGAACCGCGATGAACCGCAAGTCCGCAGGGATGGGCCTCCTGCCCGCAGGGTGGACTGTGAAATCCCCAGGAGGTGGGCCGTGAGTGCGTAGCGGCGGGCTGCAAATCCTCGGGGAAGGGCCTCGATCCGCGCGGACGGCCTGTAAAAGCGCTTCTTCTTGACAGCCCGCCGGGGCTTACGTACCTTCGCCGGCCTCCCGCTCCCTTACCCTCCGGGACGGCGGGAATTCATGTGGGGCCATAGCTCAGCTGGGAGAGCGCTTGCATGGCATGCAAGAGGTCGGCGGTTCGATCCCGCCTGGCTCCACCACCCCCAAAGCTCCTCTCTGCAGCCGGCTCAGCCCTTGGGCAGCACGATCGGCCGCTCGCGCAGCAGCAGCACCCAATCGCCGTTCTCCATCAGCGCTTCGCGACCGAGCTCGCGTAGGAGCGCGATGAGCGCGTGATGCCTGTCGTGGCGTGTGTGAGGCCGCTCGAGCCGCTCCGCGAAACGCCTCGCACGACTGAAAATGCCCGCGAAGCGCGCGTACTGGTTGACCTGCGTCCGCAGGCCGAGCCGTTCGGCATAGGTTTCCCAGAGCGCGGCGCCGATCGGCGCGAAGCCCATGAGGACCACGATCCAGCGGTGCCAGGCCGGGAGATTTTCCAGCACGCCCCAGAAGAGGACCAGGCCCGCGGTGGCGAGGAGGCCCGCGCCCAGGAAGAGCCGCGAGCGGCGTTCGAGCAGGTGCAGGCGTTCGCGATGCGAGTGCGCGCGATCCGCGTAGTAGGCGGCCTGCCCCCCGACCCAGTGCTCGACTGCGAGCTCCGGATGGGCCGTCCCGGGCGGCGGGAGCGCCGCGGCGGCGCGGAGCGCTTCACGTATCCAGCGCAGCTCATCGAGCTGCTTGCGCAGGTAGGAGGAGGAGGCGCTGTCGGGAAGTCCGGCGAGCCGCCAGTAGAACTGCACCCGCAGGCCTTCGGCGAGCGCGCGATAGTCGAGATAGCGGCCCTGGACGTCGCGCCGGCCCTGCCAGAGCAGGATGGCGGTCAGCGAGGCGAACGCGGCCAGATAGCCCGCGGGCAGCGCCCGCCAGGGCAACACTTCCGCGTAGATCTCGAAGATGAGGGCGAGCAGCGCCGCGAACAGCAACGTCAGCCTGAGCACTACCCGCGTGATCCGCTGGTAATGCCGCGCCAACAGGTCGGCGGCGGCGAACGCGGTCGCGAGACTCCGATCGCTGGCGGAGCGGGATGCCATGTCGGGCAGCAGCGATAGCGCCGCCTCCGGCAGACGGGAGGCGATGGAGCGGCGCAGGGGCTCGCTGTTGAATCGCTCGATGCGGCTGCACAGGGTGTGGAACAGGGCCTCGTCCCCGTCCTGGGGAAACAGCCATTGGGGCTTCTTCGGGTGGTGCGCCGCCGCTTCGGCTGCTCGCGGCGCGTGGACGTGGTAGACCGGGCCCCCGTCCTCGGCATCGAGCGGCCGCAGGCCGGCCTCGGGCAGCCCGGAGATTCCCTCCAGCTTCATGCGTACCACGGCGGCGGTACCGGCGCTCAAGTCGGGGGCGGGCCGCCCGTCCCAGAGCGCCAGCAGCAGATGACTCTGCTGGGCGAGGAATATGCCCACGGCGTGATAGCGCCTGTCGCGCTTCTCATGGGGTGTCAGGTGCTCGGGGTCCGAGGCGGCATCCCGCGGCAACACGAACACCTGCTCCGGCGGAACACGCCTCAGGATGGAGTGAAATTCCCCGATGCTCTCCGGGAAGTCGCGCTCGTAGTCCGACGGCTCGAGCGGCAGCGGCACGAGCAGCTCATGACCCTCCTCGAGCGCCACTTCGCCGACCAGGCGATCGGCGCCCTCGGCGAGAGCGGTGACGATTCTCAAGGGGGTCGACGGATAACGCTGGCGCAGCTGCCCGAAGAGCTCGCGGACGTGCTCGCGATGTTTGGTGAGGTCCGCAGCGCGCAGGTGACGGTGTCCCGTGACGCCGATGACGATCGGCAGCCGCCCATCCGGCGCGGCTGAAGTGGCCAGCTCCGAGGCGGCGGCGCTTTCCGCGGCGGTCGTCGCGATCACGTGCGGGATTGCAGAAAGCGCCGGCGGTCTTCGGCCGTGTCCAGCTCGGCGGCGAGCCGGTGCTCGAGCTCGGCGAAGTCGGTGGCGACCGCAGCTGCGCGGTCGACGAGGACGCCGGCGATCGGCCCCAGAATCCGGGCGAGGCGAGTCTCGAGCCGGCGCAACTCCTCGCTCGAGACAGGCATGCCCTGTCTCGAAGCCCTGGAGGATCCTGCGGCGGGGAGCGGCTGGCTGACCGGAGCAGCTGCTGCAATCGGAGCAGCTGCGTCGGCTCGGACGCCTTGCCCCGGCGCGTCAGGGAGCCACTGGCGCAGGCATGTGCAGAGGCGTTCGTAATGCGGGGCTCGGGGCGCAGGAAACCCGTCGAGCCAGTGGTGGCTGCTCAGGAAATACTCCAGGCTCT
>Ga0134125_10004635_pt1 | contig 15706 bp, 14 predicted proteins | sample KB31751_FD_96464 | JGI IMG/M metagenome (GOLD analysis project Ga0134125, IMG submission 96464) | Terrestrial soil microbial communities with excess Nitrogen fertilizer from Kellogg Biological Station, Michigan, USA - KB3-175-1 | ecosystem: Environmental > Terrestrial > Soil > Unclassified ... | reverse complement strand
GCCCGCTGTCGCGCAGCAGCGTCTCCATCTTCTCCTGGCCGCTCTCGGTGAAGGAGACGGTCTTCTGCTTCTCGTCCTTCTCGAAATCTTCGTCGACCAGCGCCGGCACCAGCTTGTCGACGGTGCGGTACATGTCGGAGGAATCCTCGGCCGGGCCGGAGATGATGAGGGGAGTGCGCGCCTCGTCGATCAGGATCGAATCGACCTCGTCGACGATGGCGAAGTTGAACGACCGCTGGACCATGTCCTCGAGCCGGAACTTCATGTTGTCGCGCAGATAGTCGAAGCCGAGCTCGTTGTTGGTGCCATAGGTGATGTCGGCATTGTAGGCCTCGCGCCGCTCCGGGTCGGACAGGTCGTGCACGATGCAGCCGACGGTGAGGCCGAGCCGCTTGTAGATGCGGCCCATCCATTCCGAATCGCGCTTGGCCAGGTAGTCGTTGACCGTGACCACATGCACGCCCTTGCCCTCGAGCGCGTTGAGGTAGGCCGCTAGGGTGGAAACCAGCGTCTTGCCTTCGCCGGTCTTCATCTCGGCGATCATGCCGCGATGGAGAATGATGCCGCCCATGAGCTGCACGTCGAAATGGCGCTGCCCGAGGGCGCGCGTGGCTGCCTCGCGGACGGTGGCGAAGGCCTCGGGCAGGATGTCGTCGAGCTCCTCGCCCTCGGTCAGGCGCTGGCGGAACTTCTCGGTCTGCCCGGCGAGCTCGGCATCGGAGAGCCGCTGGATCTCGGCTTCGGAGTCATTGACCGCCGTAACGGTGCGGCCGAGGCTGCGGATTAGGCGGTCGTTCGCACTACCAAAAAGCTGCCGGGCAAGGGCGCCGATCATCAAGACCTCTGGGGGCGGGAAGGCATTAGGCCGCTTCGCGGCAAATGACAGATAAGGGGGCGGTCCCGGGCTGTCAACGTAACCGGACCCGAAGGTTCCCTCGGGCTTTACGCCCCGGCCGGCATGCCTCTTGTGCCCATGGGAGTGATATGCGACACGCTAGCGCCGAGCGCGTCCGCGGCTGCGGGGCCCGGGCGCGCCATAGCTTTGCCCGCTTTTGCCGCCAGCCTCGCGGGCTCCATTCCCCCGCTCCGGGATTCCCTGAATGATGTTCCGCCCCATGACTTTCGCCCGCCTGCTGAGCCTTGGCCTCGCCGGCCTGCTGCTGGCCGGATTCGCCCTGCGGCCCGCTCAGGCGGAGACCGTCGCCGAATTCGTGGCACAACCCGCACCGACCGCCGATCCGGTGGTGGCGCGGGTCGACAAGAGCGAGATCCACCGCTCCGACCTGGTCACCGCGCTCAACAGCATGCCGCCCCAGGTGCAGCAGATGCAGATGAGCCAGATCTATCCGCTGCTCATCGACCGCATGGTCGATATCAAGCTGATCGCCGCCGCCGGCCGCGCTGCGGGCCTGGCATCCGATCCCGAGGTGAAGCGCAAGGTCGCCGAGGCCGAGGACCGCGCCATCCAGGAGGCCTATCTCGACGGCAAGGTGAAGAAGCAGATCACCGACGAGGCCATCCGGAAGAAGTATCAGGAAGAGCTGGCCGGCAATCCTCCCGAGGAGGAGGTGCATGCCCGCCACATCCTGGTCGCCAAGGAAGAGGATGCGAAGGCGATCATCGCTCAGCTGCAGAAGGGCGCCGATTTCGCCACCCTCGCCAAGTCCAAATCGACCGACGGCTCGGCCAAGGAGGGCGGCGATCTCGGCTTCTTCTCGCATGACGAGATGGTGCCGGAATTCGCCGACGCGGCCTTCGCCATGAAGCCGGGCGAGATCTCCAAGGTGCCGGTCAAGACTCAGTTCGGCTATCATGTCATCAAGGTCGAGGAGCGGCGCAAGCAGGACGCGCCGACCTTCGATCAGGCCAAGGAGGCGATCGCCGGCGAGATGCAGCAGGAGCTGACCCAGGCCGCCGTCAAGGAACTCCTTGCCAAGGCCAAGGTTGAGCGTTTCGACATCGACGGCAAGCCCTTCGTCGCCCCGATGCCAACGCTGCTGCCGGCCAAGTGAGGCCATTCGGAACCGAACGCCATGGATGCAGCCGCGCCGAAACCGCCCAAGACCATCGCCATCTCGCCGCTGGCGCCGGGCTCCTTCCCGGATCTGGCGCCGATCAAGGGCGTGCGATTGGGCGGTGTCGGCGTCGGCGTCCGCTATAGCGGACGGCTCGATGTCATGGTCGCGCTGGCCGATCCCGGCAGCGTCGTCGCCGGCTGCTACACCAAGTCGCTGGCGCGGTCGGCCTGCGTCGATTGGTGCCGCAAGGTCCAGAAGGCCGGCAAGGTGCGCGCCATCATCGTCAATTCCGGCAATGCCAACGCCTTCACCGGCAAGGCCGGGATTGCCTCGGTGAAGCGCACGGCCGCCGCCGCGACGCGCCTCTTCGGCTGCAAGGAAAACGAGGTCTATATCGCCTCGACCGGCGTCATCGGCGAGCCGCTGCCCGACGAGCGCATCACCGCCGGCCTGCCCGGCGCCGCGAAGGCGCTGAAGGAGGCGGGCTGGCTCGACGCGGCGCGCGCCATCATGACCACCGACACTTTTCCCAAGGGCGCGACCGCGAGCCTCGAGATCGACGGCAAGCGCGTGACCATCAACGGCATCGCCAAGGGCTCGGGCATGATCGCGCCGGACATGGCGACCATGCTGGGCTTCGTCTTCACCGACGCCGCGATCGCCCGCGATGCGCTGCAGGCGATGCTGACACGCGCGATCGACCGCTCCTTCAACGCGATCACGGTCGACAGCGACATCTCGACCTCCGACACCATGCTGCTGGTCGCGACCGGTGCGGCCGGCAATCGCCGCATCACGGCGCCGAGCGGCGCCGGCGCCCGCGCCTTCCAGAAGGCGCTCGATCAGGTGTTGGGCGATCTGGCGCAGCAGGTCGTGCGCGACGGCGAGGGGGCCGAGAAATTCGTCACCATCGAGGTGACCGGTGCCGCGACGCCGCGCGCCGCGCGCCGCATCGGCCTCGCCATCGCCAATTCGCCGCTGGTCAAGACGGCACTCGCCGGCTCGGATCCCAATTGGGGGCGCATCGCCGCCGCCGTCGCCAAGGGCGGCGAGAAGGCCGATCGCGACAAGCTGCGCATCGCCATCGGCGGCGTCGCCATCTGCGACAAGGGCCAGCGCATCGAGGGCTATGACGAGACGCCGGTCGCGCGCTACATGAAAGGGCGCGAGATCGTGATTGCGGTCGATGTCGGCATCGGACGGGGCAAGGCCACGGTGTGGACCTGCGACCTCACCCATCGCTACATCGAGATCAATGCCGACTACCGGAGCTGAATCCTCCGCCAGGCCCGTGCTCGACCAGCCGCGCCTCGCCACCGAGCGTCTGGTCCTGCGGCCGCTCACCTTGAAGGATATCCCGGCCATCGTCGCACTCGCCGATGCCGGCGAGGGCGCGCTGGCGCCGGCCGCCATGCCCTATCCCTTTACCCGCGAAACCGCGCTCGGATGGATCGAGGATGCGGTCGACGAGCGGTTCCGCGGCGCCGGCCTCACCTACGGCATCGAGCGCCGCCGCGATCAGGTGCTGCTCGGCGCCACCAGCCTCATGACCAATCTCGACGACCGTCGCGGCGAGGTCGGATTCTGGATCGGCAAGAGCTTCTGGAACCAGGGCTACGCGACGGAAGCGGTGCGCCGCCTCCTCGATCACGCCTTCGGCATCATCGGGCTCGAGGAGGTGGTGGCGGTGCGGCTGCCAGACAATGCCGCCTCGCTCAGCGTCCAGCGCAAGCTCGGGCTGGTCGATGTCGAGCCGGGGCCCGGCGAGGAATCGCAGGCGACGGTCCGGCTCGCGCGGGTCACCCGGGCGCAGCATCTGGCGCCGCGCACGGTCGACCAGCTGGTGCTGGTCGTGGCGGTGGCGCTCGTCGATGTCGATGGACGGGTGCTGCTGGCGCAGCGCCCGGAAGGCAAGAAGCTCGCCGGCTTGTGGGAGTTTCCCGGCGGCAAGATCGATCCCGGCGAGACGCCGGAAGCGGCGCTCATCCGCGAGCTCAAGGAGGAGCTCGACATCGACGTGTCGGCGAGCTGCCTCGCCCCCTTCACCTTCGCCTCATACGGCTATGCCGATTTCCATCTGCTGATGCCGCTCTATGTCTGCCGCAAATGGCAGGGTGCCATCGTGCCGCGCGAGGGCCAGCGGCTGGCCTGGGTGCGGCCGGAAAAGCTCGGCGACTATCCGATGCCGCCGGCCGACCCGCCGCTCATCGCGATGCTGAGGGATCTTCTCTAGCCAGCCTTCTCGCCGGCTTTGCGTTCCCTGGCGCCCAAGGCATCGGCGAGCCGGTGCGTGGCGCTGCCGCGCCGGGCTGGTTTTGGCGTGCTCGCGGACGGCGCCCAGCCGGTCAGGAAGATCACCTGGAAGCGCGCGACGATACGGCCTTCGGCATCGGCATGGCGCGCCGCGTAGCGCACCGCCGCCTCGGCCAGGACGGTGCGCCGCGTCGGATGGCGCAGGCGCTCGGCGGCGGCGTTGGTCTCGCCCATGCCGCGGAGGTCGCGCATCAGCGCCAGCGCGTCGGCATAGGTCACGGTCAGCAGGTCGGTATCGATCACCGGCAGCGCGAATCCGGCGCGCTGCAGCAGCATGCCGGCATCGCGCAGATCGACCACCGGCGACAGGCGCGGGCTGACGCCGCCGGCGAGATCGAGCTCGGCGCCGAGCAGCGCCTCGCGCAGCTCGGTGAGCGTGTCGCCGCCGAGCAGCGCGGCGAGGAACAGCCCGTCGGGCTTGAGCGCCTGACGGATCTGCAGCAGCGCGCCTGGCAGATCGTTGGTCCAATGGAGCGCGAGATTGCTCAAGACGAGATCGAAGCTCGCCGGCGCGAAGGGCAGCGCCTCCTCGTCGGCGACGAGGCGCGGCGGCGGCGCGGCGCGCGCCATGGCGGGCGAGAGCTCGGCCGAGACCAGCCGCTCGACGCCGCCGCGCCCGGCGATGTGACGCGCCAGCGTGCCGGTGCGGCAGCCGAGATCGAGCGCCGTCGGAAAGCGGCGCGCCATGTCGGCGAGCCGATCGAGCAGGCGGTCGCCGACCTCGCGGAACAGGAAATCATGGGCGGCGAAATCGGCCGCGGCGCGGTCGCGATGCCGGCGCACCGCCCGCCGGTCGAACACCAGGGGGCCGGTCACGCGGCGGCGCGGCGGGTGCTGAGCAGCCGCAAGATGTCGGAGGCTGCCGTCGGGATGTTGGTGCCGGGGCCGTAGATCGCCGAGACGCCGCCCGCCAGCAGCGGCGCATGATCCTGCGGCGGGATGACGCCGCCGCACACCACCATGATATGGCCGGCGCCTTGCGCCTTCAGCGCCGCGATGAGCGCCGGCACCAGCGTGTTGTGCGCCGCCGCCTGGCTCGACACGCCCACCACATGCACGTCGCTCTCGATCGCCTGGCGCGCCGCCTCGTCGGGCGTCTGGAACAAGGGGCCGATATCGACATCGAATCCCAGATCGGCGAAGGCCGTGGCGATGAGGCGGGCGCCGCGGTCATGGCCGTCCTGGCCGAGCTTGACCACGAGCAGCCGCGGCCGCCTGCCTTCCTCGCGCGCGAAGGCTGCCACCTCCTGGCGGATGCGCTGGAATCCCGCGTCGCCCGCATACTGCGCGCCATAGACGCCGGAGACGCTGCGCGCCGTGGCGCGGTGCCGGCTGAAGACGCGCTCGAGCGCATCGGAGATCTCGCCGACGGTGGCGCGGGCGCGCGCCGCCTCGATGCTGAAGCCCAGCAGATTGCCGGTGCCGCTTGCCGCGGCCGCGGTAAGGGCATCCAGCGCCGCCTGGCAGCGCCCGGCATCGCGGCGCTTGCGCAGCAGATCGAGCCGGACGATCTGGCGCGTGCGCACCGCCTCGTTGTCGATGTCGCGCAGCTCGACGGGCGAGGGCGCGTCGGTCTGGTACTTATTGACCCCGACGATCACCTCCTCGCCGCGATCGATGCGCGCCTGGCGGCGTGTCGCCGCCTCCTCGATCCGCAGCTTGGGCAATCCCGCGAGCACCGCCTTGGTCATGCCGCCCAGCGCCTCGACCTCCTCGATCAGGCCACGCGCCGCGGCGGCGAGGCTCGCCGTCAGGCTCTCGACGTAATAGCTGCCGCCGAGGGGATCGACGACATGCGGCACGCCGCTCTCCTCGGCGATGATGAGCTGCGTGTTGCGCGCGACCCGCGCCGCGAGGTCGCTCGGCAAGGCCAGCGCCTCGTCGAAGGCATTGGTGTGCAACGACTGGGTGCCGCCCAGCACGGCCGCCAGCGCCTCCAAGGTCGTGCGCACGATATTGTTATAGGGGTCCTGCTCGGTCAGGCTGACGCCCGAAGTCTGGCAATGCATGCGCAGCGCCGAGCTTTGCGGGTTCTTGGGCGCGAAAGGCTGCATGAGCTCGGCCCACAGCAGGCGCGCGGCGCGCAGCTTCGCCACCTCCATGAAGAAATTCATGCCGATGCCGAAGAAGAAGGACAGGCGCGGCGCGAAGGAATCGATGTCGAGGCCGCGCGACAGCGCGGCACGCACATAATCGACCCCGTCGGCCAGCGTGTAGGCGAGTTCCTGCACGGCGGTCGCTCCCGCCTCCTGCATGTGATAGCCCGAGATCGAGATCGAGTTGAATTTCGGCATATGGCGCGCCGTGTGCTCGATGACGTCGGCGACGATGCGCATCGAAGGCTCGGGCGGATAGATGTAGGTGTTGCGCACCATGAATTCTTTGAGGATGTCGTTCTGGATGGTGCCGGCCAGATCCGCGGCAGCCACGCCCTGCTCCTCGCCGGCGACGATGAACGCGGCCAGCACCGGCAGGACGGCGCCGTTCATGGTCATGGACACGCTGGTGCGGTCGAGCGGGATGCCGCCGAACAGGATCTTCATATCCTCGACGGAATCGATCGCGACCCCGGCCTTGCCGACATCGCCCAGCACGCGCGGGTGATCGCTGTCATAGCCGCGATGCGTCGCGAGGTCGAAGGCGACCGACAGGCCGGTCTGGCCCGCCTTCAGCGCATCGCGGAAGAAGCGGTTGGTCTCCTCGGCGGTCGAGAAGCCGGCATATTGCCGGAGGGTCCAGGGGCGGTTCGCATACATGGTTGCGCGCGGACCGCGCAGATAGGGGGCGATGCCCGGCACGCCGCCGAGATGGGCGAGCCGCTCGAGATCGGCCGCGCTGTAGAGCGGCTTCACCGCCAGCCCTTCCGGCGTCAGCCAGTCGAGGCGCGCCGGATCCTCGCCGCCGAGCTCGGCGCGCGCCAGCTTGTGCCAGCTATCGAGATCGGGCTTGCCGCCCTCGCTCATCGGCAATCACTCCTTGATAGCGGGAAATATAGGGATGTGTGCCGCAAGGGTAAACGCGCCGGGCGGGTAGGGGAAAATCCCGAAGCCCTTGTGACCCGCTTCCGGATGCGATAGACACCACACGATTGTGTTCGCAACCCTGGGTACACGGTCCCCCGGGCCCATGCAGAGCTAGGTCGTATCGCCGAGACGCCCGAAAACAATAAGAGGCAGGCCCCCGTGACTTCCAACACTGTCGGCACCGGCGAGCGCCTGCGGCGCAATGTGACGGTCTCGGGCAGGCGCACCAGCGTGAGTCTGGAAGTGGCGATGTGGGAGGCGCTGCACGAGCTCTGCGATCGCGAGCGCCTGACCGCGGCCGACCTCTTCACCCTGGTCGATCAGAAGCGCGAGGAGGCCAGCCTCGCCTCGGCCCTGCGGATTTTCGCGCTCACCTATTTCCGCCTGCTCGCCGCCGGCGGGCGCGGCGACAAGCCGGGGCGTGGCGAGCATAGCCGCTCGTCTATCTTCACGCAGGCCGTGACCGAGTTCGAGCGCGGCCGCAACGCGCACCGGCGGCGGCGCTAGAGCAGCAGCCGATTAGGTGGAATCGCTTCGCGATCCACCTAATCGGCTAAAGCTGCTCTACTCTTTAAAAAGGTAGAGCAATTTCATCCACCAAGGTCGAGCCGGATGGCTCGACCTTGGTGGATATTGCTCTAGCCGATGAACTCGGCCTTGCGATAACCCTGCAGGTAGAGCAGCGCGGTAAGGTCGCCGCGATCGACGCGCACATGCGCCGCCTCGGCGACGATCGGCTTGGCATGGAAGGCGACGCCCATGCCGGCCGCCTGGATCATGGCGAGATCGTTGGCGCCGTCGCCTACCGCCAGCGTCTCCCGCGCCTCGAGCCGGCGCTCGGCGATGAGACGCAGCAGCGTGTCGAGCTTGGCCTCGCGCCCGACGATCGGCTCGGTGACGGCGCCGGTCAGCTTGCCGTCGGCGATGACGAGATCGTTGGCGACGTCCTCGTGGAAGCCGACCCGGTCGCGGATGAGGCCGGTGAAGAAGCGGAAGCCGCCCGAGACCAGGATGGTGAAGGCGCCATGCGCACGCATGGTCTGCACGAGCTGGCGCGCCCCGCCGGTGAGAGCGATGCCGGCGGCGGTCTCGCTCATCGCCGCGACCGCAAGGCCTTTGAGCATGCCGACGCGCTCGCGCAGCGCCGAGGGGAAATCGAGCTTGCCCTCCATGGCGCGGCGGGTAATCTCGGCGACGCGCTCGCCGAGCCCGGCATGCGCGGCGAGCTCGTCCAGCGTCTCGGCCGTGACGATGGTCGAATCCATGTCGGCGATCAGCAGCTTCTTGCGGCGGCCGGCGGCGGGCAGCACCGCGGCGTCGATGGCGAGCTCGGCCCGGATGGCATCGGCCAGCGCCGGATCGGCGGCGCCGCCGGCGAGCGGCAGATCGACCGCTTCGCCTTGCGCCAGCCAGTCGGGCGCGCCGACCGCCACGCGCGCGGCGCGCGCGATCTCGGACGCGCGCGCGAGCAGCGGGTGATCGAGGACGGGGCCGGCGGGCGGCGCGATCAGGCAGAGGATCTGCGACATGGGGCCGCGACCATGCCGAGGCGGCGCGGCGAATACAAGAGCGGCGGCCTCGTCAGCTCTTGGGCGCCGTCAGGAATTTCTCGATCTGCGCCGCGACGGCGGCGGCATCCCATTCGACCGCGCCCTCGACGCGGCCGATCTCCTTGCCGTCGCGATCGATGAGGATGGTGGTCGGCAGGCCGCGAATGGCGAAGGCGCGTCCCGCCTCGCCATGCGGATCGCAATAGATGTCGAGCCCGTCGAGCCCGTGCTGATCGTAATATTTGCGCACCACCGGCAGGCCGCCGCGATCCTCGGAGATCGCCAGCACCGAGAAGGGTTGACCGGCGAAGCGCGTCTGCAGCGCGTCGAGGGCCGGCATCTCCTTGACGCAAGGCTCGCACCAGGTGGCCCAGAAATTCACCAGCACGAGCCGGCCGCGAAAGCTCGCGAGATCGACGGTCTGCGCGGTCTGATCGGTGACGCTGATCGTCGCCGCCGCCGTGCCGGGCGTGCTCGCGACGAAGCCTTTGAGCTCGGCCGGCAGGGGATCGGCGGCCAGCACCTGCGGCCTTGCAAGCAGGGCCAACATGATGACAATGGCGAGCAATCCGAGCGCGGCCCGCACGAGCGGGCGGCTCCCCATCCTCTTACCTCGGGCGGACCAGCGAATAGCCATGACGGGCTCCCCCCCTTCGGTCGAGCGGTCGAACCAGCTCTGGGGCGGCCGCTTCACGCGCGGCCCGGCCGCCATCATGGAGCGGATCAACGCCTCGATCGGTTTCGATCGGCTGCTCTATGCCCAGGACATCGCCGCGTCCAAGGCGCATGCCGGCATGCTGGCCGCACGCGGCATCATTGGGCAAGCGGATTGCGACGCCATCCTGTCGGGCCTCGACCATATCGCCGAAGAGATCGCATCCGGAAGCTTCGCCTTCAAGACCGAGCTCGAAGACATCCATATGAATATCGAGGCGCGGCTGGCCGAGCTGGTCGGACCCTCGGCCGGGCGGCTGCATACGGCGCGCTCGCGCAACGACCAGGTGGCGACCGATTTCCGCCTGTGGCTGCGCGACGCGATCGACCAGCTCGAGGGCGATGCGAAGGCGCTGCAGGCCGCCCTCATCGACCGGGCAGCCGAGCATACCGAGACCATCCTGCCCGGCCTCACCCATCTGCAGCCGGCCCAGCCGGTGGTGTTCGCGCATCATCTGCTGGCCTATGTCGAGATGCTCGGTCGCGATCGCGGCCGGCTCACCGATTGCCGCAAGCGGCTGAACGAGAATCCGCTGGGCTCGGCGGCGCTCGCCGGCACGCCCTATCCGATCGACCGCGAGATGACGACGAAGCAGCTGGGTTTCGACCGGCCGGCCGCCAATTCGCTCGATGCCGTCTCCGATCGCGATTTCGCGGTCGAGTTCCTGGCCGGCGCGGCGCTCCTGTCGGTGCATCTCTCGCGCTTTGCCGAGGAGCTGATCCTGTGGACCAGCGACCGCTTCCGCTTCGTGTCCTTGAGCGATGCCTTCACCACCGGCAGCTCGATCATGCCGCAGAAGCGCAATGCCGATGCGGCCGAGCTGGTGCGCGGCAAGACCGGGCGGGTGATCGCCGGGCTCGTCGGGCTTCTCACCATGCTGAAGGGCCTGCCGCTCGCCTATGCCAAGGACATGCAGGAGGACAAGGAGCCGGTGTTCGAAGCGGTCGAGACGCTGAGCCTGGCCCTCGCCGCCACCACCGGCATGGTGCGCGACATGGGCGTGGATGCGCAGGCCATGCGGCGGGCGGCCGAGACGGGCTTCATCACCGCGACCGATCTCGCCGATCATTTGGTGATGGAGCTGGGCCTGCCTTTCCGCGAGGCGCATCATGCCACGGGGCGGCTGGTGCAGCGCGCCGAGGAGAAGGGTGTCGGCCTCGATCAGCTGAGCCTCGCCGATCTGCAGGCGATCGAGCCGCGTCTCACCGAGGCGGTGAAGCAGCGGCTCACCGTCGAAGGCTCGGTCGCGAGCCGCACCAGCTTCGGCGGCACGGCGCCGGCCCGGGTCAAGGAAGCGCTGAAAGCAGCGCGGGAGCGTTTTTTATGAAGTCGCGCGCATTTTTGCTGACGCTGCTGGTCATCGGGACGCTGGCGCTCGCCGCCTGCGGCAAGAAGGGCGAGCCCGACGCGCCCGACAAGAATCAGTCGAGCTATCCGCGGACCTATCCCAGCCGATGAGCCCGTTCCAGCATCGCGACGGCCGGCTCTGCGCCGAGGGAGTCGATCTGGTCGCGCTCGCCGAGAGCATCGGCACGCCGACCTATGTCTATTCGGCGGGCTTCTTCGAGGCCGCCTATCGCCGCTATGCCGCCGCCTTCGCCGATCGCGACGCGCTCGTCTGCTATGCGGTCAAGGCCAATCCCAACATCGCGGTGATCGCCGGCTTCGCGCGTCTCGGCTCGGGCGCCGATGTGGTGTCGGAAGGCGAGCTCGCGCGGGCGCTCGCCGCCGGCGTGCCGCCGCAGCGCATCGTCTTTTCCGGCGTCGGCAAGAGCCGCGCCGATCTCGAGGCGGCGCTGCAGGCGGGCATCCTGCAATTCAATGTCGAATCCGAGCCCGAGCTGGTGGTGCTCGACCAGGTGGCGCGCGCGCTGGGCGTGCGCGCCGAGATCGCGATCCGCGTCAATCCCGACGTCGATGCCGGCACCCACGACAAGATCGCGACCGGCCGCAAGGGCGACAAGTTCGGCATCGACATCGCGCGGGCGCCCGAGATCTACCGCCTGGCCGCAAACCGTGCCGGCATCGAGGTGGCGGCGATCGCCGTGCATATCGGCTCGCAGCTCACCAGCCTCGAGCCCTATCGCGCCGCCTTCGCCCAGCTCAGGACGCTATGCCAGGAGCTGCGGGCCGCCGGGCACGACATCCGCCGCCTCGATCTCGGCGGCGGGCTCGGCGTGACCTATCGCGACGAGGCGCCGCCCTCCGTCGAAGCCTATGCCGAGGTCGCGAAGCAGGCGACCGACGGGCTCGGCTGCCGGCTCATGCTCGAGCCCGGACGCTGGCTGACGGCCAATGGCGGGCTGCTGCTCACGCGCATCCTTTATGTGAAGGAGGAAGGCGGCCGCCGCTTTGTGGTGCTGGACGCCGCCATGAACGACCTCATCCGGCCGGCGTTGTACGACGCGTACCATGCCGTGCTGCCGGTTCTCGCGCCGCCGCCCGGCAGCCCCCTTGGACCGGTGGATCTGGTGGGTCCCGTCTGCGAATCGACCGATATTTTCGCCAAGGACCGCCTGCTGCCGCCGCTGGCGGCCGGCCAGCTGGTCGTCCTCCTGTCGGCCGGCGCCTATGGCGCCTCCATGGCTTCGAGCTATAATAGCCGGCCGCTGCCGAGCGAGGTGCTGGTGCGTAACCGGACGTCCGCAGTGATCAAGCCCCGGCCTTCCCTCACCAGCCTCTTTGCCGATGAAAGGCTGCCGCCCTGGCTCATCGAGCTGCAGGCGGCAGCCGGGGACAGCTGATGGCGGATCTCGCGAACCACACCCCTCGACCGCATTACCGGCTGGCGCGTCTCGCCCTGGTCTGGGAGCGGCTGTGGCCGAGCCTGTGGCCGGCGATCGCCGTGCTGCTGCTGTTCACCGCCTACGCCCTGTTCGATATCGGCGCCCTGCTGCCGGGCTGGGCGCGCGTCGCGCTGCTCGCCTTCTTCGGCGTGGCGCTGCTCGCGGCGCTGGTGCAGGCCTGGCGGCGCTTCGACTGGCCCGGCCATCGCGAGGCGCGGCGCCGCCTCGAGCTGGCAAGCCGGCTCGCCCATCGCCCGCTGACCACGCTCGAGGACCGGCCGGCCGGGGGCGACGCCGCCGCACGCGCTTTGTGGCAGGCGCATCGCGAGCGCGCCCTCGCCGCCGCCCGGTCGCTCAAGGTCGGCGCGCCGCGCGCCGGCCTCTTGCGCCGCGATCCGCGCGCGCTGCGCGTCGCGCTCGTGTTAGCCGTCGTCGTCGGCGCCGTCGGGGCCGGCAGCGATGCCGGCCCGCGCCTGCTGCGGGCGCTGACGCCGAGCTTGACCTTCGGCCCGCCGGTGCCGGTCACGCTCGACCTGTGGATCACGCCGCCGGCCTATACCGGTCTGCCGCCGCTGTTCGCCAGCGCCCTGCCGCACGGCCAGACCCTGCAGGTGCCGACCGGCAGCGCCCTCTTCGCGCAAGTCTCGGGATCCGGCCGCGCCCCGACCTTGACGGTGGGCGGCGGCAAGCCGGCCAATTTCGATGCCAGCGACAAGCACAATTTCCGCATCGAGCAGACCCTGACCGAGGGCAGCGACATCAGCGTGCGGGCCGGCGGGGCGGTGCTCGGCAGCTGGCCGATCGCGATCGTGCCCGACAATGCGCCCAGCATCCGTTTCGCGCGCGATCCCGGCCAGACGGCGCGCGGCGCCCTGCGGCTCGATTACGAAGCGAGCGACGATTACGGCGTCGATAGCGTGACCGCCACCATCCGCCGCCCCGATCGGCCGGAGGATCCGCCGATCGAGATCACGCTCGGCCGCGACATCAACAAGAAGCAGGCCAAGGGGGCGAGCTTCACCGACCTCACGCCGCATCCCTGGGCCGGGCTGCCGGTCGAGATCCAGCTCACGGCCAAGGACGGCATCGGCCAGACCGGCACGTCGCCGGTGCTGAATGCGGTGCTGCCGGAGCGCGAGTTCACCAACCCGGTGGCGCGCGCCATCATCGAGCAGCGCAAAAGGCTGGTGCGCGAGCCCAGCAAGACGCGCGAGGTCAGCCAGGCGCTCACCGTCATCGCCACCCAGACCAAGCTCTATGGCGAGGACAGCGTCGTGTTCCTGGCGCTGATGGCGGGGCGGGCGCGGCTCATCCTCGATCCCAAGGATCTCGACGGCGTCGAGCAGCTGATGTGGGACACGGCGCTGCGCGTCGAGGAAGGCGATATCGGCCAGCGCGAGCGCGAGCTGCGGCAAGCGGAGCAGAATGTGCGCGACGCCATGCAGCGCAACGCGGCCGATCCCGAGCTGCAGAAGGCGATCGACGAGATGCGCCAGGCGCTCGACCGCTTCCTCGAAAGCATGGTGAAGCAGGCGCTCCAGAAGCCGATGCGCCAGCAGAGCCCGAACGGCCAGCAGCAGACGGTCACCAGCCGCCAGCTGCAGCAGATGCTCGACCGTGCACAGCAGCTGGCGCAGAACGGCCAGCGCGAGGCGGCGCAGGCGCTGCTCGACCAGCTGCGCGACATCCTCGAGAATCTGCAGAACGCCGATCCGATGATGGCGGACGACGGTTCCGATCAGGGCGAGGATGCCGGCCAGCAGGCCATGGATCAGCTGCAGGATCTCATCCGCAAGGAGCGTTCGCTGCAGGATCGCAGCATGCGCAGCGCCAACCGCTCGCAGCAGCGCCAGCAAGGCCAGCGCGGCCAGCAGGGCCAGCGCGGTCAGCAGGCTCAGCGCGGCCAGCAGGGCGACCAGCAGCAGGGCGATGCCGACGATGAGGGCGATGACGATCAGGCTATGGCCGGCGACCAGGAGGATCTGCGCAAGCAGCTCGGCGACCTCATGGCGAAGCTCGGCGAGATGGGCGATATCCCGCAAGGGCTGGGCCAGGCCGAGCAGTCGATGCGCGGCGCCACCGGCGCCCTGAAGCGCGGCCAGCCGGGCCAGGCGCTGGGGCCCGAAGGCAATGCCATCGACCAGCTGCGCGCCGGTGCCCGCGGCCTCGCCGAGCAGATGCAGGCGCGCCAGGGTCAGGGGCCGGGACGTCCCGGCCAGGCGACCGGCTCGCGCGCCGGTCAGCGCGGCGGCGAGAATCGCACCAACCAGGCCAATCGCGATCCCTTCGGGCGCCAGCGCCAGGACAATGGCACCTCGCCCGACAATGACGGCGGCATCGTCATTCCCGACAACAACCAGCTGCAGCACGCCAAGGAAATCTACGACGAGCTGCGCCGCCGCTCGACCGAGCCGACACGGCCCGAGATCGAGCGCGACTATATCGACCGGCTGCTGAAGCAGTACTAGGCCGCGCTCGCCTTCACTCTTTCGCCTGGCTGATGCCCGCCTGCTCGAAAGCGGCGGTTATCTTGCGCTGGGTGATGCCGCGGATGTTCTGCATGAAGACGCGGACGATGGCCTGCACCAGCCGGTCGGAGGCCGCGATCTTCTTCTTCAGCACGGCCGCCGGAATGACGCGGCAGACGGTCGGTTCCACCGCCGCCGCACTGGCCATGCGCGGCTCGTCGTCGATCGCCGACATCTCGCCGAAGATGCCGCCGGGGCCGATCTTGCCAATCACGACCCTCTGGCCGTCGGGGGCGGTCTTGAAGATCTCCACGGCGCCCTTTTCGACCAGATAGAAGCCGTCGCCCCTGGCGCCGTCGCGGAAAATAAGGTCGCCCGCGCCATAACTCCGACGATCGGCGATGCCATCCATCATGGGCGCCTGCTCCCGGCCAACCGTGGCCGCGCTCAGGCTAGCCCATCCGGGGCAGGGCCGAAAGCGCCGGCCCCAGGCAATCCGCCGCCCCACCGAGAAAAAATTCTTATGCCGGCCGCATCGAACCGGCCGCGGGCGGCGTTCTGCTCACCAAATTGTCACTCCTGTCGGAGGAATGCTGATGAGGCGCCGGGACCGCGAGCCCTTGGGCATGACTGCCGGCCTCATTGCATTTCTCGCTGTTTTACTCTGTGGCCTCGGCGGTCGGGCCGAAGCGGCCGACCCGCGCGGCGTCTGGCTCGTCGACAATCAGGTCGCGGTCGAGCTCTTCCCCTGCAATGACGGGCTGTGCGGCCGCATCGTCGGTCTGTCCGAGCCGCGCGACAATGCCGGGCGGCCGAAGCACGATCGCCGCAAT
>Ga0134125_10004634_pt1 | contig 15706 bp, 17 predicted proteins | sample KB31751_FD_96464 | JGI IMG/M metagenome (GOLD analysis project Ga0134125, IMG submission 96464) | Terrestrial soil microbial communities with excess Nitrogen fertilizer from Kellogg Biological Station, Michigan, USA - KB3-175-1 | ecosystem: Environmental > Terrestrial > Soil > Unclassified ... | reverse complement strand
TTCTGGTCTCTACTCTTGAATGTCCATACGGCTGATGAGGCCGTCTTTAATCGTGTAAATGTGGCGCACCATGCGATCGAGAATAACCGCGCCTTTTAGATCGCGAACGAGCTGCTTAACATGTACGACTACGCGTCCTGCTTCATCGCTTTCGAATCGAACCGGTGCCACATTCGGATCGAGAACCTTCCATTGTCTTAACCAGTAAGCGCGGACCTCGTCGTGCCCGTGCACCCAACCGCCTTCCATACCATTCGGCCATTCGACGTCAGAATGCATCACTGCAAGGATCGGCTCGATGTCACGGCGGTTAAATGCGTCGTAAACGAAGGTGAGCAGATACTGATCTTCACCGATATTCGGAACTGCAGATCCAATCATCCTTGCACCGACAGCAGGAAGGGTTGTTCGAAAGCCTCCGCGACCCAGCGCAAAAAGCGGGCTGCATCGGCGCCGTCAATCAAGCGGTGATCGTAGGAGAGCGAAAGCGGCAATACCAGTCGCGGTTCAAATTTCCCATCTATCCACACCGGTTCGGTGCTGGAGCGCGAAAGTCCGAGGATCGCGACCTCGGGATGGTTCACGATCGGCGTGAAGCCGGTACCGCCAATTCCACCAAGGTTAGTAATGGTGAAGGTGCCGCCTTCCATGTCGGCGGGCGTCAGCTTCTTGTCTTTGGTCTTCTTGGATATTTCGCTCAGCTCGACCGCCAGTTCGACGATGTTCTTCTTGTCTACGTCGCGAATCACTGGGACCAGCAATCCCCGCTCGGTATCTACGGCAACACCGATATTGATGTATTGCTTGTAAACAATTTCTTCCGAGGTCATATCAATACTGGCATTGAACTGCGGGAAGATTTTCAAAGCCGAAGCGCAGACCTTGAGTGCAATTGCGGTGACGGTCATTTTGCCGCCGGCCTGTTGGGCCTTCGGGCCGAACTTTGCGCGAAGCTGTTCGAGCTCGGTGATGTCGGCTTTGTCCTGCTGGGTAACGTGGGGAATGGTATTCCAGGCCTGCCGCAAGTGTTCGGCTGTCTTTCGCCGTACCCCGCGCATGGAGACGCGCTCGATTTTGCCCCACCTTGAGAAATCCGGCAGAACTGGCTCAGCGAGTTGCATTCCACGACCCGCACCGCTTGCGGTGGAGGCGATCAATCCCTTGGCGAAGGCTTTGACGTCGTCCTCGCTGATTCTTCCACCGGGACCTGAGCCTGTTACCGAGTGAATGTCCACTCCGAGTTCGCGGGCGAGGCGCCGCGTGTGCGGCGCGGCCGGAACGGGATCGCGGTGTTCCGCGCCGGCAGTCTTGTTGAGTTGCGCAGGCATGGAGAAGCTTGCCGCCGCCGGTTTGGGCTGATCGGGAGGCAGGGCCTGTTCTTCGGTCTTTCCTTCTGCAGCGATCGCTGCCTGGAAGGTGGCCCGGGCGTAGTCATCATAGGTATGCGGGGCCGGGGTCTTCGGGGCAGGCGCAGGCTGGGCTGCCGAGGCACCCGCCTCCAGTGTAAATATGACCTGCCCGACTTTGACCTTGTCCCCTTGCTTTACCCGTACTTCCTTCACTCTTCCGCCCACCGACGACGGAACCTCAACTACCGCCTTATCGGTTTCCAACTCCATGACAGGTTGTCCAGGTGCAATCTCGGAACCTGGGGAAATCATCAGGCGTACTAGATCGCCCTGATGCACGTTCTCGCCTAGTTCTGGCAGCTTGAATTCGCTAGCCCCAGTAGCGGAAGATGCTGAATTGGAAGGAGTTGGAGCAGGTTCGGCGGCTTTTGACTGTGGGGGTTGCTTGGGAGATTCAGTGGAAGGCTGGGCTTGTTCCGTTTTTGTAACAGAGGCCTCGACCGTCCTGCTTTTAGACATCGCACCATTTTCCACAGTGAAGATGACTTGGCCGACTTTAACCTTCTCGCCCTGCTTCACCCGGATGTCTTTGACCACTCCTGTCACCGACGAGGGCACTTCGACAACAGCCTTGTCCGTCTCCAGCTCCATCACAGGTTGGCCTTCGGCAATGGAGGAGCCAGGCGTAATCATCAGGCGCACAAGATCGCCCTGGTGCACGTTCTCGCCCAGTTCGGGCAATTTAAATTCGGTCACGTACCGTAGTCTCCCTTAGCTGTTGGCTGGATTCAGTTTTTCCGGATTGATTCCGAGATCTTTCACCGCACGCTGAATCACATCCGGAGTGATCTGCTTTTCTTTCAACAACGCATAAAGAGTGCCCAGCACGATGTGCTTGGCGTCCACTTCAAAGAAGTCGCGCAAAGAAGCACGGCTTTCGCTGCGGCCAAATCCATCCGTGCCCAGTGAAAGCAACGGCCGCGGCATCCACTGCGAAATGGATTCCGGCAATACCTTCATGTAGTCAGATGCCGCCACAAGAACGCCGGACGTATCTTTTAACCTTTGCGTCACAAACGGAACACGCTGCGCACTCGATGGATGCAGCATGTTCCATCGCTCGCAGTCGTTGCCGTCGCGGTAGAGCTGTTTGTAGCTGGTCACGCTCCAAACGTCCACGGCCACGTCGTATTTTTCTTCCAGAATCTTCTGCGCCTTGAGCACTTCGAACATGATAGTGCCGCTGCCCAGCAGTTGCGCCCGCAGCTTGGCGTCTTTCTTTTGCGAAGTGCTGAAGCGGTATAGACCCTTCAGGATTCCTTCGCGTACCTCTGGCCCTTTGGGCATTTCGGGCATTGGCAAGGGCTCGTTCATCACCGTCAGGTAGTAGAAGATGGACTCGCCATCCACGTACATGCGCTTAATGCCGTCCTGAATGATGATGGCGATTTCATAAGCAAACGCCGGATCGTAGGCAAGCAAGTTCGGCACTGGAAGGGCCAGTACGTGGCTGTGGCCGTCCTGATGCTGCAACCCCTCGCCAGCAAGCGTCGTGCGGCCTGCGGTGCCTCCCAGCAGGAATCCACGACAGCGCATATCGGCGGCGGCCCAGATGAGGTCGCCAATGCGCTGGAAGCCGAACATCGAGTAATAAATAAAAAACGGGATCATGTTGATCCCGTGATTGGCATACGCAGTTCCTGCGGCGATCAACGAAGAAATCGAACCGGCCTCAGTAATGCCTTCTTCGAGAATTTGCCCGTTTTTCGCTTCCTTGTAATACAGCAGGGTATCCATGTCCACCGGCTCGTAAAGCTGGCCTACGCTGGAATAAATCCCCACCTGGCGGAACAACGCTTCCATGCCGAAGGTGCGAGCTTCGTCAGGAATAATGGGGACAATGAGCTTGCCGATTTCGGGGTCGCGCAACAGCTTTGCCAACATGCGCACGAAGACCATCGTCGTCGAAACTTCGCGGCCTTCGGTGCCTTTATAAAATTCCTCGAAGTGCGATTCGGAAACTGGAGCCAGCGGCTTGGAGCGGACTTTTCGCTCCGGCATATAACCGCCGAGTTGTTTGCGCCGTTCCTGCATGTAGCGGATCTCCGGACTGTCATCCGCCGGGCGGTAAAAGGGCGCGTCGTGCAATTCTTCGTCAGGAATGGGAATCCCGAAGCGAGAGCGGAATATGCGCAACTCGTCTTCGTTCAGCTTTTTCTGCTGGTGAGTGATGTTCTTGCCCTCACCGGCTTCGCCAAGTCCGTAACCCTTGATTGTTTTTGCAAGGATTAATGTGGGCTGGCCAGCATGCTCGACTGCGGCCTTGTACGCCGCATAGACCTTGAGGGGATCGTGGCCGCCCAGGCGCATGCGGGATAGCTGCTCATCGGAAAGATGCTCAACCATCTTCAGCAGCCGGGGATCGGTGCCGAAAAGGTTTTGCCTGAAATAAGCTCCGCTTTCGACAAAGAATTTCTGGTATTGACCGTCCGTGACTTCACCGAGACGCTTCACTAACAGGCCGTCGCGGTCGTTTTCAAAGAGTGAATCCCAATCGGTGCCCCAAATGCATTTAATGACGTTCCAGCCCGCGCCGCGGAAGATGGCTTCAAGTTCCTGAATGATCTTGCCGTTGCCACGCACAGGGCCGTCAAGGCGCTGCAGATTGCAATTGATGACAAAGATGAGATTGTCGAGCTTTTCGCGGGAGGCGAGCGTAATAGAGCCGAGCGATTCTGGCTCATCCATTTCGCCGTCACCGCAGAAAGCCCAAACTTTGCCGCCGGTGGATTCTTTCAACCCGCGGTTTTCCAAATATTTGATAAAGCGTGCGTGGTAAATGGCTTGCAGCGGCCCCAGTCCCATGGAGACCGTTGGGAACTCCCAGAAGTCCGGCATGAGCCAGGGGTGTGGATATGACGACAATCCACCGCCTTCTTTCAATTCGCGACGGAAATTCTGCAGTTTTTCCTTCGACAGGCGGCCTTCGACGAAGGCGCGCGAGTACATTCCCGGCGCAGCATGGCCTTGAAAATAAACGATATCGCGATCGCCGCTCTCGGTGCGCGCGTGGAAGAAGTGATTAAACGCAACCTCATAGAGAGTCGCCGAGGAGGCGAATGTGGAAATGTGGCCGCCGATGCCGCTCTCCAATTTATTCGCGCGTACAACCATCGCCATGGCGTTCCAGCGAATGATGCTCTTAATACGGCGCTCCATCTCCTGGCTGCCGGGAAATGGCGGCTGCCGCCGCGCAGGAATCGTATTCTGGTAGGGGGTTGTCGCCGTGAACGGCAGGTTTACGCCGGCAGCATGGCGGGCGTGCAACGACAACTGCTGCAGTAGTCTTCCTGCGCGGTCCGCGCCCCCGCCCTTTGACAACACATAGTCCAGGGAGTCCAACCACTCCCGTGTTTCCAGCACTTCCAGCCCATTGGTCTGCGTTTCAGCCAAGACGTACCTCTCCATATGTAAATGGCAAACTATTCATCATATTAAATTGTGAGAAATTTTGCTTGAAATCAAAAGTGATGCCTCAAATCAATTTTTCAGGACGTGTGATAACAAGCGCCATTAGAGCTGCTCATCGGCATCTGAAGGAAATTCGGCATCAGAAGGCTTACTTCAGCCATCCAAACTCGAGTACAGATCGGTGAGAAGCGATCCTACCCGGCGCACGCGAGTACAGAAGATTTACGGGCTTTTACGGCCAAAAAGATTAAAGGAAAAGCAGTCAAAAGAATCGAGGAGAAGAGAGTATGGCAAGCAAAAAAGCAGGAAATCATAACAATCACGTAAGCTCCCAGCCGCGCACCCATCAAAAAGCAATGCCGATCCAGGAATTTGGCACCGTTCGTTTTGCGTTACCGCTTGATTTGGAGGAGCCTGTCCGGTTGGAAATGACTGAGCAACTCAATCAGTTGCTGGCCGACACCATGACATTGCGCGACCTTTACAAGAAATCTCACTGGCAGACCTCGGGGCCGACCTTCTACCAGCTGCATCTGCTGTTCGATAAGCACTTTGGCGAGCAGTCCGAATTAGTGGACTCCATCGCTGAACGCATCCAGATTCTCGGCGGGGTGGCCATCGCCATGGCGCATGACGTCGCGGAGACCACCCGCATTGAGCGTGCTCCAAAGGGAAGAGAAGAAGCGCCCGTGCAGATTTCACGGCTGCTCGATGCTCACCAGATCATCATCAGTCAATGCCGCGAACTGGCGGAGAAAGCGGACACATTGGGAGACGATGGCACCAACGACCTCGTCGTCAGTGATGTTTTGCGGACGAACGAAATGCAGGCCTGGTTCATCAGCGAACATCTGGTGGATGTGCCCTTAGTCGAAGCCCACAATTGAGGGTAGTTCCCAAGTAGGGTTTTTAAGGCTGGCAATCCTGCCAGCCTTTACTTCTTTCTCAGGTCGTCATTTTTGCTCGGAGATATGTATTTCTCGCCTTGCTTCTGACATCGGCGAAGCTGCCTGATGCCATCCAACTTGTTAGAAGGAGGTAGATGATGGCGCAGTTAACTTACGTGGAAGAAAATGTGGCGTTCTTCAGAAGCAAGACTGACTGGGGGGCAATTTGGGCAGGGGTTTTCACGTTCGTGGCGATCTTCACAGTTTTTGGGACCTTGGGAGTCGCCATCTTCGCCAGCAGCGCAAATCCGAATACGGCACGACCGGTGCTCGGCATGAGTATGGGAATCGGAGTTTGGGCGATCGTGCTGACGATCATTGCAATGTATGTCGCGGGTCGCGAGACCTCGCATCTGGCGGCAGTCAGCAGCAGGCATGATGGGCTGGTCCACGGGATGGCGATGTTTGGATTGTCTGTGATTGCGGCCATCATTGTTGCCGCAGTTGGCGGGACCGCCATCAGGAGCGGAACGGAGAATGTCACCATAACACCATACATTTTCACGCTTGCAGCTGATCTGGGATGGGTGGGCTTTACTTCTCTTTTCCTGGGATGGCTCGCTGCCATGTGGGGCGCGGCTTCTGGAGTCGTCGTTGTCCGGCCCAAGGCGGAGATTCGGGACATAAAGACTGCGGCGTAATCAACTTTCTCTATTTGCGAAGGCTCGGCACAGAACTCCCCGCCTTCGCCTTAACTCCGATAATTCCGAAAGAGGTATCAAAATGGCCGCCAGCAGCAAAGTCAATCCGAGCGTCGAACAATCCAACGTTTCTTCCGGATGGGATGAAGCGCGTATCGAAGTATCCGCGCATCCACTAATACTGGAGGTCGAGAAAAAGCCATTGCCTGGACCCCGCGCGCCTGGCTCCGGCGCGGCGAATTTTGAGGATCGTTGGAAGGTTCTGCACAGTCGCGTTAGAGATTATCTGGCTTGGGGTAAGCATGAGTGTCAAAGGATAGCAAAAACAGTGGGGCGCCAGATGCGGTGGGTCAAAGAGGAGCATCCCGGCTACATTGTCGGCGCAGCCGCTGCGGCGGGCTTCGCTTGCGGCCTCGCCCTGCGAAGAACGCGGGTGCGGAAGGAGATGAATCGTTATGACTGATTATGGCAAAACCTCAGAAGAGCGCAGTTTCGGAGAGCTTGTTGCAGAACTAAAAGGCGAGGCGACCAGCTTTTTCACTACACGCGTGGAAATGTTCCGCTCTGAGTTTCAGGAAACGGTAAGAGCATGGAAGTCGATTCTGCCTTTGGCGGTCGTTGCCTGCGTGCTTCTGGCAACTTCCTATGTTTTATTCACCTTGGCGCTGGTGTCACTTGTGGTCGCCGCATTTTGGGGTAATCCGTATCACTGGTTTTTCGCATTCTCAATTGTCGGTCTTGTATGGGTCGTAAGCGGGGCAGTGGTCGCTTTTATGGCCAGCGCCACTTTTCGCAATCGTGCCGTATTCCCTAAGAAAAGCCTTGGCGTCCTGCGGGAGGATGGGCTGTGGTTACAGATGGAGACGAAAGGGAGACTATGAGTTTGCCAAGTTATGAGCTGGAGGCACGGGCTTCCGAACAAAGGAAGCAAATTCACCTTTCTCTTAACGAATTGCAGGACCGCGTGCGGAAACATGCAGCTCTCAAGCCGGTACTCCGGCGGTATTGGATCGGGATTTCGGGTTCTGCCGCGCTTCTTGGTTTGATGGCCGGGTACGGCGCGGGAAGGGTTCTTCAACCCCGAAAGGCATTGAATGCAATTTTTCCCCGCTGATTTTGTTACAAAAAGCGAACAGGCAATCGTTCGCATTTGTAAATTCCCGCATCCGTACCAGTCCAAATAAGGTACAATTCTTTGCACTTTCCAGTGTTTCCGGTATCTGGAATGTAATCCACGCACGTTCCGGAAAGGGGCCCATGTTCTCAGGCGGACAGAATCTTCGAGCATTACGCGAGCAGTTGGGTTTGACGATGCGCGATGTGGAGAGTTCCAGCGCTCGGATTGCGCAAAAGCACGGCAACGACGAATATGCAATCCCGCCCAGCCGTCTTTCTGATATCGAAACCAAAGGCGTTGTCCCTAATATTTACCGTCTATACACGCTCGCGGTGATTTACCGGCGTGACATTCGCGAAGTTCTCGCATGGTACGGCGTGGAACTGGATAGCATTCCTGATGATCTTGGCTTGGCCCAGCCGCCGCGCTCGCATTTGGCGGATGCGCTTTCCAGCGTTTCTGCTGTGAAAATTCCAGTGCGCCTTGATCCTGGCTTTGACGTGAAGAAGACCTCGAATTTCGGGCGCATGATCGAACAATGGGGCATGGTGCCGCTTGCCTATCTCGCCCAATTCACCAACCACCATTTCACGTATGGATATATTGGAACCGAGGATTTGACCATGTATCCGTTGCTGCCGCCGGGCGCGTTTGTGCAGGTGGATGAATCACGGAACAAAGTCTCCGATGGTGGCTGGCGCTCGGAATATGAGCGTCCCATTTATTTTGTGGAAACGCGCACAGGCTATACCTGCTGCTGGTGCTCCATGATCCGTGAAGAGATGATTTTGCAGCCTCATCCGCTTTCCCCTGTAACGGCGCGGGTCCTACGCTATCCACAGGAAGCGGATGTCATAGGCCAGGTGGTTGGCGTGGCTATGAGGATTGGTGAGTGGCGTCCTCTGTTCGAGTCTTCTCCAGTGCCGAAAGAGCGTGCAGCACTGAACTAAGATGGCGTTTCGCTCCCGCGCCGGGTTCATCCGGCAGCAGCGCATCTTTCTTTCCCGAAAGTTGTTCAATATAAACGGGGGCGGAAACTCCGGTTCCTTTACCGGAAATTCCTGCGTCTCCAGCCAACTGCTCAATCGGCGTGGAAAGTACTTCAGAAAGCGTCTGCCGATGCGCCTGCTTTAACGTCCTCTCCGCGGGAATTTCTCCATAAACCCTTGCGAAGCCCCAGTGTGAGTATGTCGCTCCTCCAGGCTCGCGCAATCCTCCCAAATATTCCAGTCTGCGTAAAAGTCCGGAAATCGCCCGCAGCGTCGAGCGATAGAGATCTTCAAGTGGCGAAGTGACTGTCATTTGCGCGGAGACGATCGTTACAAATTCCGAAAACTTTTAGTTACAGCGGTGACCTGCCAAAGGCCACGCAGAGGGCACATTATCACGGAATCACCAAGCCTCACAACATTACTTAAAGGAGTTCTAAATCCGTGAAAAATCCCCTTAGTCACATTGCAGTAGCCGTATTTTTCGCTCTTGTTGCAATCGCGCCCGCAGCCATGGCTAGTGGGACACCTGGCAGCAGAGCCACTGTCGCGTCAATCGTTAGTTCCGACTGCACACCCGTGACAATGGATGGCATACCCCGGTGCAAATATCCGGTAACGGCGGACGGATTGCCGAGCAGCAAGCACCCGGTAACTGCGGACGGATTGCCAAAGAGCAAGACGCCGGTGAATGCGGTCGTGGCTGATGGCTTGCCAAAGAGCAAGACGCCAGTGAATGCGGTCGTGGCTGATGGCTTGCCAAAGAGCAAGACGCCAGTGAATGCGGTCGTGGCCGATGGCTTGCCAAAGAGCAAGACGCCGGTGAATGCGGTCGTGGCCGATGGCTTGCCAAAGAGCAAGACGCCGGTGAATGCCTAGCGGAACGTTTAATACGTTGTGGGGCTTCTCGAAAAGCTATATATTTCGCTGAAGCCCCATGATATTCCGAACGGCACTGTGGTATTACCTGCTATTCGCTCCACGGATTCTCTTAGTGGGGGTCCTGATCGCGCTGTTCCGCGACGGACATCATCGTAAGCACCCTCTCTTTGTAGCCTACATCGCTTATGAACTCGTACAGTTCCCGCTTGCTTTTTATTTGATTTCAGCAAAATCAGTTTCTGCAGAAGCATATTTAAGCTGGAGTACTTTCATTCTGGCGGGGAGCGTATTGCTTCGCTTCGGGGTGATCTACGAGCTTTTTCGAGATCTGGCTAAAACTTATAAGTCGCTCGCACGTTTTTCCAGACTTGCATTTAGAAGTCTATTAGCGATCTTTTTGTTGATCGCTGTCGGATTGGTCGCGTTTTCCTGGCCCGGAAACTTGCACCAAATGACGCTGTTTAAAACTTTTGTCTTAGATCGAGCCGTTAACTTGCTGCAATTAGGGCTGTTGCTGGGTTTGTTCGGAATTGCGAAATTCTTCGGGCTTTCATGGCGGAAGCATGTTTTTGGCATTACCTTAGGTTTTGCTGTCTATCTGAGTGTTCAATTGATGGCGGCGGCAATTCAGGCGGAATGGGGATACTACAAAGTTTTCGACTACATCACGATGGCTACTTTTCATGCCAGCGTTTTGGTGTGGTTGCTTTATGTTCTGTTACCGGAATCCCAAACCGCACTCACGTCGGTCCCTGATGCTGCCGATGTTGCGGCTTGGAACCGTGAAGTAGAAAGATTGTTGCATTCAAAATGACGATTGCTCTTATTCTCGTTGTTATCTCCATTTGCGCGCTTGTGTTTTTGACGCGGCTCGTGAAAGGACGCGGCATTGTGGTTGCTTATGACGCGTTAGAGAAGAGCATTCGCCCAGTAGATATTGCCGCTTTCCGTAATCTTGTTGATCCCCGTGAAGAGGACTTCCTCCGCGCCAATCTTTCGCCAACGGATTTCAAGTCCATTCATCGTGAGCGCTTGCTCGCTGCAGTGGATTATATTTCCGGCGCTTCGCAAAACGCCGCTGTGCTTTTGCGGATGGGTGAACTGGCCCGCCGCAGCCCTGACCCAGCTGTTGCCGAAGCCGGTGAAAAGCTTCTGCATAATGCGCTGCAATTTCGTCTGCATGCTTTCCAGGCTATCGGCAGAATCTATGTCGCGCTGGTGTTGCCGCAGATTTCCATTCACACGGGCCAGGTCACTGAAAATTATGAGAGTATGACCCGGCTGGTTGTCCTGCTTGGCTGCCTACGCTTTCCTACGCGGGGCATTGCCTCATCCCTATAGCGCTTGCCATAACTCACACGATATTTGCTGAACTCTGCTCGGGCGGGTAAATCTTTGACTTGCTCAGGGTAGGCGTGGGCGTCCGCCTCTAGGCGTGCCGATTTTCTTTACCTGCGCCACTGCCCGCTAAATCTGGGCTGCCATCCTCTTGTGGTTCGTCGCACCGGAAGCAGTTGCGTTTGCGATAGGCGGCAGTGGCCAATCCCACTGAAATCAGCAGAGGCGGAAATACCAGGACGAGAATTCCGCCGCGCAGCGCATGGATGAATCGTGCAGAAGCCGAAGCGGCTTGGGTGTAACACAATGCGCATCCCTGCGCGAAAGCCGGAACAGCGACCCACAATATGCCCGCGCATGCGGCGCATTTGGCAATCCTTCGGAATAGAGCCTTGGAGGTCATCGTCGTCCTATATTGTGAGCAACAACACACTCAGCACATACAGCCAGAGAGCCGTCGTGAAGTGCCAGTAGAGCGCGAATGTGTCCAGTGACGTCTTGCGCAATTGTGAACGATAGAGTTTGTCGAGCAACCAGGCTATGGCAATTAACCCAACCAACACATGCGTGCCATGAGCCTCAAGCATCAGGTAAAAGAATGAACTGCTGGGGCCTTCGGCGAACGCCAATCCTTGCGAGCGCAGTTGCAGCCACGCGGCGGCCTGGCCTCCCAGAAAGACCGCGCCGAACAATAATGTGATGGACAAACAAAGCTTGAAGATGCGTTCCTGCCGCGCGCCGAAAAGATTGGATTGAGAATTCAAAGGAGAAGACGAGCGCCGGGCGATTTCCAGCACCACGCTGCTGCAAACAAGGACCAGAGTATTGAAATAGAGGATCACCGGAAGCCGGAAATTCTGCCAGTCTTGCGCCGAACCCCGCCGGACGAGCAACGCACTGGTGAGTGCGGCAAATGTCATGACGCTGGCGGCGATAAAAATCCACATGCCGGTTTTCGAGAGGGAGGCATAAGCAGGCGGCACATTCGCCGACACATGAGGCGCAAGTGCTGGGGTGGCCAGATTCACTCCTACGCTTTCTCTTTGCATCAAGAAATCCTGAGACCCGGCCATTCCGTATTGGTAAGGATCGCGACTGACGATTACAGCTTCGCCGCCAAAAGCTGCGGCGGCGGGAGGCGATGAAATGCTCCACTCCAATGACGTGGCTTCCCAGGGATTCGACGCTGCAGCCTTCCCGCGCATTCGACTGCTTACGAGGTTGTATAAAAAGACCAACTGCGCCGCGCCGGTGCAAAGGGCGGCAATCGTGATGAACCGATGAACGGGCATCAGCGATTGCATCGCGGCGCTCACGAACTGCGATTCGCGCCTTACGTTCCCTGCGAGGCCCAGATAGTAGAACGGAATAAAGATGCAGTATGAGCCCACGAACGTCAGCCAGAAGTGCAGTTTGCCCAAAGTTTCGTCCATCATGCGGCCGGTCATCTTGGGAAACCAGAAATAAGTCCCCGCGAAAATCCCGAAAATCGCTGCCACTCCCATGATCAAATGAAAATGTCCGACGACGAAATATGTTGCATGCAGGTAAGTATCCAGCGATGGCTGGGCGAGCAAAAATCCGGTCACGCCACCACTCACGAACACAGAAATAAATCCGAGCGCAAATAGCGACGCGCTGTTGATTCTGAGCTTCGAACCGTACAGACTGCCAATCCAAATAAGCGTGATGATCGTGGAAGGAATGGTGATTATCAGTGTTGGCAGGGAAAACACCAGCGCCGAATATGGATTCATCCCGCTGACGAACATGTGATGGCCCCAGAGCGTGTAGCTCAAAAAGCCAATCGCGATCATCGAATAGAGAATCGCTTTGTGGCTCAGCATGGGCCGGCGCATGGAAGCCAGGAGCACGTGCGAGACGATGCCCATGGCTGGGAGTATCGCGATGTAAACTTCCGGATGCCCGAAGAACCAGAACAAATGTTGCCACAGTAACGGCGAGCCTCCGGAGTGCGGCTGCAGTTGATCACTAATCACCAGGCCCGCCGGCACAAAAAAACTGGTACCCGCAACGCGATCCAAAATCAGCAGCCAGCATGCGGGAAGCAAAACAGAAAAAGCTACCAGCGTCATGCAGGAGGTGATGAACCACGCCCACACGGTCATGGGCATGCGCATTAACGTCATACCCTGGCAGCGCAGGTCAAGTGTGGTCGCGATAAAGTTGATGGAGCCAAGCAGTGATGCTACGCAGAAGATCGCAATGGATATGATCCAGAGCGTCTGGCCCGCGCCTTCTCCCGGCCCGGCAATAGCCCCTACGGCGCTCAGAGGCGGATACGCGGTCCATCCAGAAATAGGCGCGCCGCCGCTTACGAACAGAGAAGAAATCAAAACCACGAAGGCGACGAACGTGATCCAGAAGGAGAGAAGATTCAGCCGGGGAAAAGCCATTTCCTCCGCGCCAATCTGGATGGGCAAGAAATAATTTCCGAATGCGGCGAGCGGCGCGAGCGTCAGCACAAAGAAGACCATCAGCGTGCCGTGCATAGTCATCAGCGCCAAGTAATATTCAGGAGACATGACACCGTGGGGAGCGCCTGCGCTGGAAAGCCAGCCGAGTCCCGGAATGCTTAGATCGGGCCATGCCAGATGGATGCGCATGAGCAAGGAGAAAAACACGCCAACGAGCACCGCGCACAGCGAAAGCAGAAAATATTGCTTTCCGATCATTTTGTGATCGAGGCTGAAAAGATACGTCCGCAGAAAACCGGGATGCGTTTGTCCGGTCGTTGTTTTGCCGTTCATTGCGCAGCCGCTTTCTTTCTCAGCCAGTCAGCGAAATCTTTCCCTGACATCACAATCAGGCGGGCGTGCATTTTGTAATGTCCCATGCCGCACAACTGTGTGCATGCGATCTCGTAGGTTCCGGTACGGGTTGCGGTGAAGTGCAGCGACAAGTCCATGCCGGGCACGAAATCCTGCTGCAAGCGCAACTCAGGAACATAGAAGGAATGGCCAACATCTTTCGAGCGCATCAGCAAATGGATCTCGCGATCCACGGGAATGGCCATCTCCGCCGTCACAATGTCGTCTTTTGAAGAGGCGTCATGCTCGCGGTCGAGGCCAAAAAAATTCTGTGCGCTATCATCCATCATTCCAGGATGGATCGGCCCCAGGGTTCCATCAGGGCCCGGATATCGGAAATAATAGGCAAACTGCTCCGCCTGCACCTGCACGGTGATCGCATCCGGCGATGCCGGGGAAAGAAACATGCTAGCCCAGGAGCGTTGCCCGAAAATTCCCAACGCAATTACTTCCGTGCCCACCAGAATGATTGCCGCGGCTATTAGTCCCGTTGCGCCGCCGGGGAATTTCTTTATTGCGCTCGACTGGTTTGCGGAAAACTTCCAAATAAAAACTGCCAGTAAGATTTGTGCCAGAAGGAATGCAGAGCCAGCTTCCAGAATCGTGACCGACATTTGTCGGTCAATCGCGGCTCCAGTCGCGGAAATATCGGGCGGCATCCAAGGATGGGCAATCAGAAAAACAGCAGAACCGATGGCGACGAGAAGCAGCGTGATGGCGAATAGCTTGGCCATTGAACAATTTCAATGAGGCTATCCACTATACCGAATATTAGACAGGGCGACGAAGGCTGAATGCTCTTCGCAAACTATGACAAGGCTTCAAACAACGTTCGGGATTCAGGGCTGAGGACATCGAGGGAAGGAAAATTGAAATCTGCGGGCAAACGTTGCATGGAGCGCCGAATCATTTCCGTTCCTAGAGGTGAAACTAATAATCCTGGGGCTTCCGCCTGACGCGGTCGTTGAATATCGTCGAATGTGAAAGAAATTCCAATTTCCTGCAAAAGACGTTCTTCCATCTGTTTTCGATAGCCACCGTTCAGCGCGAGAGTGTCCACATCGAGGAGCAAGTCGGCATAGGCAAGGTTGTGTTTCAATGTGACCGCCCAAAGCAATAAGCAAATATCCCGCAAAGTTTGATCGTCCAGCCTTTGCACAATTTTATATGCTTCGTTGATTTCTTCAGCGCTTGTGGAACAATCGATAGTTGGAATCGCCCAATGGTCGGCAGCCTCGCGGAATATCGGATGATTTCGGTTTTTGCTTATGATCAGAACTAGCCCGCAGAGAAAATAACTGTTTTTGCCGCCGAGCGACCAATAGGATCGGAACATAGCGTCCGGCTCCCGAACGACATAAATCATCGTAGGTGCGAAGTTCTTCTTCAACCATGCGGTTTTCATGCCAAACCGGCAAAATTTGGTAAAGCTGCGCCGGTTCTGGTTGCGGGCGATGTCCAGCAGAGAAGTTATGTATTGTTTAAGTCCTTGGTCGTCAGCTTCTTCGGGTAAATAGTAATCTTCGAAGGAAAACCGTTTCTGAAAGTAGCGAACGCCACCATTCTCTTGAAAAGGAAACTCCGCAAAATAATGCCTATCTATATGCGGATGACGCAGCGTTGTGGTAACACCTTCTTCCATATCTTTCTGAAACATTTCCGAAGTGGCAAAAAGCAATTTTTCGTGGCAGGGTTCGATAAAAGTGCAGAAGTCGTGGTTATTGCGAAACTTGCTCCATAAATATGTGCCGCACGATCGCCACATTGTCTGGAGACAAACGAATGGATTTCTGCGTACAACCGATGAAGCAAGTCGGTTGTCTTCCAACTGAGTGCGAGGTATTTCCAGGCGAAGCATTTATGAACGCGTGCTTTCCATTCGAGAATTGTGTTTCCGTTTGTCCAGCATACGCGGCTTCTTCACTCAAATGTCAGGTGACCGAGGTACTCGGCATTGTTGAGTGAAAAGAAAATTAGAGAAAAGTTAAAGAAGAGATGAATGACCTGACGGAAGGAAGAAATTGGAGGCGCGGGTGAGAATCGAACTCACGTATAAAGGTTTTGCAGACCTCTCCCTTACCACTTGGGTACCGCGCCCTGAGACTTAAGGTAGCGTTCCGGGCGAAAAATGTCCATTCATC
>Ga0134125_10004633_pt1 | contig 15708 bp, 10 predicted proteins | sample KB31751_FD_96464 | JGI IMG/M metagenome (GOLD analysis project Ga0134125, IMG submission 96464) | Terrestrial soil microbial communities with excess Nitrogen fertilizer from Kellogg Biological Station, Michigan, USA - KB3-175-1 | ecosystem: Environmental > Terrestrial > Soil > Unclassified ... | reverse complement strand
GGAGCTGGGGGCAGCGCTAAAAGCTCGGGGTTCGGTGGCATTGTCACGGTGAGCCAGACTGGAGATGTCACGACCATTGGCGATCGCGCGGTCGCAATTTTCGCCCAGAGTATCGGCGGCGGTGGCGGTGTCGCCGGTACTGGCCAAGGCGATGATGGTGGTGCGGTCATTGTCGGTGGACAAGGCGGTGACGGAGGCAAGGGCGGCGACGTCGGCGTGACGATGGTCGGCAACATCACAACCTACGGCGGCGGCGCGCACGGCATCTTTGCGCAGAGCGTTGGCGGCGGTGGGGGCGTCGGCGGAGATGCGGCGGGTAACAATCCGACCTTGCAAAGTCACTCGATGACAATTGGCGTTGGCGTTGGCGGAACGGGCGGCGATGCCGGTGACGGCGGCACCATTACGATCGGGACAAACGGTGCAATTACAACTAGCGGCTATCGTAGTTTCGGCATTTTCGCGCAAAGCCTAGGCGGTGGCGGTGGTGTCGGCGGCAGCGGGAATGCAAGTTTTGGCACAATTCCTTTTGCCGGCTCAAACGGCGGGAATGGTAAGGGTGGTACCATCACGATCGATCAATCAGGTAGCGTGACGGCGGCCGGTCTCGACTCGATCGCAATTTTTGCTCAAAGCGTTGGCGGGACCGGTGGCGGCGACATCATCATTCGCCTGCACAATGGTGTGGTTAGCGGTGGCGGCGGGGCAGCGGCCGGCATCGACATCGACGGCGGCGCAACTAACACCGTCAGTATATCCACCGGCGCTTCGGTGCAGGCCGCGTCCGGCATGGCGATCAAAGCCACGGATGGTGTCGATCAGAACGGCATTGCTCACGTCATCGGCAATACTTCAGTTACGAATTCAGGCCGCGTCTTGGGTGACGTCGATCTTGGCACCGGCAACGGCGGGTTCAGCAATACTGCTGGCAGCTATTTCATGCCGAACACCGTGGTCAATATCGGATCGGGGACGCTGACCAATGCAGGCCGCCTCGATCCTGGTGGCGTCAACAATGTCGTCAGTACGGCGATTACCGGCAACCTCATCCAGACGCAAACGGGTGTTATGGCGATCGATGCGCGCTTCGGCAGCGTTTCGGATTTACTGGCTGTTAGCGGAACGGCAAACGTCCGCGGGTTGGTGGAGCCTCACCTCGTCTCTCTGCTGCCAGGGGCGCCAACGACGATCGTGAGCGCTAATGGTGGTTTCGTCGGTATAAATGATGCGACGCCGATCAATTCTCCAACGGTCACGTACGGGTTGCAGATTGTCGGCAACCAGCTGCAGCTAAGTGCGCTCAGTGCGAAGTTCGTTCCACCAAGCTTTACCTCCTCGCTGACGCCAAACGAGATGAGCGCCGCCAACCATCTTCAGAGCATATGGGATAACGGCGGGACGCCGGGTATCGGGCCGACTCTTGCGTATTTTGCGGGTTTGACCGACGCGGACGTTTAGGCACAGTCGCTGGATCGGCTGCACCCTGGGCCCTATATCGGCCAGACGGCAGCTGCGGTATTTACCGGCCTGTCATTCGTCGACAACATGATGAGTTGCCACGCACCGAGCGGGCCCTTTGCGCCGTTGTATGAAACAGACTGCGATTGGGCGAAGGTTACGGGCAGCGTCGCAGATAAAGGATCATCCTCATCGTCAGGCTATCACGACCGCGCCACCCGCATCCAGACGGGACGACAGATCAAGATTGCGCCAGACTGGTTCTTTGAGTTTGCCGCCGGCTATGAGGCGGGGCGCACGACGGTCGGTAATTTTGCTGTCGCGCAGGCGGATCGTTACGACTTTGGACTATCTCTTAAGCATCAAGTGGGGTCGTGGCTTTTAGGCGCCGCCCTCGATACGGGTTACGCAGCACTCAATACCACGCGCTACATCAGCCTTCCCGGTGTCGAGTCTGCTCAGAGTCGATCGAGTGTATGGCATCTCGACGCACGTTTCCGCGTGGCCTACTTGGCCGAATTTGGAATAACGTATTTGAAGCCTGCGGTCGATTTCGACGTCATTTATACGGCGATGCCGGGCTTCAGCGAGACCGGGGCAGGCGCGCTTGACCTCCAGCTCGCCTCCAAGAGCAACGTCGTCTTTGGCGTATCTCCGATGATTGAGTTTGGCCAGACGCTGGTTTGGGCCAATGGCCAGGCATTGAGACCCTATGTCCAGGTTGGCGGCACGTTCCTCTCGCAGGATTCCTGGAACGTCAGTGCGAACTTCGAGGGGGCCCCATCCGGTGCCGCGCCCTTCATCACCACAAGCTCGGTACCGAATGCGCTGGCGAAACTCTCGGCAGGCTTTGACTTCTTCGGACTGGGTGGCATCGCCGGCCTGGATATGCTGGTCCAGTATCAGGCGAGATTCGCCGATGACTATCTGGATCAGACAGGATCGCTGAAAATTACCAAACGATTTTGATCGCGCTGTCGATGCGGTCCGAGCGAATACATTTTGGCACCAAAAAAATTACGTCGGAGAGCGACGACTATTTATCGGAAGTAGTCTGCACCTTTAAACGAGGGCGCGGACTTTTTTAGCGTGCAATCTTTGCCTGATGGGTGCAAGCGGATGGAGGTGAGATAATTCACCGCAAGCAGGTCGTCGTGTGACGCGACCTGTCTTAGCTTTTGCTGGAAGAATTTCTTGACCCGCGCACTCCGCTCCCCCGTACCCCCACGTCACGGGCCTCGAGGGCATCCGGGGGCTCGCCGGCACAGTCGAGCTTGCCTCATCCCGGGGGAGTCGGCTAACTTAAGTTGTGGCGCTGCGCGGGATCAACCCGTGCGTTAGGGGAGACAAACAATGAAGAAAATTCTGCTGACGACAGTGTTCGCGACTTTCATGTTGGCCCCCGGTTTTGCCAACGCAGATACGGTAACGCCGTTTGGCGACACGACTGGAACGGGTCCGTGGAATTTAACTTCGGTCGGATTCAGCACCTTCGGCGGACTCGATATTTCGCTTAGCTCACCAATCACATTCAACTCACTAAGTATGCTCAGCGTCGGGTTCACCGACAATACGGGTGGCGCTGATGGTGGTTCGCCGCGCCTGGTCATTTCTGCGACCAATAACGATTTTTTTATCGTCTATCTGGGTACGCCACCGAACTTCAACGATAGCAACCCGGCCGCATTTACAGGCAGCTTTAGTGGAGTCAATTTAAACAATGCCACAAACAACAGCGCGATCGGGCTCTCTGGCAGCTATCAGACTCTTGCATCGATTGAGGCATTATTCGGCAGCGATCTAATAAATGACATCCAGCTCCAGGTTGATGGCGGCTGGACCGCTAACGGTACGCAAGATATAGCGGTCAACTCAATTGACATAAATGGCACCGACTTCACCACCTCGACAACTCCCTTGCCGCCTTCCTTGGTGCTGTTTGCCAGCGGTGTGTTGGGTCTGTTTGGATTCCGTAAACGGCGCTCCAGTCTGCAAGGCCAAATGAGCTAGATAGTTCGACGGTCCTGACTTTTAGCTGCCGGCCTCACGAAAAAAGTGAGGCTGGCAGTTTCCTTTTTCGGACGATGTTATTTCTCGCTGTGAGGATGCCTTTAGCTTGGCGTCTTGGTGTTGGTTCGATTTCGGCGCAGGATTCCTGCAATGTTAGCGCGACCTTAGAGGATGTCCCGTCCTTCATCATCACGAACTCAGTGCCGAATGCGCTGGCGAAGCTGTCGGCGGCTTTGCCTTTTCGGACTGGGTGGCATCGCCAGCCTTGATGCGCCGGTCTCCAGTATTAGGCGAATTCACCGATGATTATCTGGATACTGCTGATCTGGATCTGACCGTTGGCGGAGCTGTGTGTTAAATAGGAAAATCATGGCACCGTTTTTTGGATCCATTATTATTTAGTCGTGGTGATGATGGCGGCGATGCTTGATTACCACAATTTTCTTGTGATGCCGGTGCATGTCGCGGTCATGGTCACCTTTCTTGATGACGACGGCGTCTTGAGCTTTGGCCGAAGAGATCAGGGGTATTGCAATTCCGAAAGCCGCGAGTGCGGCAAAAGCGATGGCAAATTTGCGCATTGAATTTCCTCCTGCTCAGCAAAATGCTGACAACAAAAAACGTGCGTCAGCTAAATCTGTTCCTTCCTTCTAGGATCTGCATCCTGAACGCGCGTTCATACAAAATTGAAATTTGGGATCGGCGCTGAAAGCACATCCTAGGCCGTGCGTCAATGGCGGCCCGATTGCCGCTCTAGGTCAACAGCAACAGAATTAGCTGGCGCCGGCCACGATCTGTGCTGTTCGTCCAGGCAACAGTTGGCTTATCCGCCAAGCGCCAAAAAACGACGAACGCACAGCAACAATCAGAAAAAACCGTTACGCGGTGGCCGCTCCGAAATTCGATCGGTCCTTTGACCGGACCGACGCTCGCTTTTCCGTTTTATGCCGGCTAAGCACGCCCATCGGCCCAACACCGGCTGCGAAGTACGGCAGGCCGACGGAAGATAGGTTAAGTCGGGTGGTAAGCGATGCAATCCATTTCAGTTAATGCTCAAAATGAAAGTCCACCGTGCATTCCCCATCCTTGCTGGCGGAACGGATGCGATCCGCATTGCGCCGCAGCATGAACCCGGCCAGCAGGCGGGCGCCGTCCTCGCCATCGCGGATCTGCTCGAGCGACGGACGTTCCGCAGGGAAATCGATGCGTTCTCCGGGATAGGTAACGTTTATGTCCATGTTGAATTCATCGAAACTTGCCCGCACCGACATCGTGCCGGCGTCCCAGCAATTCTCGGCGATTGCGTCAATCAATTGCACGACCCCGAATGTTGCGCGTTTCGCCACGTCCGGCCGGGCACCCCACATCGCGCTTTGCCGGATAAAAAAGTCTTCGATCTTCTGCGCATTGACCTGATCGCGTTCGATGCGAAGTATGGCACTCCGTCGTGCCCCAATGCGAAAGACCAGGTTGAGCACCAATGCGATGATAGTCGCCGATACCAGTGACGAGCCGGCGATGGCTGCAATCGAACTGGGCAATAGTTTCACCGACGCGGGAAAAACCTCGATCGTCAGCCCGCCGATGATGCCAAGCCCGAGCACGAGCGTGCGTCGGGCGTCAAACATGCGGGACATCATAACTTGCAGCCCATTGATCATGATGAAGGTAATTGTGAAGATCAAAGCGGCAATCACCACCGCGCGCGGCATGACCGCCAGCACAGCCGTGAGCTTGGGACAAAAGCCCAACAAGAAAAACAAGCCGGCGGCAGCGATGGCGACGTTGCGGCTAGCGACACCAGTGGCAGCGGCCAGACCCGCGCTGGGCGTTGAGGTATTGGTCCCGACGCCGCCGGCCAGACCGGCAAGAACTGTCGTCAGCCCGTCGGTCAATACGCCGCGAGTTACCGAGCGCATATCGGGCCGCAGCCAATTGGCGTCGTTCATCTTCTGGCAGATCGTGAGCGTGCCGGCTGCCTTCATCGCTGCCGCCACGCTCGCGATTGCGAAGGGCGCGATCAGCGTGGCATCGAACGACCAGGCGATATGACTGAGGTGCGGAAAGCCGAACCAGGATGCCTGGGCCACCAAGGCAATTTTTGCGGAGGGCAGTAGTCCAGCAAGCATCGCCGCTAAATAACCAATAATGAGCCCGATCAGGGCGCACAACATGCGAGCTATGCCCTTTGCCCAAACGTTGAGCGCGACCATGCTGCCGAGGGTGACGCCGGCAACCACCCATTCAGCGGACGTGACCGCAGCGGCGGCAGGACCGAGCAAGGTGCGCAGGCCGGCGAGGCCTGCCGCAACACCAATCATAAAAATGACCAGTCCGGAAACCTCCGCCGGCAGATAAGTACGCAGCCGGTTCAGCAAGGGTGCGACCGCGGCTTCGAAAGCGCCGGCGAAAATCGTCATCCCGAACACCAACGGCAAGCCGCCCAGGCGCGCTGCCAGCAGCGACGGAGCAAAATAGGTGGCGGTGAAAGTCGACGGCAACATGAAACCGGAGCCAATCGGCCCGAGCCTGAGTACCTGAATAGTCGTTCCCGCGGCGAGTACCATCATTCCCAGAGACAGCATGTCCTGGACCACCGTAACCGACGCTCCAACGGCGCGGCACACGAGCAATGGATAAACGAGATTGATGGCAATGAGGCCGACATGCTGGAGCCCGTTTGACAGCGCGACGGCGATGCTCGGCCGTTCGTCGGCATTGTACATCAGGCTCGGAGGCTTCTTGGCCTCCGGGGACAGCACTGGCTCACCGTAAGTGCGCCGAAAAAAACGGACAATCCGACTGTCCGCGTACCGTGGAGACGCTGGACGTTTAAGTCCGTTCGGCTCGACGAGACCGGAATGAGCGCTGTCAGCCTTGCCCTGAATGGCGGCGTTGCTCATTGAACGCTCGCAATACCGTCTTCCCGCGTCTGATAAATCAGAAACAACTCTCCGAAAGCGCCAATGTCGAACAGCCTTCTGATCTCGCCGGCAATCCCACAGAGTGCGAGCTTGCCGCTTTTCTCCTGGGTCGTTTTGTTTGCGATCAGCAACTGCCGGAACCCGGCACTGCTGATATAACTGGTGCTCTTCAGATCGATGACGAGCCGAAGGCGCCCGGTATTCAGCAGGTTCACTAGGCGCTCGCCGAATTCCTTGGCGGTCACACTGTCGATCCGCCCCCTCGGCTCGACGATGGTCACAACGCCTGATACTTGTTCGATGACGTCCATAGCATCCCTCAAAGTACGGCTCACACGATACGTTTACGCATAACAAGACGATTGAGCCCGCCTTCCCGGATATATCGCACTTCGTCCATCAAATTTTTAATGAAATGGATACCGAAGCCGCTGTCGCGGTCTGGCGAGGTAAGGTCGGGTTGTGGCGCCGACAATGGATCAAACGGCCGGCCATCGTCTTCCACCGTCGCCGCCACGCCGCCCGGTTCATAGGCCAGCCGCACCAGGATCGAGTGCCCGTGCTGGTCGCTATAGGCGTACTTGATGATGTTGCTGAGTGCTTCGTCGAGCGACACACTCAATGCGACGAGCAACTGGTTCGATAGACTGTGCGCCGCACAAAACCGACTGACCAGGTCGGCTACCGATCCGACCTCGGATATCTGGTTTCGAATCCGTGTTTCGACACAGCGGGCGTCCATTGGTCACTACCCAAGAACTGAAGATTGGTTATAGTAAATTGTAGATTTTTTACAGTAGAGATGGAAACCGGTTTGGAATCAATCAGAAAAATCATGATCATGCTATTATTCGCTCGGCAAGGACGAGCAGGGACAGTATCGGATTGCCGGCCCGGCCGACCGGGGGCGCTCTGCCGGGGACTTGAGTGAATTTTGCCAAACCGGATGTGACGGCCGTCATCGGCCTGCTGCACGGTCACGTGTTGCTCGGTCAATTTTCCGATGCTGCGCTCGCGACTCTGGTTACCGGGGGCGAATTTCTTGAGTATGAGCCGGATGAGGTGGTGCTCCGGCAAGGCGCTTCCAGCGATTCGGCTTTGTTCATTATCGCGGGCGAGGCCGATATTCTGGTCGAGACGAAGTATGGCGATATCCAAATCGCCAGTTGTTCACCCAGAATGCTGATCGGCGAGATAGGCGCTTTCACCAACCTTGCGCGCACAGCAACCGTCCGTGCGCGTACGGCAGTCCATGCCCTGAAGATTGGCCGGCCGCAATTGCTGGAGCTCGGGCGGACTGATCCAAGGCTGTTGCTTTTGATCATTGGTCAGCTCGGCGAGAGATTGTCGCGACTTAATCGGGCCATCGGTTTCTACACCAATGCGCTGAGTGCACTGGAGCGCAATGCATTCGATACCAGGTTGCTGGACGACCTGCTTAATCCGATGCCCGAACTCGTCGATTTTTCCTATTCATTTTTAAGGCTCGCCGAGCAAATCACGATTAAAAAGCAGCAGTTTGAAGAGATGGCGAACGCGGCGGCGATCCAACGGTCGATGCTCCCGCGACCCTTCGTTGCGGAGAATGCTTTTGCAGCGGTTGGCCTGCATGGCGAACTGCATCCGGCGCGTGAAGTCGGCGGCGATTTCTTCGACTACTTTGCCGTCGACGGCAAGCGGCTCGCCATCACCATCGGCGACGTGTCCGGCAAGGGCGTGCCAGCATCGCTGTTTATGGCAATTGCGCAATCACTTATCCGCGTCATGGTGCGCGATGGCCGTGACCTTGCCGTCGAGATCGGGCGTGTCAACAATCTGCTCGCGGCCAACAACGAGGAGATGATGTTCGCGACGGCGTTTTGTGCCGTGATCGACGTCACGTCGGGTGACGTTGTCTATTGCAACTGCGGACACAATGCGCCGTTGCTGCTGCATGAGGAGGGGCCGCTTGATCAGTTGACGCCGACCGGGCCGCCGCTTGCGGCCCGCGCCGACGCCTCGTTCACGACCGGGCGGCGGCGGCTGTCGGCCGGCGACCGCCTCATTTTATTCAGCGACGGCTTGCCGGAGGCGACCAATCCCGCTGGTGAGTTTTTCGGCGACGCGCGGGTCGAACAGGCGGTGCGCGACCTCGGCAGGGCGTCGGCATTTAATCTAGTGACTGGCATCATTGCCAAGGCGAAGGAATTTGAGAACGGTGCCCCGCAGTTCGACGACATTGCCTGTCTCGGCCTGGTCTACCGTGGCGCGACAGGCCACTAGAATTATAAAATAGCCATTTTTATCGCCGCTGCGTTTTCAAAACGTCCCCCGGTTCCTCGGACGTAACCGGAGTTCGCCGAAAGAGCGTTATTTGGATTCGAGGACGACGACGCCATTCCAATCCGCGGGCGGCGGATTTTGCTGAAACGCGAGTATTCGCTCGGCATAGAGATTAAATAGCCGTTCCAGGCCGAAGCTGTCATCAACCTCGCGGCATCGGGTAATCGACGTCGCTGCGCCGGAAAAATCACGTTGGCGATAGCATGCGAGCATTGCGCCAAAGCTGCGGCGCAGCCGTTTAAATCGTTCGCTGTCGGCCACCTCTGCGGCACCGAGAACCGTGTAGACCGATTCCGCTTGCGTCTTCCCTTTCACCGCAATGCAATCGAGCTCCAGCATGGCAAACCTATCGCGGAGTCTTGCTGCCGTTCTTGAGCCTATAATGATAGGAACGCCGTAGGTTTTCGATTGCCCTTCCAAGCGCGACGCCACATTGACGGCATCGCCGAGCACCGAATAATTGAACCTTAAATCAGATCCCATGTTGCCGACGACGCATTTGCCGGTATTGATGCCGATGCCGATCTTGATCGGGATGAAGCGCAAGCTGGCGTCCGCGGCTTGCCGCTCGCGCTGCTGATTGAGCGCATCGACGCGGCAGAGCATTTCAATTGCTGCTTCGCAGGCATTGAGCTCATGATGCGCATCGTGCAATGGCGCATTCCAGAACGCCATAACGGCGTCGCCCATGTATTTGTCGATTGTGCCCTTGCGGTCGATTATGGTGTTCGTCAATGGCGTGAGGAAGCTGTTCATCAACGACGTCAAACCTTGCGGGTCGTCCTTGTAGAGTTCGGATATGGCAGTAAAGCCGCGCACGTCGCTGAACAGAATGGTCATCTCGCGTTCTTCGCCGCCGAGTACCAATTTTTCTGATGACTGTGCCAACTGCTCGACCAGCGCCGGCGAGAGATATTGACCGAAGGCGGAGCGTATGCGGCGGCGTTGCGCTTGCTCACTAATATAATTGCTGAATACTAGCGTGAGGTAGACGAGCACACTCGACAGCAGCGGATAGGTAAAGTCGATCAACAGCCGCTGTTGCACGTAGAGATACCAAGAAGCTCCCGCAGTTGCTGCGACGATGGCGGCGCCGACGATGAGAAGGAGGGTCGGGTTCAGGATAGGCGTCAGCCAGATGACGGCGGCACCAATCAGAAGCGCCATGCATAGTTCGGCGCCGACAGCGTAATTCGGCGCCGACAGCGTCGATTGAGTCAGAACGTTTTCGAGCACTTGGGCGTGCACTTCGACGCCGGGCATGACCGCATCGAGGGGCGTGGTCTTGGCATCGAGCAGCCCGACCGCGGACGTCCCGATCAGTACAAGTCTCTTGGCAATTCGCTCTGCGGGCACCTTTTCTTCGAGCACGTCGACAGCAGACACGTAGCGTGTCGGATCGTGGTGCGCAAAATGGATCCAAAGCTGGCCGTTGCGGTCGGTCGGAATTACGATGCCGGGAAGCGCAACGCTTTGGATGCCGGCACGGTCAGTCCGGATCAGAATTGTGCTGGCGTTACTTGCGATCCGCAGCATCTCCAGGCTGAGCGAGGGTAGGATTGCGCCCTGCGCCTGCATCACCATAGGCACGCGCCGCACAATACCGTCGCGCTCGGCGCGGATCGTAAACAGCCCGCGTCCACTGGCCGCATGCTCGAGGGTCGGAAAATTGCGGAGCAGGCCAGGGAAATCCATCAAATAATCACGCGGATTGCCGCCCATTGTTGCGATGCCGCCTGGCGGCTCGACGCCCTCGGGCTGGGCTACGGCGAATGGAAGTCCTGACTGGGCGAGTACGACGCGCGAATGGTGCAGCGCATCGGCCAGTATCGAGTCGTTGCTGGGCAATGCGCGCAGCTTTGCGCGAGTCGTCTCGTCGAGATCCCGAAAGGCGCCGGCCACAAGGCCAGGCGACATCCTGTCGGGTTCAGGAAACACAACGTCGAATGCGATTGTAGCTGCCCCCATTTGTGTCAAACGAGTGACGAGATCGGCGATCCGTGTGCGCGGCCATGGCCACTGGCCGACCGCCTTGAGACTTTTCTCATCGATATCGACGATGACGACCGGCCGTTCAGTCGCGGTGCGCGGCCGCAGTACCTGGAAGAGGTCGAAGACGCGAACGCGCAGCTCCTGGACCGGCTCCGGATCGACAATACGAAGCGCCGCGATTGCAAGGAGCAACGCGAGCGCGAGACCGCGGGCAAGGCCAAAGCGGCGCGCTTGGCGCGAGAGCCAAGTCATGGAAAATCACGCGCGAGTGGATGAAGGGACAGAGCCGTCATTTTTCCCGAAATGCGCGCATGAATTGATCTTTTAAGGGCTTAATGAGATAGGATAATGCCGTACGGTCACCAGTCTGCACGAACGTCTCGACCGGCATGCCCGGCATGAGCTTGACGTTGCCCAATCGGGCAATCTCGTCCTTGGTCATGGCGATGCGGATTGTGTAATAGCTCTGGCCGGTGCGCTGGTCAGTTGTTGTATCGGCCGACCTCCTGGTAACGGTGCCATCGATTTCTGGCGTCGTGCGTAAATTGAAGGCGGAAAAGCGCAACACGGCCGCCTGGCCGACCTGCACTTGGTCGATGTCGCGCGGGTTCACCTTGGCCTCAACCTGAAGCTTGTCGCTTTGCGGCACGATCAGCATGATGGCATCGCCGGCGGTGATCACGCCGCCAACCGTGTGTACTTTGGATTCGAGCACGATACCGTCTTGTGGGGCGCGGATATCGATGCGCTTGAGCTGATCTTCCGCGGTGACCTTACGCTCGATAAATTCGCCGGATTTCGCGTCGACCTCACGCATATCCTTGGCGACCTCGCTGCTCAGATCCTGGTCGATTTGAATGATCTGAAGCTCGGTCTCGCTGATCTTGCCGTTGGTTTGTGCGACTGAGGCCAGCAACTGTCCGCGCTCGCCTTCAAGGCGGGCGCCGTCACGCTCAAGTGCGGTAACGCGCGTGATCGGCACCAGGTTTTTCTGCCAGAGGTCGCGCACGCCCTCGAGTTCCTTGTTGATGAGCGAGATTTCCAGAGCCTTTGCACTCAGTTGAGCGTTAAGGCCGACGATCTCGTCCTTTAACTGCGCGATGCGCTGCTGGAGCTGTGCTTTCTGGCCACGGCGCGCCGAACGCCGCAGCACAAAAAGCCTTCGTTCGTTGGTGAGGGCGGTGGCGACCGATGGATCGCCCGCGCGGGCCAGCAGATCGGAGGAAAAGGCGATGGTTTCCGAGCCGTCGCGTTCGGCTTCGAGCCGTGCCTTGCGGGCGGTGAGTTCGTCGAGTCCCTTGGTGACGATACCGAGATTGGCGCGCGTGATCGTGTCATCGAGTTGCACGAGAATTTCACCGGCCTTTACCCGATCGCCATCCTGCACATTGAGTTTGCCAATGACGCCGCCGGTCGGGTGCTGCACTGTTTTGACGTTGGAATCGACGACAATGGAGCCCTGTGCAATGAGCGCGCCGGCGATTTCAGTAGTTGATGCCCAGCCGCCAACGCCACCCGCAAGCAAAAGCACGATCAGACCGCCGGTAAGCAGATGATTGCGGATGGATCGACGCGAGCCGGCCGGGGCAGCGCCGGGCTCCCGCTGCGTCAACCATTTGGCGTTGGGCGCGCCCGTGGTCAGAATGTGCGGTTTCATCATGTACTTGCGCTGCCGGTGTCAGGGACAACCTTGAGCGGTCGCAGGGGCGCCGCCGACCGTTGCAGAATGTTGGGCAGGATCTCGCCCTTCGGGCCAAGAGCCTGCGCCCGTCCCTGATTCAAGATAAGTATCTGATCGACGCCGGCGATGGCGCTCGGACGGTGGGCAATGACGACAACAACGCCTTTGCGTTCTCGTACGCCGAGAATGGCGCAAGTGAGTGCTTCATCACTCTCGGAATCGAGATGTGAATCCGGTTCATCCAAAACAACGAGGAACGGATCACGATAGACAGCGCGGGCGAGCGCGATACGTTGTGCTTGGCCCACGGAAAGCGCCGATCCCTGCTCGCCGACCGGCGTTTCATAGCCTGACGGTAACCGCACGATCATGTCATGGACGCCGACGGCTTTGGCAGCGGCGATCACGGCTTCGTTGTCGGGCTCCGGTTCGAAGCGGGCGATGTTCTGCGCCACGGTTCCGGTCAGCAGTTCAATGTCCTGCGGCAGATAGCCGATGTGGCGGCCGAGTGTATCGGGCAACCATTGATCCAGCGCAGCCCCGTCAAGCCGCACGCTGCCGCGCACCGGCTGCCAAACCCCTACCAGCAGCCGTGCCAGCGATGACTTGCCTGAACCGCTCGGTCCGACAATGCCGAGGCCTTGCCCGGCCTCCAGCGTGAAACCGATATCTTGAACGACAATCCTCGGAACTCCGGGCGGCGCTGCGCTGACACTCTCGATCGTGAGGCGATGGACGGGCGGCTGCAATTCCATCGGCGCCATCCGCGCCGGCAATGCCGCCAGCAGCCGGTTCAGTCGCTGCCGCGCCTGTCGGGCGGCGGTGAAGCCCTTCCAGTGGGCAATGGCGAGGTCGACGGGCGCGAGAGCACGCGCACTAAGGATCGATCCGGCGATGATGACGCCGGCGCTGGCCTCCTGATGGATCACGAGATAAGCGCCAACCGCGAGTACCGCAGATTGCAGTAGCATCCGCAGCACTTTGGCAATGGCGCCGAGGCCACCACCGACGTCGCTCGCCTGCCGTTGATTGTCCATGTATCGCCGGTTGGCTTCGCCCCATTGCGCGGCGAGGTGACCTGCCATGCCCATGGCAACCACCGCCTCGGCATTGCGCCGGCTGGCTTCCGCCAGACCGTTGCGTACGACGGCAGCTTCGGTCGCCGCCATAGTCGGTGCGCGCATGAGAATTTCGGTCAGAAGGGTCAGCACCACAAGGATGATGGCGCCGCCCAGCGCGGTCAGGCCGATGAGTGGGTGAAAGGCGAAGCAGATCGCCAGATAGAGCGGAATCCACGGCAGATCGAACAACGCAACGGGGCCGAGGCCGGAAAGATATGACCGGATGGCGTCGAGATCGCGTAGCGGCTGACTGGCATCGTTGCGACCACCTAATCTCAAAGGCAATCGCACAAGAGTGTCGTAGACGCGCCCGCTCAGTATCTCGTCCATCGCCCCGCCAATGCGAACCAGGATACGTCCGCGGATTGCATCCAGGAGGCCGAGAGCCGCAAACATTCCGGCCGCCAGAATGAGCAAGCCGATCAGAGTCGGCATACTGCGGCTCGGCAGCACACGATCATAAATCTCAAGCATGAACATGGCGCCCGTGAGCATCAGGACGTTGCTCATGCCGCTGATGAGAGCGGTGCCAACAAACGCACCACGACACGCCACGAGCGCGGCTGCGAGCTCCGAACGAGCCCGAACATGGCCTCGATCCGATTGGGCAGACTGCATTAGCTCACACCTGAGGAGACTTGGAGGACACGGCCCCCGTGATCGGCCAATTCGGTGGCTGAAATTGTGCTTCCCCATGCCGATTATGCCATGCCCCGCGTACCGTGTCGCGGGCACGAGGGGCAAAGTTAGCGCCAAAAAGCGCGCCCTAGCCGCCCCACGACGCGCGCGTCCAGGCAACTCGGCTAAATGTGATGAAGAATGTCGGCGCCGCTGAGGTCGATGTTCGTTCCAATGAGGTGGATCTCCATATCCACATGATTGGATACTGCGGTGGAATTCACGTAAAGGATGGTTTGGTTGCGCGCGCTGTCGATGAACCAACTGATGCTGTGAGCCGCAACACTGTCGGCCGTCGCCACGAGCCCCTGCACGTTGGTCGCCCCTGCGATAGCCGTAAGGTCGACATGATCCGAGCCGGCGGTAAAGTCGACGATCGTGTCGAAGTGGCCGTTGCCGGGTTGCGAATCCGTGACGGCCCTGAATACGAACCTGTCATTACCGGAGCCGCCAACCAGCGTATCAGCGCCGGTATTTCCAATCAGAATATCGTTTCCGCCTTCGCCGTTGATTGTCGACCCACCAGGCTTGCCAATAAGGATGTCGGACGCATTCGTTCCATCCAGCGCGCTGTTGGCGTCTTGCGATACCGTAACATGTCCAGTGGCTGTCAACGAGCCGTCCGACAGGGTGTAGTCGAACGAGTTGTCGCCTGCATGCGTGTCTTTAAAGTTCACGACCCCATCGCCGAGACTGGAATCCGCGCCGGAATTATCGTTGACGGCTGCAATAGTGAGCTGAGATTGCGGGTTGTCGGGATCAGTATCATTCGCAATGAGTGCCGAATCGGGAATCTGGAACTGGGTATTGTCCCCGATATTGGTAATCACATGGTCGGCCGTCGCGGTTGGAGCATCGTCGGCCGGAGGGACATGAATGGTTGCCGCTGCCGTGGTGCCGATGATCGTGACGGTGACCGGTTGGGTGGAACTGATGTGATTGTCGTCCGTGACAGTCACGTTGTAGGTAACGGTCAGCGTATCGTCCTTGGCCAGAAAGTCGAAATTGTTTTCGGCCGCATTGAACGTGAAAAAGACTGAGCCTGCGCCGGACCCGGTACTGTCGGCCTCCGTGGTTAAGAGTGCGCCGGCTAAGGTAGCCGATAAGCCGCTAGGCAACGTTGAGCCGCCGGACCAGACGGCCGAGACCAAGCCGGCGCTTACCGTGTGCGTGTCGTTGAGATCGGCGTCGGTGAATTGCAGCGTGCCGGAGGCAGCGTCGCTGACAGAGGTATTGCTAGGGTTAAACGACTGTTCGGTAATCTCATGCGGACCCGAGGCATCCGCTGCCAGCATCGGGGTGTCGTTGCTGCCGGTGATCGTCACGGTGACCGGTTGGGTGGAACTGATATGATTGTCGTCAGTGACAGTCGCGTCGTAAGTGACGGTCAGGGTCTCGCCCTTGGCCAGAAAGTCGAATTTATTGTCGGCCGCATTGAAGGTAAAAAAGACTGAGCCTGCGCCAGACCCGGTACTGTCGGCCTCCGTGGTTAAGAGTGCGCCGGCTAAGGTAGCCGATAAGC
>Ga0134125_10004632_pt1 | contig 15709 bp, 21 predicted proteins | sample KB31751_FD_96464 | JGI IMG/M metagenome (GOLD analysis project Ga0134125, IMG submission 96464) | Terrestrial soil microbial communities with excess Nitrogen fertilizer from Kellogg Biological Station, Michigan, USA - KB3-175-1 | ecosystem: Environmental > Terrestrial > Soil > Unclassified ... | reverse complement strand
TGATCGTTCCGTTCAGCCAGTAAACTTCGTCGCGCTCCATCGCCGAGAGACAAAGCTATCGGATTCTCAGAAATCGCGCGCCTGGCAAAATGGCGGCGGACGGTAAACAGTTACAGCCTCCACCTGCCAGCAAAGGGTGGATGTCACCCTTTCAGCCTCACCACACTTTCAGCCCTTCAGCTTCTGTCACCATTTCAGCTTCGGCAGTTGCTTCGAAACGGCTCTGACTCTCCTGCCGCCCCTCACGGACTGACGCTGACCTGCGCATTGCCAATCGAAAACCTGTTCACCCCCTGCGGCGTCACGATGTTGCAATTCACCAGCCGCACGCCCTGCGCATCGTAAATCCCCAGCGGCTTGTCCGAGGTGATTCGAACATCTTCCAGCAGCACGTTGCGCACCGGCGATTCCGGCAGCCCCCAGATCAACCCCGCCCGGCGACCATGGGCCACGGTCGCCGTGATGCGGCTGAAGGTGATGTCGTGATACATCGGCGTCCGCGGCCCAACCGGGGCCGCGGGATAGCTGGCCGCAAGATCGGCCGTCAGATCGTCGAGCTTCCGGAACTTCGGCTCCTTCGCCATGTACGCGGCGTAGATGAGAATCGGCATCCCGACGTTGGTCATCTCCAGATCGCGGTAAACCAGGTCATGCACGGTGCCGCCGCGGTCGCGGTCCGATTTGATCCGAATGCCGCACTCGGTGTTGCGGAAGGTGCAGTGCTCGACGGTGATGTGTGAGATTTCCCCGGCGGTGTGGCTGCCGATCGACACTCCGTGGCCGTAGCCGTAGGTGCAGTGGGTGATGAGCACATCGGAGGTGCCGCCGCCGCAGGTGAAGTTGTCGTCGCGCACGCTTACATCGCAGTCGCGGATGAGGACGTGTTTGGCGCTGACGTCGCAGGCGTCGGTGTTATGGCCGGGATGCTCGCGGTCGCTCGACGGATTGGCGCGAATGGTGACGCCGCGGACGGTCACATCGGCGGATGCTCCGCCGATGGCGATGTGAAACATCGGCGAGTTCTTCAACGTCACATTCTCGATCAGCACCCGCCGGCACGATGAGAGCGCGATCATCCGCGGCCTCCTGGCCCCCTCCTCCCGCGCCAGCGGCCACCAGTCCACCCCCTGCCCGTCGATGGTCCCCCGACCGGTAATCGCAACGTCATGCAGCTTCTGCCCGCTGATGAAGTTCTGCGGATCGCGGCTCCCGCCGGGATACCGCTCCAATGGCAGCATGCGCAGCGTCGCCCCCGCGTCGACCTGAAGCCGCACGCGGCTGGCCAGCCGCACCGGCCCGCACAAATACTCCCCCGCCGGGATTCGAACCGTCCCCCCGCCGGCCGATGCAGCAGCATCGATCGCGGCCTGAATCGCCGCGGCATTATCCGTCCGGCCGTCGCCGTGACCGCCGTAGGCGGTGATGTCGAACGTTCTGGAGGGGATGTCGGGGAGCGCCGGTTCCGCGGCACGACTCAGCGCCGCCAGAAAGCTGACGATCGCGAATGCTGCCAAGGCTTGAGCGTTCATGACGTGCAGCGTCCACTCGCGTTCAAACAACTTCAATCAACCCCTCACCCCGGCTGAGTCGGTCGATCGCGTCCTGCAACAGCGGTGCGAACCAGGCCAGCAGCGCTCGATTCGAGCAGTTCCCGACTCGGAGCCACACGACCTGTGGTCCGGACGGCTGGAACATCTTTAACTTGGGAAAATCCTCATCCTTGGTCACGATGACCGCGGAGACGCGTGCCGCGTAGCTCCAGATGTCCGGGTCGTCCGCCCGCAGCAAACCCGCCTGCTCGACGTGTTCGCAATCGTGCCCCGCCGCAATAAACACGCGGCACAGTATCGGCGGAAGCTGTGCATCAATAAGAAACCGCATCGCTGACGCAACCGGCTCAGGCGCTCTTCAAGATGGGGTGATCTAACTGGCCGGCGGCGAACTCGAGAGCCGCGCGGATGTCCTCGACCTCCAGGTATGGAAAATCCGAGAGAATTTCCGTCTCCGGCACCCCCGCCGCCAGCAAGTCCAGGATGTCTTTGACCCTAATGCGCATGCCGCGAATGCACGGCCGGCCGCCGCATTGGTTGGGGTTGATCGTGATCCGATTCAGGTGGCTCACGCCGCAATTATCGACTGATTTCTGGAGCTTGTCCACTTGGCGCGACGCTCATACCAGAGCGCCGCCGCGGTCAGTTCCCCTTCCGCTTCAGGCAGGATGCGAACCTTCATCGCGTGGTGTCGTTTAGCTTCGCCTTCGCCCGCTCAACCGCATCCTGCCAATCGGCGGCCTCAATCTGTCCCCCTTCGAACGCCGAGATGCGGCCCTCGATTTCAATCTCCCCGTACAGGATGCGATCGTGATCGGCCCCAGAGAAGCCGTCATCGGGCCCCTCCAGCGGCATCCTCGCGATCTCCTCGATGGCTTCCAGCATCGCCTGCGGCGGCTTCAGCGGCTGTTCGGATTCGAACGCGAGCTCCACCCGCGCGCCTTCCTGAAGCGATACCGGCGTAATCGGGCGGAACACGCCGTGCTCAAACACCGCCCGGACTCGGTTGGTCATTTGGGACCTCTGCTTCGAATGATTCTACCATTAGCATTTGGGCATGTCCCATGCTCGACGGGCTCGCAGTCGTGCCCCGCCGCAGTAATCACGCGGCACAGTACGGGCGGGTTCTCATTTGACCAGAGGGCAATCCTCGCCGAAAATGCATTAGGATGACGCAGATCAGCCCCGAGGACGTTTCCGAACGCATCGACGACTGAGTCTGTCGACTCAACGAACTTTACGACCGGCTTGACCAATGGCTTGTCTCCGTCCCGCATGATCGCGTCGAGCGCGGCACGATGAAACAGGTGATCGAGCCGGTGATGCGTCAGAACCACGTCGCGTCGCGGGCGGTTCCGACGTACACCATCGTCCGGAGCGACCGCCGCCTCGAATCTGTTCCCAGCGCCCTTTGGGCCCCCGGCACGGATGGTCGCATCAACATCATCGCCGACCTCAAGCAACACATCCTAATCGACCGCGGCGACCGCGAACATGGAAGCAAATGGAAGCTCGTGGTTGACGACTTCAAACCCCTGCTGGTGCCGTTCACCCGCTCCAGGTTGCAGCAACTGCTCGGGGACCGGGGTGAATGAAATCGTTCCGGCAGATCCACGCATCCTATCTGGCAACCGACGGCTCTCCGGCCCGCTTCGAGCTGGCCGCCCGCACAGCGGCCGCCCGTGCGAGGTGGTCCGCCCTCCGCTACTACAGCGATCAGGCTTATTACGTGATGCTCTTTGCACAACTGGAGCAGTTCGTCGATGCCGAGTGCGAGAAGCTGATCAACCGAAAGAAGAACTCGCCCGTCTGGAAGAACCGCCGCCTTTGGGACTCCACGGATCCCGAGCGACTGCAGTTCATGCGGAAAGTCGCGCTGCTGACGCAGAAGGGATCGACGACGTACAACAGAATCGACCAGTTCTACGATTTGCGCTGCGACATCGCCCACGGAACGCCGATCGCGCCGGGAACGATCGTCGTATCGGCGGCCGTGACCGACTTCCAGCAGTTCGCGAAGAATCTCAAATCGTGAGTCCCGGTCTGCCGCCCGCCGAAGTTGGGTCCCATTATTCGCGTCGGTAGAGCGTGATCGTGTACGGCGTGCCGATCACGATGTGGCGGTAATCCGTCGAGAACGTCACCTGTTGCCAGTCGCCGGAATAATCCTCAAATGGGAGGGATTGCACGAGTTCTCCATCCGGCCCCCAAATCTCGACGGCCCCCAGGTCTCCGGAGGTGGCGCTTCGGGCAGCCTTTAGGTCGAGCACCTCACCCAATTTATTGACGAGAATGGCCTCTCCGCCATGATGGCCAAGGGTCGGTATGGTTGTTCCGTGATAGCTGATCGATTTGCCATGGAAAACGCCGGCCCCCTCTGGGAGGGATGTGTCCGGCCGAACCGAGACCGCCGGATCGTAGACAACTTCGTGGACGCCTTCATAGGAGACGACAAGCAAGCGACCATGGTCGGGAATGGAAAACGCGATGAAACGCTCTGCAATGTATGGGAGCGATACCGGTGACCAAACTGGCATTGCCCCATCGTAACCGAGAACGTACCTTGGCGATCGGTTGCGAAGCTGGAATCATGACGAGCAGCGAGTTTCAAGAGCGGACTGCGAGCCTGGCGAACACACTCTACCGTGAGGACTTCGAGGCGACCCTCTATGATCTATACACGAGGTGCGAGGCCACCCAGCGGGCCCGCCTCCGTCACGACTTCAGGACTGGCGCCCTTCAAGCTCCTCGAGCATGGAGGAATCCAGCCGATTATTTCCGGTCTGATTTGACGCGGGAGCAACGATTTCGAAGACTGCTTCTCCAGACGTCGATCGCCGGCCTGAGAGACGATTACCGTGACGACCTGTGCGAGCTGGCGTACTGCTATCACAACCTGATGTTTCTCGGGTTGAATGCCGACTCCGTTTTCGAAGAAGTCGCAGAGCTGTCCGATCCGGAAGTGGCCGATTTCCTGAGAGGATTTATGCATCGGCCGCCGGCGGACAAATCCATGGAGGCATTCGGCCTCGTGGTCGTCCAAACACCCGACGGGCCGATGGCGGATCGGTCACTCTGAAACTGCAATGCGGAATATCCGGACGCCCCGCTCCTACGTTCTTTGGATCGCCGTCGCCAGCTTTATCTTCGTTTCCTCAAGTTTTACAAGCGTGGCCAACATGCACCCCCTTCACATTCCCTCCACCGGCGGCAAAAAACTCAACGTTCTGGGGATTCCGATGATGATTCGGGTCCACGGCCGCCAGACGCTCGGCGGCGTGAGCGCGGTCGAGTCGCACGATGTGCCGGCCGGCGGGCTGCTGCGTACCAGTTTCTGCAATCTGGAGCTCACATGATCGGTGAGGGGAGGCGGCGCGATCGGTTCACGCCGCGGAGTCGAGGATGGCCTGGATGCCTCGGGCGACGAGCCTCGAGCGGCTGATGCCGTGTTCCCGGGCGTAGGCGTCGGCCCGGCGGAGCAGGTCCCGTTCCACCGTCAGCGAGATGGTCTTGGCCCCCTTGCCAATGACCGGCCGGCCCATCTTCTTTTTGAACTTTCGCCATTGGGCGCGCTCGCGGGCGTTGAGGGGGCGGGAGCGGGCGAGCCGCTGCTCCGGGGTTTCGGCCTCGATCTCGCGCACAATGCGCTGCTTCTGAGAATCGGGAAGCGCGATGAACTCTTCAATGTCCGATTTGCGACGTTTGCTCATGATCGCGCCTACCCGCGTCTGCGGCGGGTGGTCAGGGGCATCGCGTGGATGACAAACGCGGTGCCGTCATCGTCCAGGAGGTACAGGACTTCGATCAGCCGATCACCGGTGCCACGGCCGATCACCAACCACTTTTTTCGATCCCGTTTGCGCGGGAACCCGCGCCCGGCGTTCCGCACGACCGATTCAATCTCCGGAATCGTGCAGCCGTGCTTCGTCGCCTGCCAACGGTTCCATTCGATCCAGCGGAATTGCGTTGGCGCCACGATATAAGTATATAGGTTAGTCTGTGGTGCATCAAGGTCAGGGACTGTCAATCGCGAGATAGAGGTCGCCGCTTTACCCGCGTTTATTGCACTGATACAAGCATGGCCATCATGCACCCCATTCACATTCCCTCCACCGGCGGCACAAAGATCAACGTTCTGGGGATTCCGATGGTGATTCGGGTCTACGGCCGCCAGACGCTCGGCGGCGTGAGCGCGGTCGAGTCGCACGATGTACCGGGCGGCGGGCCGCCGATGCATGTGCATCATCGGGAGGATGAGACTTTTCAAGTGCTTGAAGGCGAGTACGAGTGGACGGTGGGCGGGAAGACGTTTGTGGCACAGAAGGGCGCGACGATCTTTGCGCCCCGCGGCGTGCCGCATACTTATCGCTACCTTGGCCAGACGCCGGGAAGGCTTCTGTGCGTCATCACGCCGGCGGGGTCAGGCGATCGAGCAGCCGCCGCAGTCGTGTCGGGTCAACTGCACCGATGCTTCCGGCGATCGCGGCAGAATCGGCGGCACAGAGATAGCTCAGACGAATGGCGGACGCGCGATGCAGGCCGCTGGCGGCAAAATCCGCGTCGCCAAGGGTGACGAGCTCGTCCCAATCGGGCTCCAGGTGGTGAAGCTGCGTACTGATCCCGCAGATCAGCACGTTCTGATACGCACCCGGCAGCAGGGACAGCACCAGCGCAGGCCGGAGTTTTGGAGGGCCGCCGCCGATTTGGGGAACGGGAAGCAGAACGACATCGCCGGGTTTCATGCGCGGGCGCCGTCCTTGATGTCCGCGGTGGTGTACAGCGGCTCGTCGTCGCCGTAGGCGCGCGAGAGTTGCTCGCGGCCAAAGCGGCGCCAGTCCGCCGCCTCCCGCCGCCAGCGCAGAAAGCTCGCGTATTCGGCGAGCTTCTCGATCTGGCCCTCGTCAAGCTCCCGCATCGCATCGTCCAGGATCTGTCTGGCCGTCATCAGGACAAGTATACGCGAAGGCAGACAGTTCGCGGTAGTCGGTAAGCGGTCGGCGGCGAGAGCGGCAGCCTGGAAAGGCTGCACCACAATGCGTCACGGACCGGTCGGGAATAAAGGCGTCTCCCTGGCGTTTGACGTATCGGTCCAGGTCGGCGCTGCGGGTGCCACATGCCCGGTGCAGATCGAAAGGGGCAGCCAGATGATACTAACATGAAACAACCGGGTGGGTGTATCATCATATTGAAAACTATCCATACATTTAATCGCCTGCTACAGAAGGAGTTAAGCGCCATTTATATGGGAAACCATGATACAAATGATACAATTTCGCGGATGATCCGTCGATCTGTTAGGGTACCGGGAGGATGGGGTTGAGGGCTGGTGGCGTTGCCGGCACGGGTTGAAAAACCCGTGTTACAATCACCTCGCCGGTTCTGTGGCCATGTTGGACACTGCGGGCCTCGCGGGGCGGGGCATATCGGAGCACAGGGTGAACAGAAGAGATCTGCTGAAGCGTGCCGCGGCGATTCCGTTTTTGCCCGGCATCGTGGCAAGAGGGCTGGCTGCATCGGCATCGGCTGCGACAACCGCGGCGGCCCGCGCGGCTTCGCGGGTCCGGCCGGGGGATGCGGGATGGCCATCGGAATCGGCCTGGGCCGAGTTGAATCAGCGGGTCGGCGGGCAGTTGCTCAAGCTCCGCTCACCCTTTGCGGGGCCGTCGTCGGGCGGGGAGTATCGCGAGGCGGCGGCGCAACTGAAGAACCCGTATTACCTGGGGGATGAGCCGGCACTGACGCAGACCAGCGGGTGGGTCGACGCGTGGACCTCGCGGCCGGCGGCGTATGCCGTGGCCGCACGGAAGACGCGCGATGTCGTCGCGGCGGTCAACTTCGCGCGCGAGCACAACCTGCGCCTCGTCGTCAAAGGGGGTGGGCACAGCTACCAGGGCACCTCTGATGCGCCCGATTCGCTGCTGATCTGGACGCGGCACATGAATCGCGTCAGCGTTCACGATGCGTTTACCCCTCGGGGCTTCGAGGGCGTGATGACTCCGCAGCCGGCGGTGACCACGGAGGCGGGGGCGATGTGGGTGGATCTTTACGGCGCCGTGACCACACGGGGCGGGCGCTACGTGCAGGGCGGCGGGTGCACGACCGTCGGCGTGGCGGGGCTGGTTCAGAGCGGCGGGTTCGGCAGCTTTTCCAAGCGGTACGGCACCGCCGCCGCGGGGCTGCTGGAGGCGGAGGTTGTCACCGCGGATGGGCAGGTGCGAATCGCCAACAAGCGTATGCATCCCGATCTATTCTGGGGCCTCAAGGGCGGGGGCGGCGGAAGCCTGGGCGTCGTCACCCGGCTCACCCTCCGCACACGCGAACTGCCGGAATACTTTGGCGCCGTGCTTGGCTCAATTCGAGCCTCGTCAGCCGAGGCTTACCGCGCGCTCGTCGCACGGGCAATCAGCTTCTATCACAGCGACCTGTTCAACCCGCACTGGGGCGAGCACATGACGCTGACGCGCGACGCCCTTCACCTGCTGATGCTCTTTCAGGGATTGGAGCAGCAGGAGGCCGAGCGCATCTGGGCGCCATTCTTTGACTGGGTTCGGGCGCACAAGGAGTACACGTTTGACGAGCCGGCACGAATCCTGACATTCCCGGCCCGGCACTTCTGGGATGGAGATTACCTCCGCCAGAAACTCCCCGGCGCGGTCGTGAGCGATGACAGGCCGGGCGCGCCGCGCCATCACGTCATGTTCGCGGAGGATGCCGGCGAGGTGGGTTGGTTCATCCACGGGTATCGCTCCGCCTGGCTGCCGGCATCGCTGCTGAACGAGGGGCAGCAATCGCGGTTGGTCGACGCGCTTGTCGCATGCACGCGGCACTGGAGTGTGCAGCTATATTTCAACAAGGCGCTGGCGGGTGCGCCGCCGGAGGAGATCGAGGCGGCGCGCGAGACGGCAACCAACCCGCAGGTGCTCGACGCCTTTGCGCTGGCCATCATCGCCGGGGGCGGTCCACCGGCCTACGTGGGCGGGCCCGATGGCCGCCCCAATCCGATTTCATCGCGGCTCAATGCCTTCAGCATCCGCCTGGCTATGGACGAGCTCCTCAAAGTCGCGCCGGGCGCGGGGTCGTATGTCTCGGAAAGCGATTACTTCGAGAAAAACTGGCAGGACGCGTTCTGGGGCGGCAACTATCCCAGGCTGGCGGCGGTCAAAGCCAAATATGATCCGGATGGGCTGTTCTTCGTCCGCCACGGCGTGGGCAGCGAACGATGGAGTGACGACGGATTTACACGGCGGGCGGCACCGCCGATGGAATCGTCCCGGACGCCACGGAATTGAGCATCTGAGACATCTCGGCGAAGCCGTCGGTCTGGGAGAGGATCTCCAAGGCGCGTTCCAGCGCGTCGAGCTCGGCCTTACTGATCAGCACGCACACATCGTTGCACCCATCGCGGGTCAGTTCGATCCGGCCGTGGCCTTGTGAAACCCGGCCATGAAGTTCCTCGATTTGGGCGAGAAACTGACTGACGTTCAACGTGTGAAAACAGCCGACCGACATCGATTTGAACTCCACAACCTGACCCTGAACCCCTCGGGCGAACCGTTCCGAGCTCCCGTGCCCCGGTCCGCTAGTTTGCTTATGCTCCACGTCGGCAAAAGGTTCGCTGAGGGGCGAAAAATCAGGAAATCCGGCAAGCCGCAACTTCCCGCCGCAAGATCGAGGCACGACTGCGCCTGTACTGATTGTCGGCCAATGTGAAGCTTCCATCAAGGCCTCTGCTGAGCCCGCTACGATTTGTTTTCAGAATTACCGGACTAATGGTAGAATGCGTCTGCCGCTGGGCTCTTGGGAGGTTTTCATGCGCGTTTTGTTGGTGGATGATCACATGGATGGTCTGGAGATCACCGCCAGATTACTCAAATTGGAGGGGTTCGAAGTTCTGACGGCGGGGATGTGCGCCGACGCGCTGCGGCTGGCTCAGCAATCTCCGATCGATCTGGTCGTGACCGATCTGGGGCTCCCTGATGGAACCGGCATGGACCTGATGCACCGGCTACACGAACTGTACCGCGTGCCCGGCGTGGCGATGACGGCGCATGGGGAAAGCTGGTATCTGGAAGGGGCAAAGGATCGGCTGTTCGTGCGGCACCTGCTCAAGCCGTTCGTTTTTTCGGACCTTCTCGCCGCGGTGCGCGAGGCGTTGGGGCCGCGGGCGGTTCCGCGGGAGCCACGGCCGGCACCGGAGCCTGCTTCCCCTCCCACTGCTTAGCCGCCAGCGACGCCAGTGCTTCGGTGGCATCCACCCGCGGCCCTTCGGCGCCGATTGCCGGCAGCGTCACGCGGATCGACTTGCGATTCCACCCCAGCATGTTCTTCACATGGGCCGGCGGCTCGGGCGTGTTCTGCGCGTCCAGCACTTCGAGCTTGAGCGTGTTTCGGAGGGAGCCGACGATCGGGAACTCGGAGGAATCGTCCCCTTTTCGAAGGACCTTCTTCTTGATGGCGTCGTCCAGCACGTCCGGCAGATAGACCGCCACGCGCCCGTCGCCCTGGTCTTCCAGTGCGAAAACCTGCATGCGGTATTTGCCGTCGGGAACGTAAAAGAGGACCGCGCTGTGCCCCACCGTTTGAATGGGCAGCGGCGCCAATGTGGCCAGTGTCCCGGCAAGCCTGCGCCACAGCGCGCCGTGCGCCGCGTCCGGCTCGGCATCCAAAGCGGCCAGATGCCGCTGAATGTGCGTACGGTCCTTGGCCCCGGCACGGGCGAGCATTTGATCGACGGCAGTCTGGGCAGAACTTTCTTCAGGCGGGGCCAGGTCCGGCATACAACCTCCACAGCCGGCCGCGGAATTGCGCCGGGAGTTTCATCGGTAGTGTGGCGAAGGAGGAGGCATCGCGGCATCAAACCCGCCGCAATCGGACCTGGCTCGGTCGTCGAACTTACCGGCCATATTCTATCGTCGCCGGGCCGGCGGATCAAACGAATGTCAGGGGTGGAAATTGCTCATCCGGCAGCTATTTGACACGCCTACTAGCGTAAAATCCGCGACGATCTGAGCGACTATTGATCTGTCGGCGAACAAGCGCGGGCGATGCCTGTATGACGTAATGAGGGTCGACCGCCAATGGTGCCTTGTCCGCCTTCCTCGCGATGCGACACCGGAACTACCTGCTGCTGCTCCTGTTCACATGCCTAGCGTCTTCGCTGGCGGCGGATGCGCAGAGCTCATCGACCAGCCGGCCTTCGTCGTCGGGCACTGCGTCGTTCTGGGCTTTCAAACCGGTCGAGCGGCCGGCAATTCCGTCCCTGGCGGATCAGAACTGGGTCCGGAACCCGATCGATGCGTTTGTCCTGGCCAACCTGCGGGAGCACGGACTCAAGCCGGCGCGCGAAGCCGATCGTCTGACGCTTTTTCGCCGGGCGACGTTTGACCTGACCGGCCTTCCGCCGACGCCGCAGGAGATCCGCGAGTTTCTGGCCGACCATTCGCCCGATGCGTACGAAAAGCTGATCGACAGACTGCTGGCCAGCCCGCACTACGGCGAGCAGTGGGGCCGGCATTGGCTGGACGTCGCCCGCTACGTCCAGGGCCGCATCACCTTCCCCGGCGTGAAGAACACGCTGGGCGATCAGGCCTATCGCGATTATGTCGTCCGCGCATTTAATCAGGACAAGCCGTACGACCAATTCGTTACCGAGCAACTGGCCGGCGACCTGCTGCCACCGAGCTCCAACCGCCAGCAGGAGTTCGATCAGATCATCGCCCCCGCCTTCCTCTCGCTGGGCGCCTGGTTCGACCAGTGCACCGATCCGAACCGGCTGAAGCTGGAGATGGTGGACGACATGATCAACACCACCACTCAGGGCTTCCTGGCCCTGACCGTCTCCTGCGCCCGTTGCCACGATCACAAATTCGATCCGATCCCAACGAGCGACTACTACGCGCTGGGCGGCATCTTCCAGAGCACCAAGATCGTCGGCAGCTTCAGCGAATACTGGCGCGACGGCCGCCAGCGACTGCTGCGACCCCTGGCCATGCCCGAGCAGGTCGCGGCCAACGACGCGGTGCTGCAACAGATCTCGAATCTGAAAGCGGAGCGATGGAAGCTGCTTTCGGAAGAACACGCGCGATTGGTTGCACAGTGGCAGGCGAATGAACAGCGATATCGCTCCGCCGCCGCACAACTGCCCAAGACGTACATCCAGCATTGGGCGGCCGAAAACTTCGGCGGGGAACACAACCTCCGGATCGCCCAACTCGCGCTCAATGGCCAATCGGTCGATGTGATCGAAACCCTGACGCCAACGGACCAATGGGTGCTGTACAAGCCAACGGTACCCGCCGACGGGAAGTACCGGCTCGAAGCCCTGTACTGCACCAATGATTCCACGCCCATCAGTCTGACCGTCAACGGCACCGTCATCTCGCGCGACACGCTGAGCACGCCGACCGGCGGATGGGAGCTCATCTATCAGCAATGGGCCCCCGTCGGCACGTTCGACCTGCGCCAGGGAATAAACTTCATCCGGCTCGAAACCAAACTGGGCAGCTTCCCCCGCCTGGACCGATTCCGGCTGATAAAGGTCGATGAAGCGACCGATCAAAAAGTGCAACAACTCGCGGCGTTGGAGCATCTGAATCCGCAGGTGCTGGCTAATTTCGTGAACGATCCCGAGCAGCCGTGGCCCACGATCGGCGGAATCGTTCCGTACCTCGCCCCGGCAGGGCAGAGCCGGGTGCGAGAACTTAATGATCAGGTTGCAGACCTCGAATTGAAGCTCAAGCCATATGAAACCGTTGTGTCCGTAACAGATGCGGCCAAGCCGCAGGACATGCCGGTTCACCTTCGCGGGGACGTCTACTCGGTTTCGCAGCAATCGATTCCCCGAAACGTCCCACACCTGCTCGATAGCCTGGTCCCGCGGCCCACGATTTCCTCCAACGAAAGCGGCCGGCTTGAGCTGGCCCATTGGATCACCGACAAGCGCAACCCGCTTGCCGCGCGGGTGATGGTCAATCGGATCTGGGAGTGGCATTTCAGCCGGGGCATCGTCGCGACCACGAGCAATTTCGGCGCGCAGGGCGATCGCCCCACCAACCCGGAACTGCTCGACTGGCTTGCGGCGGAGTTCATGTCGCCGTCAAGCGGCTCTGATCGGGCCTGGTCGATCAAGCACATCCAGCGGATGATCATGACGTCGGCGACGTACCGCATGAGCAGCCGGGCGTCGCAGCACGCCGCCACGCTCGATCCGGATAACAAGCTGCTGTCGCATTTCACGCCCAAGCGGCTCGAGGCCGAATCGCTCTACGATGCGATGGCCAGCACCACCAACATCATCGTCCGGCAAAAGTCGGGCGAGTCGCTGAACGTGGAGAAGGACAAGAACCGGGCCATGTACGTGCTGGCCTGCAACCGCTCGCCGAAGGGGCTCGGCTCGGAGGTGCGCAAGATGTTCGAGCTGTTCGACTATGACAGCTCGGGCGTTCCGATCGCCGTTCGTCCGCAGTCCACCACGCCGGCCCAATCCCTCTTCTGGCTCAACAGCCCGCTGGTGGCGCACTTCGCCGATCGCTTTGCCGCCAGGCTCCTGAAGATGGACAGACTCGATGAGGAGAAACGTGTTTCCATGGCTTACCAGCTTGCCCTGGGCCGGTATCCGTCCAAAGACGAAACCGCAGGGGCGATGGGTTATCTCTCCAATTGCATGGATCACCAAAAGATGAACCGAGAGCAAGCCTGGACGTCGTTCTGCCAGGCGCTGTACGGAACGGTCGAGTTTCGATATGTGGACTGAAGGGATTAACCGCACAGACGCAGAGAACGCAGAGATAGAATCGCTGTTTTTCTCCGCGTCCTCTGCGTCTCCGCGGTGATAGTCTCCGAGTTTGAAGGTGTCGCGATGTGTCAGAAAGTTCAGCCGTTGTTGACCCGCCGGGACATGCTCAGAAGAGCCATGCTCGGGTTTGGGAGTCTGGCGATGACCGACATGCTGGTCCGCCAGACGTTCGGCGCCGTCGCGCCCCATAGCGCGCTGGCCGCTCAATCCCCGCTGTTTCCCGCGCGGGCCAGGCGGTGCATCTACATCTTCCTCGATGGCGGCATTTCGCAGGTTGATTGGTACGACTACAAGCCGCAACTTCAGAAGGACGACGGCAAGCCCCTTCCGGCCAGCATTCACAAGCCGAAGTTCACATTTGCCCAGACCGGCGAGCTGCTCAAGAGCCCGTTCAACTGGAAACAATGGGGCCAGAGCGGCGCGTGGGGCAGTGATCTGTTTCCCCACGTCAATCAGTTGATTGACGACCTGTGCCTCATCAAATCGCTCCACCACGACAACGAAGATCATTTCACCGCCAAGAACATGGTCTTCACCGGCTCCGGCCGGGACGTGCGCCCGCAGCTCGGCTCGTGGCTCGCCTACGGTCTGGGCACGATGAACCAGAACCTGCCGGCGTTCATCGAGATCATGCCCGGCGCGCCCAAAGCGATTTCGTCGGCATTCCTTCCCGCGCAGTTCGGCGGCACGCCCATCGGCCGCCCGGATGACAAGGCGCGCGATCGGCAATGGGATAATCTCGGCAAGGTGGACGCGCCCGAGCAAAGTCGTCTCAACTTCATCGATCAACTGAATCATCGCCACGAGCAGCACACCGGCGCCGACCGCGCGATGGACGCCGAGATCCAGAACATGGAACTGGCCTTCCGCATGCAGACCGAAGCCCCGGAGATCATGTCCGTCTCAGGCGAATCCGAAGCGACGATGAAGCTCTACGGCATCGGCGAGCCGAAGACCGACGACTTCGGCCGGGCCTGCCTGCTGGCCCGGCGGTTCGCCGAGCGAGGCGTGCGGTATATCACCCTCATGCACTCGACCCGCGCCTTCGGCAATCTCTGGGACCAGCACAAGGATTTGTATGAAGGCCACAAGGGCAACGCCGAGGCCGTCGACATTCCCATTGCCGGCCTGCTGCGCGACCTCAAATCCCGCGGCCTGCTCGACGACACGCTGGTCATGTGCGGCAGCGAATTCGGACGAACGCCCATGTTCGAATTCCAGAACGGCGCCGACGGCCGCCTGCGCAACGGCCGCGATCACAACCCGCACGGCTTTTGCATGTGGTTCGCCGGCGGCGGGATGAAAGCCGGATTCTCCTACGGTGCCACCGACGACTACGGCTACTACGCCGTCCAAAACCCCGTCTCCATCCACGACCTGCACGCAACCATCCTGCACCAGATGGGCATCGACCATACGAAGCTCACGTACCGGCACGCGGGCCGGGATTACCGGCTGACGGATGTGTATGGGCAGGTCGTGCGGGATGTGATCGTGTAAGCGCCGCGCCGTAGGGCGCGCAGATGCGCCGCCCGTTTGCTACCGGAGATCGCCCGGAAATACTTGTCGGCGGCAAACGGCTCGTCGTACTTCGCGGTTGCCCTCGCCCGTTCCTCTGCGGTCATTTGTTGCCATTTCTTGGTCGATTTGGTCATCATCGCCTCCGAAACTCTTAGTCGGCCTCGCATTCCTGCAGGATCTTCCGGTACGCTTCGCGCGCATGCTCGTAGGCCGCCTTGGCGTCGTCCATCTCGGCGGGAGCGATAAAACGCTGCTTTTGCGACCAGCACTGATCGATGCCCTTGAGGCACCATTCGGCGCTGCGGCGGCTGGCGCGGATGGGCTTCCCGCCGACCAAGACGAAGATCGGATTCGTGTGCGACGACGGCAGGATTCGCAGCGCCACCCAACTGCTGCGGTCGATCTTCACGTCGAATGACACGTCGCGGACTTGTCCGTCCGCCGGGATCACCTGCCGCGCGACCGGGTAGCCGTTGACGATCACTTCGAGCGGCACGGTGCGGCTGTCGCCGATCCGCGCCCGCTCCAGACTCCAGTAAGGCTGCTTGTCATACGCGAGGTTCTTGATTCTCTCATCCGGCGCTTCGTTCAACCGGGCCGCGACGCGCGCGGTGAGGTGGATGGTCGCGGGCTGGTCGAGGCGAAGCTCGCTGCCGTTTTCGCCCATGGCGACGTCGTTGGCCTTGAAGTCCATCAGGTGGCTGTAGCCATCGGAGACGTAGTTGCGGCCGTTGCGGATGTTCTCGCACCACTGGTCGAAATTGAGCCGGCCGTCCATCTTGACGTACGAGCGGCCCATTCCCCCCCGCTCGCCGTAGATGCACGGGAAATCGGTTTCGCCGGA
>Ga0134125_10004631_pt1 | contig 15714 bp, 15 predicted proteins | sample KB31751_FD_96464 | JGI IMG/M metagenome (GOLD analysis project Ga0134125, IMG submission 96464) | Terrestrial soil microbial communities with excess Nitrogen fertilizer from Kellogg Biological Station, Michigan, USA - KB3-175-1 | ecosystem: Environmental > Terrestrial > Soil > Unclassified ... | reverse complement strand
TCGAAAGATCGGTTCAATTGCGGCGCACTCGCCAAAGGCGATAACTACAAGCCCGGCGCGCAGGGTCCCGTGGTCTATCTGGACGGCGGCAAGGACCTCGCGACCATCCTCGCCAGGGTCAAGAACGCCGGCGGCACGGTCACGGTCGAGAAGATGTTTCTATCCAACGAGGCCGGCTATATCGGCATGTTTCTCGACAGCGAGGGCAACCAGATCGGTCTGCAACACGCCAAGTGACACAAGGGGCACCGTTATGAATCTCTATACGTTTCCGATCTCGCCCAACGGCAAGCGCGTCCGCGTTGCCGCGGCGGAAATCGGGATTCCGCTGGAGCTCAAGAACCTCGATTTCCTCAAAGGCGAGCAGCGCGCCCCCGACTATCTCGCGATGAACCCGATGGGCAAGGCGCCGACCCTGATCGACGGCGATTTCGCGCTCTGGGAGTCTGGCGCCATCATCTGCTACCTGGCGGAATCGAAGCCCAACAAACTGTGGCCCGATGATCCCAAGGCGCGGGCCGAGACCTTGCGTTGGATGTTTTTTTGCTCGTGCCACATCGACCCGTATTACACGATCCTCGTGATCGAGCGGTTCCAGAAACCGCGCCGCAACGAGCCGGCCGACGAGGCGATGGTCGCGGCCGCCGACCGCTGGCTGAAGCGCTTCCTGCCGGTACTCGAGGCGCAACTCGGCAAGACCGAGTATGCCGCCGGTGCGTTCGGACTCGGCGACATCGTGTTGGGATGCAGCCTCGAATTGTCGCCGATGCTGCAATACGATCTTGGGCCTTATCCCCATATCCGCGCCTGGCTGGCGCGACTTCAGGCGCGGCCGAGTTGGTACAAAACCGTTTAGGCGGTAGCGGGCGCGGGGCGGCGCAGCGACACGATCAGCACGAGCAGCGCCACGAGAATCGTCGCGGCGGCGGAATAGGGCAGCGCCGTCACCGGAATCGCCTTGAGCCACAGCGCGCCGATCGCCGCGCCGATGGCGTTGCCCATATAGACGCCGGTATTGACCAGCGCAATCAGCACCGACGCGTTGTCAGGCTCGATCCGCATGATGCGCGCCTGATAGGCCGCGAAACACGCCCAGTTGCTCATCGTGGCAAGAAACAGTGCAACGCAGGTCGTCCATGTCGTGCCGAGCGCAAAGGGGAGCGAGAAATGCACCAGCATCAGCAGGACCAACCCCATGAATTGCGGCTTCACCGGCCCGAGCAAGTCGGCGAGGCGGCCGCCGAGCGGACTGCCGGCGAGCCCGCCCAACCCATAGATCGCGAGTAGCCACGGCAACTGGTCGGCGCTGTAGCGCGTTTCGAGCAGCAGCGCGACATAGGTGAAGACCTGCGAATTGCCGATATACATGAGAAGGCACGGTGCCAGCGCCAGCCACACGTCACGGCGACCTAAAGGTGCGATGCGGCGTGCAAGGCCCGGCGTTGCCGACACGCCGATGCTGGGATCGCGCAGCCGGCCGAGGCGGATCGCCGCGGCGGCGGTAAGGGTGGTCAGCGCGATTGCCGCGAATGTGGTGTGCCAGCCGAAATGGTAGCCGATCCAGGTGCCGATCGGGATGCCGAACACCGAGGCGAGGGTGAGGCCGATGGCGACCGCGGCGAGCGCCGAGCCGCGCCGTTTCTCGGACGCCATCGACGCCGCAAGCAGATAGGCGGTGGGGGTGTAGATCGCGGCGCATAATCCGGCGGCTGCCTTGAGCACGATCAGCACGCCATAGGTGGGCGCGAAGGCGCAGGCGAGATTGACCACGGCGAATCCGCAAAGCGTATAAAACACGACATTGGGCCGCTGCCAGCGCGCCACCACCGCGGCGAGCACTGGGGTGCCGAGCCCGTAGCTGAACGAATAGACCGAGACCAGCATGCCGGCCGCCGCGACGCTGACGCCGAAATAATCGGCGAGCAGCGGCAGGATGCCGGTCACGACAAAGGCGTCGGTGCCGACCGCGAACGTGCCGACGGCGAGAAGCCAGATGCGCGGATCGAATTTCAGCTTCGCGGCATCCAGCCTTGCGGAAGGGAATGGAGGATCATCGCCACGGCGAGCGCCGACAGGATCGCGGCTGTGTAGGGCAGGGCCATGACGGATGCAAAGCTTAGCACCGCGCCGCCCAGCGCGGCGCCGATCGCGCCGCCGAAAAAGATCGCGGCGTTGATCAGCGCGAACATGACATTGGCGTGCTCCGGCTCGACCGCGACGATGCGGGTCTGGATCGGCGCAAAACAGGCCCAACTGCAAAGAGTCAGGCCGAACATCACCGCGCCCGCCGCGAGCCAGGAATGGAGTGCGACGGCGAACACCGCATTGAGCAGCGCGAAGACCGACAGCAGCACCAGAAGGGGGCGGGTCGCGCCGAATTTGTCGACCAGCTTGCCGCCGAACTGGCTGCCGACGATGCCGCCCGCGCCATAGCAGATCAGGAACAGCGGCACGTCGGCGGCGGCGAAGCGCGTCTCGAGCAGCGGCGCGATATAGGTGTAGAGCGCATAGATGCCGCAGAACATCAGCAGCACCGGCGTCAGCGCGATCCACACGCGGCCGCGGGCCAAAGGCGCGACCCGCGCGGCGAGGGGCAGGGGCGGCGGAAGGTCGGATGTGCGCGGTCCGCCCGCGACCAGCGCGATCAGAGCGATGGCGGTGATGACCGCGATCATGACGAATGTCGCCGGCCAGCCGAAATGATTGCCGATGAACGTGCCGAGCGGCACGCCCGCCACCGTCGAGCCAGAGGAGCCGAGCGCGACCGCCGCCAGCGCGCTGCCCCGTTTCTCCGGCCGTGCCGAGGCGGCCGCCATGACATAGGCGGCGGGCGCGTACGCGGCGGCGCATAAAGCGGCGGCGGCGCGCATGACGATGAGGAGAGCGAAGCTCGGCGCCACGGCGCAGAGCAGGTTGACCGCGATGAATATGACCAGCGCGGCGAGCGCAACCCGGTCCTGGCGCCAGCGGCCGACCACGAGGGCAAGGAGCGGCGTGCCGATGCCGTAGATCAGCGCATAGACCGACACGACCGTACCCGCCGTCTCGATGTTGACGGAGAATGAGCGCGCCAGCTCGGGCAGGATGCCGGCGATGACGAACGTGTCGGTGCCGGTCGCGAAGGTGCCGATTGCCAGCAGAAAGACGCGCGGATCGAATCCGCGCGACTCCGACATGCTCGCCGCGCTCATGTCAGAAAAGTCCCTTTACGCCGTCTTGGTATGCGAAGGCGAGCCGAATCTGATGAGGCATTTAAGGTCATAATCGGCGTCAATCGCCGAACTTGCGGCGGACGTCCGGTGGAACCGGGATCGACTTGATGCGCGTCGGGTCGTCGGGATGCGGCACGACGAAAATTCGCGTCTCCTTGCCTTCGAGCAGCAGCGTCTCGCCGCGCATGAAACGGTGCGTCAGGAGAAACGCCTTGTCGCGCCATTCGGCGACGGATGATTCCGCCTCGATTTCGTCGCCGAAACCGGATGCGACATAGAATTTGGCGCTGGCTTCCAGAAGCGGGAATCCCTTGACCCCGTAATCGGCGAAGAAGCGTTTGGCGGTCAGACCGACGCTTTCGAACAGATGCGTCGTGCAGGTGTCGAACCAAGCGAAGTAATTGGGATAAAATACGATGTCGGCCGGGTCGCAATGCGCCCACTCGACCCGGATCCGGTGCTTGTTGACGACCATCGACCCCGCTTCCCCCGGGCTTCGCGCGGTGCCGCGCCTTGCTTCCGCCGGATTCAAGCGGCATTCTCGCAACGCGTCAAATACTAAGCGGCACAAGGCCTTGCCATGACTCCGATTCGCCAGATCAGCCTGCGTTCCTGCCCGCCCGAGAAGGAGCTTCTGCCGGGCGGCGGCATCAGGCTGCGTTCCACGGTGAAGCTCGGCGACTACCCGGTGAAGATGACCGACCGGCTGGTGCATTTCGCCGGGCTGATCCCCGACAAGGTGCTACTGGGCCAGCGCGGACCCGACGGCGAATGGCGCACCCTGACCTATGCCCAGACGCTCGACCGCGTGCGCCGCATCGGCGAGGCCCTGCTGAAACGCGGCCTCGACGTCGAGCGGCCCCTCGCCATCCTGTCGCCGGGCGACCTCGATCACGCGATCCTGACCCTCGCCGCAATGCATGTCGGGATTCCGGTCGCGCCGGTGTCGCCGCCCTATTCACTGGTCTCGACCGATCATGGCAAGCTCAAACATGTGCTCGGCCTCTTGACGCCGGGCATGATCTTCGCCGCCGACGGCCGCGCCTATGAAAAAGCGATCGCCGCCGCTGCGCCGAAAGACGCGATCATCGTGGTCGGCGCCAACCCGATTTCCGGCGCGACCCTGTTCGAGGAATTGCTGGCGACGACGCCGACCCGCGCCGTCGACGACGCCGCGGCGACGGTGCGCGCCGACGATGTGATGAAGATCATGTTCACCTCGGGCTCGACCGGCATGCCCAAGGGCGTGATCCAAACCCAGCGCATGTTTGCCGCGAATCAGCAGATGCAGATCGAAATGCTGCCGGTGCTGCGCGAACAGCCGCCGGTCGTGGTCGACTGGACGCCGTGGAATCACATTTTCGCGCATTCTGATTTCGGCAACGTGCTCTACAACGGCGGCTCATATTACATGGACGACGGCCGCCCGGTGCCGGGGCAGTTCGAGCGCACGGTGCGGAACCTGCGCGAGATCAAGCCCAACTATTACTATAACGTCCCGAAAGCGTATGAATTTCTGATCCCGCATCTGCGCGCCGACAAGGCGCTGCGCGAAAGTTTCTTCGGCCGGGTGCAGATGATGTTCTATGCCGCGGCCGGCCTCCCCCAATTCATTTGGAACGCGCTCGACGAACTGGCGCTGGAAACGGTGGGCGAGCGGATCGTGATGATCACGGGTCTTGGCATGACCGAAACGGCGCCCTTCATGCTGTGCGCCAACTGGCCCGATGGCTTCGCCGGCCTGGTCGGCGTACCGGCGCCCGGCATCGAGTTCAAACTCACCCCGGTCGACCGCAAATTCGAGGCGCGGATGAAAGGGCCGAGCATGACGCCCGGCTATTGGCGGCAACCCGACCTGACGGCGAAACTCCATGACGAGGAAGGCTTCCTCCGCACCGGCGACGCGGTGCGTCTGCTCGACGAGCGTGATGCATCGAAGGGCATCGTGTTCGACGGCCGCATCGCCGAGGATTTCAAGCTCCTGACCGGCACCTGGGTCAGCGTCGGGCCGCTCAAAACCAGGATCGTGCTGCACTTTGCGCCTTACATCCGCGATCTGGTCATGACCGGCGCCGATCGTGACGAGTTGGGCATGCTGATTCTTGCCGACACCGTGGCGTGCCGCGCGCTGGCGCCGGATTTGCCAAAGGATGCACCGGAAGCCGAATTATTCCGCCATCCGGCGGTGCGCGCGCGCTTCGCCGAGCTGCTGACCGAGCTTGCGAAGGAAGCGACCGGCAGCGCGACGCGCGTGACCCGGGCCGCGATCCTCGAAGAGCCGCCGTCGATCGACAAGAACGAGCTTACCGACAAGGGTTCGCTCAACGCCCGGGTCATGCTCGACAACCGCAAGGCGCTGGTCGAGGAGCTATATGCCGATAAGCCCTCGCCGCGCGTGATTCTGGCGAAGCTGACCAAAAATCCCGCCTGACATGATCGACGTGCCGGCGCTCGAGACCGCTCGGCTGGTGCTGCGCGGCTGGCGCGAGGACGATCTCGACGCGCTGGCGCGGATGCTCGGCGATAGCGAGGTGACGAAATTCGTCGGCGGCGCGCAGTCGCGCGCCGATGCATGGCGCAGCATGGCGGGGTTCGTCGGCCACTGGGCGCTGCGCGGTTACGGCCTCTGGGCGGTGACGCGCAAATCCGATGGTGCATTCGTCGGGCGCGTCGGCATCCATTATCCGGTCGGCTGGCCGGGGCCCGAAATCGCATGGACGCTCGACAAACCGTATTGGGGACAGGGTTACGCCACGGAAGCCGCGACAGCCTCGTTGCGGTTCGGGTTCGAACGGCTCGGGCTCGACCGTCTGGTCTCGCTGATCGACCCGGAGAACCGCTCCTCACAGCGAGTCGCCGAACGGATCGGCGAAACCCGAGGCGGCCCCACCACTGTCACGGTGTTCGGCCGCACCGTGCAGGTCGAACTCTGGTCGGTCACGCAACCGAATTAGAACCGCGTGACAAACGCGGCCTTTCCGCTATCAATAGCTCAATCGAACAAGCAAGGCGGGAGTAAGCACATGCAACTTAAGGGGAATGCGGCGATCGTCACCGGCGGCGCATCGGGTCTCGGCGCCGAGACGGCGCGGTATCTGGCGAAAGGCGGCGCCAAGGTTGCGGTCGTGGACCGCAACGCCGAGCTGGCCGAAAAAGTCGCCAAGGAAATCGGCGGCCTCGCCGTGGTCTGCAACGTCGCCGACGAGCAGGAGGGCGTCAACGCGATCAAGAAGGCGCGCGACGCGCACGGTCCGGCGCGCATCCTTGTGAATTGCGCCGGCATCGGCGCGGGCCGCCGCATCGTCGGCCGCGACGGGCCGATGTCGCTCGATATTTTCAAGCGCGTCATCGACGTCAATCTGGTCGGCACTTTCAACATGATGCGTCTCGCGGCCGCCGATATGAGCGTGATGGAGCCGCTCGAGGATAACGAGCGCGGCGTCATCATCTCGACGGCGTCGGTCGCGGCGTTCGAAGGCCAGGTCGGCCAGGCCGCCTACTCGGCGTCGAAAGGCGGTATCGTCGCCCTGACCATGCCGGCGGCGCGCGAGCTCGCGCAGTTCGGTATCCGCGTCAACGTCATCGCGCCTGGCATCTTTCTGACGCCGCTCGCCGGCAATCTGACGCCGGAAATCAAGGCGGCGCTGGAAAATTCGATCCCGTTTCCGAAGCGCATGGGCCGGCCGGACGAGTATGCGCGGCTCGCGATGCACATCATCGACAACGTGCATATCAACGGCGAGTGCATTCGCATCGACGGCGCGGTACGGCTGGCGCCGCGGTAAGCGCGATGCCGGGCACGCGTCTCGCCGGCAAATTCGCGATCGTGGTCGGGGCCGGACAAGGCCCCGGCACCGGTATGGGTAATGGCCGCGCCACCGCCCTGCGCTTCGCGCAGGAAGGCGCGGCCGTGATGGCGGTCGATCGCGACCTTGCCTCGGCGGAAGAAACCGTTGCGATGGCGAAGAAGGACGGCGGCAACGCGGTCGCCTTCGCCGCCGACGTCACCAAGGAAGCGACGCTCAAGGCGATGGTCGCGGCTGCGGTGGACCGCTGGGGCCGGATCGACGTGCTGCATTACAATGTCGGCGTCAGCATTGCCGGCGGCGATGCGGCGCCGACCGAAATCACCGAGGATGCGTTCGACCGCGTCGTCGCGATCAATCTGCGCGGCGCTGTGATGGCGTGCAAGCATGTCCTCCCGGTCATGCGGAAACAGCGTTCGGGCGTCATCATCACCATCTCGTCGATGGCGGCGATGCTCAACTATCCGCTGGCCGCATACAAAGTGACCAAGTCGGGCCTGATCGCCTTCACCCAACAGGTCGCGATCCAGAATGCCGAATACGGCATCCGCGCCAACGTGATATTGCCGGGCCTGATGGATACGCCGATGGCGGTCGATACCCGCGCCCGCGTCGGCAACAAGAGCCGCGAGCAGGTCGCCGCCGAGCGCGATGCGCGCGTGCCGCTGCGCCGCAAGATGGGGACGGCATGGGACGTCGCGAACGCGGCGCTCTATCTCGCCTCGGACGAAGCGAATTTCGTCACCGGCGTCTCGCTGCTGGTCGATGGCGGGGCAGCGCTTGCCGCGCCCGCGTAGTTTTTAGTCCCTCAGACGCCGGGCGCGACCCGTTCGCGTCGCTCGGCTTCGTCTCTAGCGGCGCGCGCTCCCACTTGGTCGCGGTTAAAGGGGCAATGGGAATTTCTTGAGATAGACTTGGTAGTCGTCCTCGACGTCGATCTGGAGCGTGTTGAGAATGCGGATGACGCCGTTATAGGTCGCGATCGCGATTATCAGTTCCATCAGCCGGTCATTGTCGAGATGCTGGCGCAGCGCCGCGAAGGTCGCGTCCGACATCGCCTTGTCGTCCGTCATTTCGCGCGCGGCCTTGAGTACCAGTTTCGATAGCGCGTCGAGCTTGGTCGGCTTGCCGGCGGTCTCGTCGGCAAGCGCGCGGATATCGTCCTCAGTGCAGCCGAAATCGAGCGCCAGCTTGACGTGGTGCGAATATTCATAGGGCTGACGCGTCATATAGCCGACCTGGAGGATCGCCAATTCGCGCAGGCGCGGATCGAGTCGGGAGTCGTGGCGGATATGCATCGCCAGCGCGTTTTGCTTGCGCATCACGGCGGGGCCGTGCGCCAGCACGCGATAGAGATTGGGCACGGTGCCGTCCGACGCGCGCGGCGTCAGCAGGTCGCGATGCTCCGGCGCAAGATCGGTTTGCTGGAGATAGGGTAAGCGGGCCATCGGCTCCTCCGGAAAAGAAAAAGGCCCCCACCCGGTGGGGTGGGGGCCGTTGTCGTGCCGACTAAGCCTGGCGCAGACGCCAGCCGCCGCCGTAAGCCTCGCGCGCGTCGCGAGCATAGGGAACCGGCGAAACCTTCACGCGGATTTCGAACTGCTTCTTGTGCCGTTCGACCGTGGTCTTCTTGGTGCCGCCGTTTTCCTCGCCCCAGATCAGCGTCAGCACGTCGCCCTGTTTGATGTCGGGATCGACGATGCCGAGCGACAGCATCTGACGCTCGTTCCAGCTCATGCCGCCGAACATCGAGAGGCCGACGGTCTTGCCGCCGCTCTTCACCGCGTCGAACGTGGCCGAGCCGTAATTCGCCAGCGGCAGGTCGATGAACTTGCCGTTGTCGATGCCGGGCTCGAGATAGGAGCGCATCACCTTCGCGACGTCGTCCGCGTTCCACGCGAACGTCACCTTGCGGCGGTGCGGCTTGTCCTTGATCTTCTCGAGCGCCTCCCGGCCGATGAAATCGTGGTCGAACTTGACGAACGGGCCGTAACCCAGCTCATACGGCGTCGAGTAATAGTCCTCGATCTTGTTCGACACGAAGCTGCCGGCGATCGAGCCGGTCGCGGCGTAGCTCTGCGGCCCCGACCATTCGCGGAACGCCTTCTGCTTGTCGCCGGTATAGACGGCGGGCAGCGGCGACGGAATCCAGCCCGATTCCAGCGTGTTCGTGGCATAGGCGCGGCTGCCGACCGGGACGATCCCGAATTCCTTGCCGGCTTCGAGGATCGCGTTGCGGATCTCGTCGCCTTCGGCGTAGGGGCCCCAGATCTCGAGACCCGGTTCGCCCGCCATGCCGTGACGCAGGCAGCGCACTTTCTTCCCGGCGATGTTGATGTAGTCCATGAAGAAGAACTTCACGTCCTTCATCGGCGCGCCATTGAGCTTGTCGAGGATCTTCTTGGCGTTCGGACCCTGGATCTGGAAGCGGTAGTGACGGCGCGTCACCGGCTTGCCGCCCGGGCGCGAGGGGGAGCGGTCGTCGCGCTCCATCTTGATGTTGAACTTGCCGGTCTTGCCGTGGAACTCGATCCAGTCGACGGTCGGTGCGCGGCCGACGAAATTGAGCTGGTTCTCGGCGAGGTGGAACAGGATGCCGTCGCCGATGACGTAACCATCATAGGAGCACGGCACGAACTGCTTGGCGCGGTCGACCGGGAAATTGGCGAAGCTGTTGATGGTAAGGTAGTTCATGAACTTGAACGCGTCGGGGCCGGTGACCATCATCTCGGCCATGTGGTGCGACTGGTCGAACAGAACGGCGGCGTGACGCCACGCCACCTGCTCGTCGCGCCAGTTGGTGAACTCGGGCGGCACCACCGGATAGACATAGGCGCCGAGCTGCGAATTGCGCAGCATCTCCACGGGGTTACGCGTCTTCAGCATTTCTTCGAGATTTTTGTCGGCCATTTGCCTCTCCAGTAATGATTGCGTTGTCTTAGTCCAGGACGATCCGGCGGATCAAGTTCCCCAGATTTCGTGTGCAAGCTCGACCACGAGACGGAGCTTCGCGTTCTGCTGATCGAGCGTCAGCTTATTGCCGAACTCGGTCGAGGCGAACCCGCATTGCGGCGAAAGGCACAATTGATCGAGCGAGACGTATTTCGTCGCTTCGTCGATGCGGCGGCGGATCGCGTCTTTTTCCTCGAGCGCGCTGCGCTTCGAGGAGAGAAGCCCGAGCACGACGCGTTTTTTGCCCTTGGGCAAAAAACGCAGCGGCTCAAAGCCGCCCGAACGCGCATCGTCGTATTCGAGGAAATAGCCTTCGACGTCGAGGCGGTTGAACACCGCGTCGGCCACATAGTCGTAGCCACCCGACGCGACCCAGGACGAGCGGTGATTGCCGCGGCACATATGGACGCAGATATGCATGCCCTGGGGCTTGTCTCGCACCGCGTCGTTGAACAGCGCGAGATTGACGAGATGCTGGTTCGTTGCGTCGCCGCCATGCGCGGCGACATAGGCGCGCTGGTCGGGGTCATTGAGATAGGCGAAGGAGGTGTCGTCGATCTGCAGGTACGTGCAGCCGAGTTTCGCAAGCGCGGCGATCTCCTCGCGATAGACGCGGCCGAGATCGGCGCGAAATTCGTCGAGATCGGGATAGACCGCGCGGTCGATCACGTCGTTGCCGCCGCGATAGGTCATCATGCAGGGCGACGGGATGGTCAGCTTCGGCACGCCTTTGGTCACGACCGACTGGAGGAATTTGAACTCGTCGCCGAAAATGGTTTTCTCCAGCGTGAGCTTGCCGGTGACGCGCAGGCTCGACGGCTGGAACTCGACGTCGCCGCCTTCATTGTGAAAACGGATGGTCAGCGGATCCTGCTGTTTGGTGACGCCGCCGAACTGATAGAGGAAATCCATATGCCAGGCCTGGCGGCGGAACTCGCCGTCGGTGATGCCGTGCAGGCCCAGCTCTTCCTGCATCCGGGCGACGCGGCGAATCGCCTCGTCCTCGACTTTTTTCAGTTCGGCGGGCGGAAGCCGGCCAGCCTTCGCGTGCTCGCGCGCCGCCAGCAACTCCTTCGGCCGCAGCAGACTACCGACATGATCGGCGCGAAAAGGGATTGTCTGCTGCTCAGCCATTCACATCCGTGGGGGTTGGGCGTCGGCGCGGGCCGGCGCGCCGAATTTATAGACATATAGAAACGGGTTGCAAGCATCGGGGGCCGGGGCGTTTCGCCACGCGAATTGCCCACTTGCCCACCCGCGCGCCGTCGCGGCCCGGCGCCACGGGATTTAAGCGGCGGTATGCGTGCCCCGGCCGAAGACGCGGTCGAGCGTTTCGGGGTGCGCTTTGTCGAACCCGGTCAGCTTGGCGCGCAATTCTTCGATCGCCGCCAGCATGCGCTTGGTTCCCGGCCGTTCGCCGATCCTGGCAGTCCACGCCGCGACCTTGGGAAACTTGGCCGCGCTTTCCGCCCCGAGCAGCGCCGGCACCGCACGGGTCCAGGGATAGGTTGCCATGTCCGCGATGGAATACTCGCTGCCGCCAAGATAGGCGGAATCGGTCAGGCGTCCTTCGATCGCTTCGAGAAAACGCACCGTCTGCGTGCGATAGCGGTTCACCGAATATTCGTGCGCCGGTTTCGGCGCGAAGCGCGAGAAGTGGACGAACTGGCCGAACATCGGGCCGATCCCGGTCATCTGGACCATCATCCATTGCAGCGTATGGGCGCGGATCGCCGGGTCCTTCGACAGGAACTTGCCGGTCTTGTCGGCGAGATAGATCAGGATCGCGCCGGACTCGAACAAGGTCAGGGGTTTGCCGCCCGGCCCGTCGCTGTCGACGATCGCTGGCACCTTGGCCACGGGATTGACCTTGAGGAAGGCGTCGCTGAATTGCGCGCCGCCGAACACATCGACAGGCTCGGCCTCGTACGGCAAGCCCATTTCCTCAAGCGCCAGATAGATCTTCTGAACGTTGGGACTGGTGCCGGCGTACAACCTGATCATTTCACACCCCTTGGCAGGAATTGCGGCATCCAACCTAACGCTTGTCGTGGCGCCGGCGTAGCCCAATCTATGAGGCGACCCCGGTTCGACCGGGGGTAAAGCAATCGGTTGTGAGGTCGCGGACCATCCCGTGACCGGCGGCCGTTTGGGGGGCGTCTCGCCACGGGCTGTCCGCGGTCCTCGGGCCGGCGGAACAGGAGGCGCGCCCGTGACAATTCGCAATCCAATCGAATGGAGTTTGGACCAAGTCAGGTTCGCGGCGTCGAGCATCGAGGCCGCAAGCCAGTCCATCGGCCGGACCGAAGCGAGGCTGCATTCGCCGGCGCCGGCGATCCGCAAAATCAGGATCGCGGATATCCGCGGCGCGCTGCGCCAAGGATTGGACGATTTCGCCGCGTATCGCACAGACGTTATTTTCCTGTGCATCGTCTACCCGATTGTCGGCCTGGTGCTGTTGCGCGCTGTCTTGGGCGAGGGTCTGTTGCCGATGTTGTTCCCGATCGCCTCGGGGTTCGCACTGGTCGGACCGTTCGCCGCACTCGGTCTTTACGAAATGAGCCGCCGCCGCGAACAGGGGCGACCTGCTCGCTGGGCCAACGCACTCGCCGTCTTGCACGAACCGTCCATCGGCACCATCGCCTTTCTCGGCTTTGTCCTGATTGCGCTTTATTTTTTATGGCTGATCACGGCGCAGGCCGTGTATGTCGTGACGCTGGGCCCGGCGCCGCCCGTCTCGCTCGACGCCTTCGTCCGCGACCTCTTCACGACCCGCGCCGGGTGGGCGCTGATCGTGGTCGGCACCGGAATCGGCTTCCTGTTCGCACTGACGGTTTTGGTCGTCGGCAGTATTTCATTTCCGCTGCTGCTCGACCGCGACGCCGGCCTCGACACCGCCGTAAAAACCTCGATCCGTGCCGCCGTGGCCAACCCGGGCCCGATCGCCCTTTGGGGCCTGATCGTCGCCGTCGGGTTGGTGCTGGGCTCGGTCCCGTTGTTCGTGGGGCTGGTTGTGGTGATGCCGGTCCTCGGTCATGCCACTTGGCATCTCTACCGGCGGCTCGTGGTGTGAAACCGCTTGGATAATTTTATCGGGCGTTGTCGAATTACCTTCGGTTCGAACGTCATTGGGGTAACGGCGCCGCCCGGCGCCGTCTCGAACCCAGGGAGTGCCCGATGCAATACATGTTGTTGATCTATCAGAACGAAGCCGCGATGGCCCAGGCCCGCCAACAGGATGTGGGCGCCGTGGTGGCGGCTTACGGCGCCTATACCAAGGCGATGGTCGATGCCGGCGTGTTCGTCGCGGGCGACCGGCTGGAACGCTCCGCCAACGGCACCACGGTCCGCAGCGAAAACGGCAAGACCAAGGTGCTGAACGGTCCTTACGCCGAAACCAAGGAACAGCTCGGCGGCTACTATCTCATCGAGTGCAAGGATCTCGACGCGGCGCTGAGCTGGGCGGCGCGCTGCCCCAACGTCCAGACCGGCGTGATGGAGGTCCGCCCCGTCGTCAAAATGTGATGGCGGCGACGGATGACGGCACGCGGCGCGCCGTCGAACAGGCGGCGCGCGACAGTTACGGCAGACTGGTCGCCTATCTCGCTTCGCGCACCGGCGACGTGGCGGGGGCCGAGGACGCACTGTCCGAGGCCTTCGCCGCCGCGCTGGCGTCGTGGCCCGCCGACGGCGTGCCGCGCGCGCCCGAGGCTTGGCTGCTTGCGGTGGCCCGGCGCAAGTCGCTCGATCAGGCGCGGCGCCGCCGCACGCATCGGGAGGCGGGCGACGTGCTCCATCTTCTGGCGGACGAAATGACCGAACGAGAAACCGATGCGGCGGCGATTCCCGACGACCGGCTGCGTCTCATGTTCGCCTGCGCGCATCCCGCGATCGAGGAGGCCGCCCGCGCGCCGCTGATCCTGCAAACCGTGCTCGGCCTCGATGCGTCGGCGATCGCATCCGCGTTTCTGGTCGCGCCCGCGACGATGAGCCAGCGCCTGGTGCGCGCCAAGCGCAAGATTGGCGCGACCAAAATTCCGTTTCGCCTGCCGGAGCGGGACGAACTGCCGGAGCGGCTCGATGCCGTGCTCGACGCGATCTACGCCGTGTTCGCGGCGGGCTGGGCCGATCCCGCCGGTGCGGTGGCCCGCACCCGCGACTTCGCCGAGGAAGCGATCTGGCTCGGGCGGCTCGTCGTGTCGCTTCAGCCGGATGCGCCCGAGGCATTCGGTCTGCTCGCGCTGATGCTTCACGCCGAAGCGCGCCGCGCGGCCCGGCGCGACGCGGCGGGCGAATTCGTGCCGCTCGATGAACAGGATATCACCTGCTGGGACGGCGCCATGATCGACGAAGCGGAGGCGTTGTTGCTCAAGGCCAGCGCGATGGGACGCGTCGGGCGGTTCCAGCTCGAAGCCGCGGTGCAATCGGCGCATGCAATACGGCGGCGCACCGGCCGCGCCGACTGGCAGGCGATCCTGCAACTCTATGACGGGTTGCTCGCGCTGACCGGGTCGCCGGTGGTCGCGATCAACCGCGCTGTCGCGATCGGCGAACTGCATGGACCACGTGCCGCGCTGGTCGCGCTCGATGCGGTCGCCACCGATCCCCGCCTCGCCGAGTATCAGCCCTATTGGGCGGCGCGCGCCGGGATGCTGGCGCTGGCCGGCGAGCGCGCCGCCGCGCGCGACGCCTATGATCGCGCCATCGGTCTCGAAGCCGATCCGGCGGTGCGCCGGTTTTTACAGGGCAAGAGAGCGGCGCTGGGGTAGCGGCTACCGAAGAATCTTCACCCGAACGCGCACGGCGGCGCGGTTGCCGTCGGCATCGACCACCGCGATGCGGGCATAGCCGTCGCCGTCGGGGCGCCAGAACATGTCGGCGCCGAATTTCGCCGCGCCGAGCGGCTTGCCGTTGACGATCCAGTACAGCGCGCCGTGTCCACCCTTGGCCTTGAGGACGATGTCGGGGTCCGATGTCGCGGTCTCGATCAGCATGCCGTCGGCCGGAAACAGGATACGCGGCGGCGGCAGGCGATGGGGCGCGCTGTCCTCGGCGGCGCGGGTGAAATGGCGCAGCGCCGGCGGCAGCGCGTCGTTGCCGCGCACGATCAACGCGTCGGCGGGCGGCTTGCGCCAGCCCGGTGCTTCGTTGGGCAGAAGGCCGAACAGTTTGAGCATGATCGGCGTCGCGGTGTTGCGGCCGAAATGGCCGGGGCGGGGCGAGCCGTCGGCGCGCCCGACCCACACGCCGACCGTATAGGCCTGGCTGAACCCGACCGCCCACGCGTCGCGGAATCCATAGGAAGTGCCGGTCTTGAAGGCGATGGTGCGCGTCGAAGTCAGGCCAATGCCCTCGCCCCAGCCATCGGGCCGCGACGAGCCTGCGAGAATGTCCCCCACGTACCACGCGGCGGTCTTGCTCATCAGCCGGCGCGGGGGCGTGTCCGGCGCGCCGCCGGCATAGACAAGGGGTGCGGCGACGCCGCCATTGGCGAGATCGACATAAAGCATGGTGAGATCGGCGAGCGAAATGCCGACGCCGCCGAGCGCGACCGGCAGGCTCGGAATGCCGACCAGGCGATGCGTCGAAAGGCGCGCGCCGGCCTCGCGCAGATCGGCGACGAAGCGCGTCGGCCCGACGCGCTCCAGCATCATCACCGCGGGAACGTTGAGCGAGTCCGCCAGCGCCTGCCGCACGCTGACCGTGCCGCGATAGTCGCGGTCGAAATCCTTGGGCGCGTAATC
>Ga0134125_10004628_pt1 | contig 15722 bp, 12 predicted proteins | sample KB31751_FD_96464 | JGI IMG/M metagenome (GOLD analysis project Ga0134125, IMG submission 96464) | Terrestrial soil microbial communities with excess Nitrogen fertilizer from Kellogg Biological Station, Michigan, USA - KB3-175-1 | ecosystem: Environmental > Terrestrial > Soil > Unclassified ... | reverse complement strand
CGACTGCTAAAGCTTTGGCGGAGTGCGAGAGAGCACTGGCTCAGCTGAGCGCGAGCGAATGATGCTTCCGAACAGAACCGGCGCCGGTAGGCGGGGCCCCAGCGATCGCCGCATTTGCGATTGCTGGGGTGCTAAGCGGTCGGGCAGCCGCGTGTGTTGCGGCTGCGTTTCTGCGCAATTGCTGGCAGTATGGTTGCATTCGGAGTTCGCCTTTCGGTGACCTCCGACCCACCGGCTATCGCCGGCGGTTCTGTTTGCATGTTTCCGCGGCCTGTTCAAGTCGGACGCTTCCACTCAAGAGCCGAGCCTGCTAGTACTTGGCTGATTGTTCGAGTTTCAGGTCCTGTGATGAACCGCCAACGCGGAATGTGTAGTTGCCCGGCACCAGCTTCCATCCGTTCTGTCCTTCGTCGAAGGTTGAAAGATATTTCTGCGGCACGCGAACGGTCACCTGCTTACTCTCGCCCGGTTCGAGATGAACCTTGCTGAATCCGACCAGACGCTTCGGAGGTTCGTTCGCGCTCTCGGGCAAGCTCGCATAGACTTCCGCGATTTCCTCTCCAGCTCTCGATCCCGTGTTCTTGACCGTGAACGACACGATAGTTTCATTTCCGGGGGTCACGTTGAGATCGCTGTAGGCGTATGTCGTGTATGAGAGGCCGTACCCAAATGGGAATAGCACGGGTTTGTTCTCGGCGTCGTACCACTTGTATCCGACCTTTACGCCTTCGTTGTAATTGACCGTTAAGGTTGCCTTCGCGAGCTCTGGATGACGGAAGGTGTCCGGACCTGCTGCCTTCGGAGGTGGAACCGCTAGCTTGGGATGCGGTAAATCCTGCTCGCTGCGTGGGAAAGTAATCGGCAGCTTTGCGCTGGGATTCACGTCGCCGAAAAGGATATTCGCTACTGCATCGGCGCCTTTGCTGCCCGCATACCAGGCTTCAACCACGCCGCCCACACGGTCGAGCCAGGGCATCGTCACCGCCGTTCCCGATTCGAGAACGACGATCGTGCGCGGATTGGCTGCGGCAACTTGCTCGATCAATTCATTTTGTTTTCCCGGCAGCGAGAGATCGGGAAGGTCCATGCCTTCGCTCATCCATTGATGCGCGAAGATGATCGCAACATCTGCCTGCTTTGCCACTGCAGCGGCACTCGCAGGATCGGCGCCGGAATCAAAAGTCACGTTTGCAGCCGGCGCTTTCGCTTTGATGGCCCTGAGCGGCGAAGTTGGGAACCACACATGCGCTTGCCAGGCGGACGGCGGACCCGGAGGATCTACTTGCGCGGAACCTCCGCCAGAGATCATCCCAAAATCGGCTTTCTCACCGACTACCGCGATCGAATGCAGAGCATTGCGATCGAGCGGCAGAATGTTGTTCTGGTTTCTTAGCAGAACAATGCTTTGCTCGGCGATTTTCCGCGAAGTCTCAAACCCGCCTTCGACATCCACGACGGCCTTCTGCACGGGATGATCCACGATGCCGCTGGCGAACTCGGAGCGCAGCACGCGCCGCACATGATCGTCGAGTTCCGACATGGGAACCTGTCCAGGCTGCACAGCGGCCTTCAGCTTATCGCCATAAAAAATCGGTAGCGGCTCTTCGTTGTCGAGTCCCGCCTTTGAGGACTGCACCGTGCTGTGCGTCGCTCCCCAATCGGAAACGACAAAACCCTTGAACCCCCAGTCGCGCTTCAGCACATCGGTGAGCACGTATTTGTTCTGGCAGGCGAAGTCGCCATTGATGAGGTTGTAGGAACACATGACCGCGCCGGGATGGCCGATATCGATCCCGATTTCAAAGGCCAGCATGTCCGACTCGCGCATCGCGCGTTTGCTGATCACCGCGTTGACTTCGTTGCGTCCGCTCTCCTGATCGTTCATGACATAGTGCTTGATATCGCCGATCACGTACTGTGCCTGCTCGCACTTTATGCGATTGCCCACCAGCGTGCCGGCAAGGATTGGATCTTCGCCCATGTACTCGAAGGTTCGTCCGTTGCGAGGTTCGCGAGCGAGGTTCACGCCGCCGCCGAGCGTCATGTTATAGCCTTGCGCGCGCAGTTCGCGTCCGATCAGTGCGCCGTATTCGCAAGCCGCCTGCGGGTCCCAGCTGGATGCCGAGGCAACATTCGATGGCAGCGCTGTCGAGTAGCGTCCATTCGACGCGCTGCTGCGAACGCCATACGCCGCGTCGCTCATTTGAATAATTGGAATCCCGAGGCGCTCGACGCCGAGTACGAATCCCGCGCCGCCGTTCCCAAGGTGCGCATTCGGCAGCGGAGGCCCCCATCCCGGCATGCCGTTGCCATGCACTAGATTCAGTTTCTCGTCGAGCGTCATCTCTTTGAGAACCAACCCCGCACGCTCGTCTGGCGATAGGCTTGTGTTCATCCATGGCTTGTTCTTGAGCTGGTCATTCGCACCGCGCCGAGATGGTCCTTGCGCAAAACAAAATGTACCCATCAATACAGCAGCAAGTGCTACGTTCATCGAATGACGAACAGCAGTGTGCATCGCTTGTCTGCTCCTTTGTCTAGACTCTGGCGAATTTGTCTTGAAGACATTCCTCGGCTTTATGCCGAGCGCCCATTCGTCCCATTTTTGGGCTTTCTTTGGCGATCCTTCGTTACTTCCCGTTTTTAACTGCAGTACTGTCATCCGCGAACGAAGGCTTACAAAAGCGCACGTTGCGGCAAAGTGCCTTAAGTAAATCGTTTTGCTAATGCGCCCAACAACATACACGAGTTTACTGGGACGCGCCATAACACCGAATTCGCAGCCTTGACCAGTTGCGGTGCGACTTCAGGTTGAACCGAGCGGCTAACGATCAGTTAACCCATCGGTTACTGAACGCGGTCAGCAGAGAAGCCTGTTTCGGACGAAGAAACCGTCGGAGGTGCAGTGATGTTGAGAATCAACAGCTTAGAACGGAGCAACGAGTCACGCAGACCTCAGAGCATCTGGCCCTCGGATTGCGATGTAAGCGGTAAACGCTGCAGCCGTGATGGAGTGGCGTCACTTCGTCGGCTAGCGTCGGGCATTTCAGGGGGAGCAAGAATGAGAAGTCGAGCTGCAGTTTGCATTGTGATTTTGGCCGTGGCCTTGAGCGTTGCGATGAAAGTGAAAGCAAGCGGAGAGTCTCCTGCAGGGTCCCTTCATGATTCGAGCGGCGAGATCGCGACGGTTACTTCGACGGGTACCATCAACCATGGCAGCGCTTTCTTCCAGAACCTGGGAAGCAATGGACGCACCTGCGCGACTTGTCACGCGGAGAGCGATGCCTGGGGTGTCTCGGCCGATCACATCCGCGCCCGCTTCTTTGCGACCCTTGGCGCCGACCCGATCTTTCGTCCCGTTGACGGCGCGGTCTGCCCAACGGCAGATGTGTCGAGCCTGAAAGCCAAGGCTTCTGCCTATACCTTGCTGATGGCCAAGGGGCTGATTCGAGTGTCGATGGCCATACCTGACAACGCTGAATTCGCGCTGGTAAAGGTTAACGATCCTTATAACTGCGCCAGTGCTGAGAATATGTCGTTGTTTCGGCGTCCGTTGCCTGCAGCGAATCTGCGTTTTCTCAGCGCGGTGATGTGGGATGGCCGCGAAACTGTTCCCAATGACTTGACCGCCTCACTAACGAATCAGGCGGCCGACGCAACCATGGGCCACGCGCAAGGGAAGCGTCCAACCGATGCGCAGCTTCAGGACATCGTCAGCTTCGAAACCGATCTGTACACGGCGCAGCTCCGTGATCGCAGAGCCGGCATGCTGGACGACGACGGCGCGATGGGCGGCCCACAGGCGCTCGCGAGCCAGACGTTCCATATCGGGATCAACGATCCCCTCGGCGGCGATCCATCAGGGCAGCCATTTAATGCAGAAGCATTCAGTCTCTTCACGGCATGGAAGAATGCTTATTCCGGAAATGACGATCGTGATCAGGCGCGGCGCTCCATCGCGCGGGGCGAAGAATTGTTTAACACCTTCCCAATTCCGATCACTGGAGTCGGTGGTTTGAATGATGTGCTGAATAAGCCTGTGGTCATGGGAACCTGCACGACTTGTCATGACTCACCAAATGTTGGAGATCACTCGTTGAGCATGCCCCTCAACATCGGTGTCGCAGATGAGGCGCAACGCACGCCCGATCTGCCTCTCTACACTTTTCAGTGCAGCAACGGAGCGATCGTGAAGGTGAGCGATCCGGGAAGAGCGTTGATTACGGGTAAGTGCTCCGATCTAGGAAAATTCAAGGGACCAGTGCTGCGCGGACTGGCGGCACGAGCTCCTTACTTCCATAACGGGATGGCTGCGGACTTGATGGATGCAGTCAACTTCTATGATCAGCGTTTCAACCTTCACCTTACGCGCCAGGAGAAGAAAGACCTGGTCGCTTTCCTGAAGACGTTGTAGCCAGAGGTTTGTTGGGCGGTGCGGCATCGAGGCGGTTTGGGAGGACCGCGCCGATGTCGCGCCGCTACCGCCTCCTTGCTTCCATCGTGTCCTTTTCTGCCACAGCAAATCTCCTAAGCAACTCCAAACCAGAGTAGCTGCTCTAATTTTCTTTAGCCTGTCCGCCCTTACCATTTCGGGAGTATTCTTCCGATTAGTATTGTGTCGCTCGGAACTTCGGATTAAATTCAAACCCTTTGCACGTTGCTGAGTATCTCGATGGTGGCGCACACATCATCCGCCGTTCTCTCTCACAGCACCGATCCCGTCAGCTATTTGCTGCTCGAAGCCCAGAACCACGCTCTCGAACTGCTCGCTGAGGATTCTCCTCTGGCTGAGGTCCTCTCCCAGATCCTTCTGGCTGCCGAGAAGGCCTCCAGCAACGGAATGCTCACGTCGATTTTGCTTTTGAGCGAGGACGGCAAGCATCTGGTCCATTGCGCAGCGCCGTCGTTACCTGAAGCTTACAGTCGGGCTATTGATGGCTCTGCAATCGGTCCCGCTGTCGGGTCTTGCGGAACTGCGGCTTTTACGGGAAAGGAAGTCATCGTTGATGACATTTCCGCCAGTCCGCTGTGGAGAGATTATCGGCAGTTCGCATTGCCTAATGGCCTGAGAGCGTGCTGGTCGATCCCTATCGCCGCGGCCGATGGGAGGATACTGGGAACCTTCGCAATGTACTACCGCGAGCCCAGGCTTCCCTCGCACCTGGATTCTCAAATCGTGACCACGGTTATGCGCACTGCGGTGATCGCCATCGAACGCTCGGCGCGCATTGAGCGCTTGCGCAGCAGCGAAGAACGCTTCCGCGCGCTCACTACTTGTTCGCCCGTGGGACTGGCGATGATCGATCTCCAGGGCAACTGTGTCTATACCAATGCAACATGCCGCGAGATGTGTGGATTTTCCGCCAGCCAGGCCAACGGCACCGGATGGCTTAACTTCCTTCATCCAGCCGATGCTCCACGCGTGATTGCGGAATGGAAGAAAGCTTTTGCCGGCGGAGGGAAGCACGAATCTGAATGCCGCTGGGTTCACCCCGGCGGAGAAGTTCGATGGACAGTCGTGCGCACTGACGCAGTGCGTAGCGAGTCCGGCGCGCTCCTCGGCTATATGGCCAGCGTAGCCGATCGGACCGAGCGCCTGATAGCAGAGCAGAAGGCGAAGGATCTCGCGTGCGAGTTGGATGCCATTGTGACTACCTCGCCCGTGGGGATCGTTTCTTTCGACTTTGATCGCACCGTCCGATCGTGGAACCCGATGGCTCAGCGCATATTGGGCTGGCGCGCCGAGCAAATCGTAGGGACCCGATTGGAGGTTCCCGAATCGGTATCGCAGCAGTGGTCGATTTTAACAAGCAGGCTGCTTCAGAACAAATCGTTTACCAATGTCCCATCAAAGCTTACCCACAAAGATGGACGCGAGATCGACGTGCTTATCTCCGGCTCTCCACTCGTCGATAGTACCGGAGCGTTCACCGGCTTTATCGGCAGCATCGCTGATGCTACGGAGTTGGTCCAGACGCGCAATGAACTGGAGCAAACCGTCCTCACATTGCGCGAGAGCGAAAGGCGATTCCGTGCCCTCGCCGATAACATCGATCAATTTGCCTGGATTGCGGATGGCAAAGGCTGGATCTTCTGGTACAACCAGCGCTGGTTCGACTACACCGGCGCCACGCTTGAAGAGATGCAGGGCTGTGGCTGGCGCAAAGTGCATCATCCCGATCACGTCGAGCGGGTAGTCAAGCGCATTCAACAGTCGTGGGACACCGGGTCTCCATGGGAAGATACGTTCCCACTCCGTGGCAAGGACGGCTCCTATCGCTGGTTCCTGTCACGAGCCGTTCCAATTCGGGACGAAGCAGGCAATGTCGCGCGCTGGTTCGGCACCAACACTGATATCACCGATAGCATGAAGGCCGAGGAAGCGCTGCGCAGGTCGGAAAAACTAAACGTGGCCGGCAAGCTCGCAGCGAGCATCGCTCACGAGCTGAACAATCCATTGGCAACCGTAGTGAATCTCGTGTACCTCGCACGCGAGCAGTCAAAGGATCCGGTACAGCGCAATTTCCTTTCCGGCGCCGAATACGAGCTGCAGAGAATCTCACGCTTCGCCAATCGGATTCTGAGTTTCCAGCGGGGCAATGCGTCTCGCGAGAGAGTTTCTATTTTCGATCTGGTCAAAGAGATCGCGCTCATTTTCCAGCCGAAATGCGCTGCGCAAGAGATTAGCCTCACGGCCGAGGCTAAATGCCTTGTAACTGTAAATGGAAGTAAGGATGAGCTGCGTCAGGTTTTGGCGAATCTTATTTCAAACGCTATCGATGGAGTGGGCAGCCATGGGCAAGTGCTCATCTCAATGAGGCCAACCGGCCGGGCGAATCGCGATGCGGTGCATATACGCATCGCTGACAACGGCCGCGGTATTAGAAAAGAAGATCGTCAGAAATTGTTCGAGCCTTTCTACACGACTAAAGGCAACACTGGAACCGGATTGGGACTGTGGATTAGCAAGGAAGTCGTGCAGAATCACGGTGGAAGTATCTTTGTCCACAGCCGCTGCAGCGGGAAACATCGCGGCACCATCGTTACTATCGTGTTACCAGTCGTCCCCGTTGACAGCAAGCAGCCGATGCCGTCTAGCTCGCCTGCTTCGCCGCCGCAGATCGGGTAAGCAGGGTCGCAATCTTGTTGAGCAAATCCAGCGGATGAATCGGCTTTGCCAAGCACTCGAAATCATAACCGCGCTGCCTGGCAGCTTCTAAAAGACCAACCGTAGTTGCCTGTCCGGAAATTAACAGTATCTGTATGCCCAGCAGATCACGTCGAATCTCAATCGCCATCTCAACGCCGTTCCGATTGGGCATGGCCACGTCGCTAATAATCAAATTCGGCGCGAACAATGCAGCAGCGTTGTAGCCCTCGACCCCGTCATGCGCAACCTGCACCTCATAGTTGTTCATCCGCAAAATAGTCGCGAGAGTTTCCGCCAGTGGCTTTTCATCATCGACTACGAGAATTCGCGCCATAAAGGCCTCCACTCGACCAGGTAGGCGCTACTATTCAACGCTTTCGCCGCATAGTCAATACTCTCCACTAGCAACTCACATTCTTGTTGCAAAAAGAAAAGGCGCGACCTTCAATTCGCGCCCTTTCCATTTTTCGAAACTCGCAAAAGTTCACACGTGCTTGTCGAGCGCCTTCTGAATCGTGTCCTTCGGAACGTAGCCGACGATCTGCTCCTGCACTTTGCCATCCTTGAAGATCAGCAATGTGGGAATGCCGCGCACACCGTAGCGCATGGGAGTGGCGTTGTTGCGATCAACGTCCATCTTGTACACCTTGGCGCGCCCGTTGTAGGCCTGCGCAACTTCGTCCACGACCGGCGCCAGCGCCTTGCAGGGGCCACACCAAGTCGCCCAAAAATCGACCATCACCGGCTGTTCGGATTTCAGAACACTCTGCTCAAACGTCGCGTCTGTAACTTCGGCTACTGCCGTCGCTGTCTCACCTGCCATCTGAGTTCTCCCTCGTCGGTTTCTGGAAAGTTGCGGCCCCAAGGGGCAGGCGTCAATCCTAGCACCTGAGACTGTGAAACCGAACTATCTCATTAGATGTGGATTTGAGGAGAAAGAAGCGAGGAGCTGCCGCTACCAGCCGCCAGCTGGCGGCCAACGCAAAATCAGATGCTTACAGGCGAGAGTCGCAAATTCACAAGAGACCGTAGTGGGTCCAGAAATGTGGTTCCACCATGCACAGGCTGGAAGCTGGAGCTGGGAGCGCAAAAATAAAAGCGCCTGCCGACCCAAAGGTCGCAAGCGCCCGGCAGCCCTCCCCCAGAACTGCCTTCGATGAGGAGAATAGAGGCACTCGCTTCCTCTGTAAAGGGCTCTCTGGTAACCTCGCGGTAATCCGGGGAAGTTACTGCATCGAAAAGGTTAAACGAGCGTGATCGCAGCAGTTCCATCAGAAGATCTGGAGTGCGCGCCGACAGCAAACAATGAAGGTCCGACAAGAGACGAGTGCCGCGGTGTTTGCTCCACATGTGGAAATAGCCCGGCATGAAGTGCCGGGTCGCTGCACAAGCTCCTTGCGAGTCCCGCGATTTGTGCGGGACGACTGGTTTTTACGCTCGGGACACCACAAACTCGCAGCTGGTTACCCTCCGCCGTTTCGTCCCTTCTGCTGGCGCTGCTCTCGTAAGTACCTCGATACGCCGTGCTCGCGACTGTAACTCGCGGTATATACTCTTTCCACAAAGTTGCAGTGCGAGGGATTTCGTATCTTCATCAGCCCTCGATCGCGGTTATTTCATAGACACACTTCATAGCGCGGGCCGATACATTTAGCAGTGCCGGGAGCGTGCCCGGAGGCTATTTACCACGCGTCCCCTTTTGGGAGGTCCTTGTGGACCTTTTATTCATACGCATCGTCTTCATTCTCGTTGTCGCCGTTGCTTGCTTCGTGCTGCGTCCGTTCGGGCTTGAGAGCTGGGCAGCCGCAGGAGCCGGCGCAGTTATCGGAGTTGCGGTCGTCCTCTTCGAAGCGCGCCTCCGCATCGTGAGCCTGAAGCGCCTCATCGGTGCTGTCATTGGCAGCATCCTTGGCATCTTCGGCGCGTACCTCTTCAGTCTCGTTCTCCGCGACAGCATCGAACCGGGGCGCACACAGCATTTCCTGCAGCTCTTCGTGATGCTGCTGATGTCGTATGTTGGCTTGATCGTTGGCGCAAATAAAGGCGATCTGCTCAATCTTTCGGCGCTTGGTGGCATATTCGGCTCGGAGAAGCAAGGTCGCCGCAGCTCGAAGATTCTCGATACCAGCGTGATCATCGACGGCCGCATCGCCGACATCGCCGAAACCGGATTCCTCGACGGCATCGTCGTCATCCCGCAGTTCGTGCTGCGCGAACTGCAGCTGGTAGCCGACTCCGCGGACTCACTCAAACGCAATCGTGGACGGCGCGGCCTCGACGTTCTCCAGCGCATTCAAAAGATGGCGACGATGAACGTTCAGATCGTCGAAGATGATTTTCCGTCGGTTCGTGAAGTCGATCTCAAACTGATCGAACTTGCCAAACTCTACGAATCGAAAATCGTCACCAACGACTTCAACCTGAATAAAGTTGCCCAGCTTCAAGGCGTGGAAGTTCTCAACATCAACGAACTCGCCAATTCACTTAAGCCGATCGTGCTGCCGGGCGAGACGATGCGCGTCTTCATTTTGAAAGAAGGTAAAGAGTACAACCAGGGCGTGGCCTATCTGGATGATGGAACGATGGTAGTGGTGGATAACGCGCGCAAGATGATCGGCAAGAACGTCGACATTGCAGTCACGTCAGTGCTGCAGACCACAGCAGGGAAGATGATCTTCGGCAAATTCGATGAGCGCGCCGCGTTCCATCGGCCCCAGGAGAATGGCCCCGCCGCACAGCAAGCCGCGAATGGACCGCGTATCGAATCCCGTCCTCAGAGCCGCCCACAGCCAATCGTTCCCAGCACCGCGGCTGCCGAGCCGCAGGAATAGAACTAGACCGGAAGAACAGAACCGCCGCCGGTGGGCGGTGGGGCAGCCGCGTCTTTTGCGGCTGCCCTTTCAGCGGATTGCGCGCCGCGAAGCAGCTCGACCTGCTCTGACTGGTTGCTTTCGCTGAACAGCTTTCTTTTTCGTTTTCTCAGAATTGAAACGGTAAGCCCAACAACTGAGCTTCTTTCCCTCACTTGTGCGGACGACAATTGCCTCGCGTAGAAAGAGCGACAGTCGCCGACTTCTTCGATTGAACTCCTCGTATTCGTCTAATTTCTTAAGAACTCCAGAGTTCAGCGGAAGACGATAGACCTCGCCTTTGACTTCGCTGTCTGATTCCGGATCAAAAATCGCGCCGGGATAGTCCCCCAGATCGAACATAGTGCCCTGAGTTGAAGCTTCGCCGATGAATTCGAGATCGCGCATTAGGGTGGCTGCTTCAGGCGGAGTGTGTGCGCGCCGCAAAGTGCCATACACAAATAAGTGCCTTGGAATCGGCGATCTCACTTCAATTTCCCGGATGATCTTTTTTGCATGTATGCTGCAAGCTGTTCGAATCCGCTCTCCGCGCTGTTACGAATGTAAGACATCAAACTTGGCTGCTTTTGAATGCAATCCAGATAATAGCCGAACATTGCCTCGATCGAAGAAGCGCCCATCTGCTTAGATTTGCAGAATCGCCAGCAGTTCAAAGAAGTTGAGATAATCAGTCAATCGCCAAGACTCATCTCGCACTAGTTCAGCGACAGTTTCCGAATTGGCTTCACAATCGAGAATTTGTCGAATCTTTTTAAGCTTGGGCTCCTCGTAAAATTTCTCATACATCCGAACCGTCCAGCGAGCTCTCTCGAGTCTCAAGTTCGCGCGATAAGTACACAATGCTCCTACTGCGCTTGCGCTTCCAGCGAGCAAAAACGCGAGTTGCGCCCAATCCTTGGCAGTTGGCGGCCACCACATGGCAACAGTCTGAACTTGCCGGCAGATACCTAGCAATCGAAACCTGGATCGCAAGTTTATTGCGCAGGTTCACTGATTCGAGAAATGCTCCCACCCTTTCGAAATTAGGCGCTCACGCTTGGAATTCCTAATGAGCATGAGCTGAGTTGCTTTGCTGATTTCTCCGATTCGAGTGATTGCCACTTTGCCAATCGCGTTCGGGACGTTCTTATTCGATGAAGAGGTGAACAGAAGTTCGTAATCTTCTCCCCCATTGAGTGTCAGTTGGAGGGAGTTGGCGAAACGGGATGCTGCCTTGTGGATCGGAATTCGCTCGGCCTCGATCAACGCTCCAACGCCACTCTCTTCGCAGATATGTGCCAAGTCGGTCGATAATCCGTCACTGATATCGATACAGGCTGAAGCGATCCGATTTTTCACCAGCCACTCTCCCACAGCAATTCTCGGTTCGGGAAAAACATCCCGCTTCTCGATTGTCTTTCGCCTTAGTAGCTGTAGTGCCACGGCGGACTCGCCCAGTGCGCCAGTCACGTAAATGCGATCGCCAGGTCGCGCGCCAGATCGGCGCAATGCTTTGCCTTTTGCCACACTCCCGAGGACCGTGATGTCCGCCAACACTCCCGCAGGAGATTGCGATGTATCCCCACCGGCGAGCTCTAATTCGTATTTCTCTGCAAGGCGCAACAAGCCGCGAAAGAAGCGATCCACCCATCTCTGAGGAAGGCCGTCGGGAAGCGCAAGCGACAAGAACGTGGCGATCGGCCGCCCTCCCATAGCCGCAATGTCGCTCAGCCCGCGAGCGAGACAGCGGTGTCCAATACATTCCGGCGACTGCCAGTCCTGGCGGAAGTGCACGCCTTCAAGGCTGAAGTCGGTCGTGATCAGTGCTTCGTGACCCGCCGGAATGCGCAGGATCGCGCAGTCATCTCCAATTCCCAAGACCGCCTTTTTACCGCGCACCGCGCGTCGAAGCCGCCGAATGAGCTGTCGTTCAGGAGGAGGCACTGGATGAGAGTACAGGGAACAGGGGACAGGGAGCAGGAAACGCTCTCAACAAATGCAAAGTATCCCGGCGCATAAGGAGCAGAAACCCCTGTCAACAATTACTAAGGTTTTTCCCTGTTTCGTGTAACCTGTACCCTGTTCCCTTAGATACCTAAGTCTGTGATTCTACGAGAAGTTACTTTGGTACCGCACTTTCGTGTTTGACACCAGAGTAGCTGTTTGTTAACTTGCCGTTGATTTTCCAAGTACCTCTGGCCGCAAGCCCGATGGTCGCTTGAGCACGCTGAGTTCAGGGCGGGAGCGGTGACGCCGCCTGGCATAACTCACCTTCGCTGAGCGACCGGCAGAGAAGCGTTGTCCAAACCTGGCTTCCTCTCTGTGGCAAGTATTAGGGCAGCTCGACAAATCCTCAAGGGTGTGGAGTGAGATGCGGAAGCGCTATTACATCATGTTTGTCGCGCGCGACGCCGATGGCGAGCTCGTGAAGATGCCCATTCCTCTTCACTACCTCTACATGTTCGTCGCAGGCGCGCTCATCGGCATGCTCACGATCACCGGCATGGCCGGTTCCTACACGCGCATGCTGATCAAGGTCGCGCGCTTCAACGAACTGCGCACGCAAAAAGAAGATCTAAGCCGCAACTACAGCAAGCTCGAGCAGGTCGCGAAAGAGAAGGACGTTCAGGTCGCCTCGTTAGGCTCGCTTGCAAGTGAAGTTTCCGCGCTCTACGGACTCAAGAGCGATACCGAGATCAGTCCCACCGTTCCTGAAGATGCGCAAGCCGACCAGATTCATCGCTCCATCGATCAGCTTTCGGTGTTGAGAAACACGGCAATGTCAGGCGTGGCCGGTGCAGCCGTTGCCGCCAGCTATGACCACGTCGGAAGTTTGACTCTAACGGATTGGGAGCGTCTGGCGGCGGCTCCTTCATTGTGGCCAGTAGAAGGAACCGTGACCGGTTCATTCGGCGAGCGCATTGATCCATTCAATGGTGAAGGCGCGTTTCACACCGGCGTTGATATATCGAGTCCGATGGGAACGCCGATCATCGCTCCCGCTGACGGCATCGTGAAAGCCACGCAATACGTGAATGGCTATGGACGCACCGTCATCATCGACCACGGCCACGGAATCAGCACGCTCTATGGACATCTTTCCGGATACAGCTCCACCGTCGGCGAATCTGTTCATCGCGGCGATGTGATCGGCTTCGTCGGCTCCAGCGGACGCAGCACCGGAGCCCACCTCCACTACGAAGTCCGCATTCACGACACACCCGTGAACCCGCACAAATACCTGCGCACCATCTGGGCGCGCAGCGGGCTGACAGGTGTGATGACGGGAATGTAGAAGCTGCGAAGCCACGAAGCGGCGTAGCTTCGAAGCTGTGTTGAACAGATCCTCACCATTCTGCCTTTGCTGACGCTTTCCCGAATTGGTTCATATCGCTTAGCGAAGCTGAGCCGTGCCGTAAACGATCCAGAACACTCCGGCTTCAGTCCGCTTAGTACAGCTCTCTTTTAAGTGGAGATCGCGGCAAATCAAAACCGCAGCGGTTGCGCCCGGATTCATTCACACTGTTTTAGCGGATGCTCTCAATCATCTGTCATCCTGAAGCGCTTCAGGATGACAGGTCTTTACACTCTTGAATTCTGTCCGACGCCTTACGTTGCATCATCCGCATAAACACTGGCCGACTCACTAACTCGGGTTCTCAGCGAAGCCGAGCTTCGTGGCTTCGGAGCTTCGCAGCTTCGAAGCTTACTTCCGGTGCCTCCGCGAACGCCGATGCTTCTTCGGCTGAGGAGCAGCCTGTGGTGCCGGCTCTTCCGGCGGCTCGAACATCTTCGCGATCAACGTGCGTGGAAGCGACGCGTTCACCTGCACGCGCTCGCCTTTCTGCTCCACACTCAAACTCTTCAAGGCTGATTCCAAATCGGGATCGGGATTTTCCGGACGCGTCTGGTTCTCGGTGGTCTTGTACAACGTGAACAGGTTCTGAATCTGCTCAGCGCGGTCTTTGGCAGCGTTGCTGTCGGGCAGGAAGTCGTCAGCCCGTAGCAGCACATTGCCGTTGTAGCGCGTTGAGGCCACGACTACTCCGCCACCAAATAGCTGACGAATGAACGGCAGCGGATTGAGTTCGCCGCCAAGATTGATTCCCGATGAAGGCTCAACTTCGGTGATCAGCCACGCGAGGCTTCCGAACGGCACATGATGGTAGTACTTCGCCACCAGCCGAGGACCGCGCGTCGTAAGTGCCGAATGGCGGAACTCGTCGATGATGTGATCGATCTGCGCAGGATCACCCGTGTTCGATGCCGCCACCATGTCCACGCTCAAAACGGTGACACGGACAATGCGATCTTCGTGCGGAATGAGAAAGATTTCATGACTGCGATAGGTCTCGCGCGAGCGTGCCACGCGCGCAAGAAAATCTCCAACCTTCTGTGAATCGAATCGACCTACAATGACTTCGCTATAGCGGGTTTCGATCTGCGAGCCGTGAGGAGCGTTGATAGCCAATGCAATCTGGTCCATATCGCGCTCGAGCTGGAAGCCCGTCTGCTCGACAAAAGTGCGGTAATCGGGATCCCAATTGTTGGCTTTTTGTCCCAAATTGGTAAACGTCCGCACCGGCTTCAAGTTGGCGTAAAGGATGCCGTCGCACTCAGGCAGCAATCGCGCCGGCTCCGGCGCTGCGCGTAGGCGCAACAGCACCGCCGACACCAGCAGCGCCAACAACACAGTCACAGTAATGCCGATCGCGAGATTGCGCCGTCGACGAATCCGGCTCATAAGCCAAGCGCGCGCAGACTTGTTTTCAGGATGTCAGGAAGCGCTGCGCGAAGAGAAGAGTAATGGAATCGCGTATGCAAGATGGCGTGCAGAATAATAGCAAAGGCGAGATGTCGCAGGTGGTCGGGATTTGCGATTACCCTGCCAATGAGCGATATCGCCTGTTTAGATCAATTCAGCTCCTGGAGTTGCCGTGCCTTGCGCTGTATGTTCTGAGCCTCTGTCTCCCGCCCGACATCAGACAAGAATGCGGCATACGATTCGTATCCTGCGCTTCTCTTGGGCCGGAGCCGGATGTTTTCGAGGTGAGTGTTCTCGGCTTCCGTGACTTTTCCGGCCGCGAGATAAGCCAGTGCCAAAGCGATTCTCGTATTGTGAGTGTCTTTGATGTTGAGCGATTCCGCCAGAACTCCCTCAGCCTTCCCAAATTGGTTCAGCTTCAGGTAGAGAACACCCAAAGCCCACTTGCAGGAGGCGCTATTTGGCGAGAACTTGTGTGCGCGAGTCAGGTACTTTTGCGCGAACTCCAGCTTCCCCATCTTCAAGTAGCACCAGCCCAAATTCCAGCATGATCGCCAGTTGCCTTTCTTTTCAGTACATTCAGGGTTCAGGAGCTTGGCAGCCTCTGCCCAACGTTCCCTCCGCATAAGGTAAGAAGCCCGTCTGTACAACTCGTCTTCCAACGCTGGGCTATCCATGGTGACTGAGGACGATTTTATCGAAAGCTCGGTTGACGAAAACTCGCCATTTCCTTCATCACTCCGGCTTGGCAAAAGTAGATTCTTTCAACAATTTCTGTTCTTGAAACCTTGCAGATGCGCCATCGTCGCGCCTTTGGAATTCCCAATGTTTGCCTCGACGGGGTGAGCTGAAGCTGTACCAGTGGTCGAGTCCTTGCCTTGCGCCTGCTCATCAGCGATGCTAAACTTTCATAGTTTCCCGCTTTGCGGGCGCGGGTCTAAGTGTCGATGGACAGTTG
>Ga0134125_10004626_pt1 | contig 15728 bp, 11 predicted proteins | sample KB31751_FD_96464 | JGI IMG/M metagenome (GOLD analysis project Ga0134125, IMG submission 96464) | Terrestrial soil microbial communities with excess Nitrogen fertilizer from Kellogg Biological Station, Michigan, USA - KB3-175-1 | ecosystem: Environmental > Terrestrial > Soil > Unclassified ... | reverse complement strand
CCGTGGTCGGCGAAAGGGCGCTGGTGTCGATGTTCACCGCGGTCGCCACGGGAATGCCGATCGATACGGCCGGTGCCAAGAGCGCGGGAAGCGCGATCGCGGACTCGATCGCCGAGGACGGCCTCTCCGATTGGCTCATGACAGTGCGGCGTCATCATGAAGGCACCTATCAGCACTGCCTGCTGGTGACGGGCGTGGCCATCGATTTCGGGCTGAGCCTCGGTATGCCGAAGGCCGACATCGAGCGGCTTTATTCGGCGGCGATGTTTCACGATGTCGGCAAGGCCAAAATCCCGCTGGAGATTCTCGATAAGCCCGGACGCCTGACGCCATCGGAGCGCACGCTCATCGAGACGCACCCTGCGATCGGCTACGATGTGCTCAAGAGCAAAAGCCAGATCACGGCGGAAATTCTCGATGCGGTGCGCCATCATCACGAATATCTCGACGGGAGCGGCTATCCGGATGGACTCTGCGCCGAGAGCATTTCCGATCTCGTCCGCATGCTGACCATCTCGGACATTTTCGCCGCACTGATCGAAAACCGCCGCTACAAATCGCCGATGTCGCGCGAGGACGCCTTCTCCCTGCTGCAGGGCATGCACGGCAAGCTGGAAAAGCCGCTGGTCGCGGCGTTTCGCGAGGTGGCCCTCAACAGGTGAGTCAGTCCGCGAGTGCGACGGAGCTAGATCACGACCGGTTTGTCCGGCAGCTCGTTACGGCTGTGTGCGCCCGGCGGAAAATGCTTTGCGAGCTCACGCGAAACCGCTTCGATGCCATTGATCACGCCGGCCTCGAACTCGCCGCGGCCGAACGTCGTCTCCATCTCCCGGCAAATCTTCCGCCAGCCCTCCCCACCGACATGTGCGTCGATGCCGCGATCGGCGATGATCTCGACGTCCCGATCGGCGAGCAGCAGATAAATCAGCACACCGTTGTTGTGCTCGGTGTCCCAGATGCGCAAATGCGAGAATACATCGAGCGCGCGATGGCGCGCGGCCTGATTGCGGAACAGCGGCGCTCCGTCGAGCGCCCCCTCGACCACAAAGCGCACCTGGCCGGAATGGGTGGCTTCGGCCGCCCTGATCGCCCGCTCGATCCGCGCCAACACGCCTTTGGTGAAGATGCGCCGCGCCCGCCAGCGGTGCTCGATCAGATGCTTGCCGATGCGCTTGATGCTCATGGCCAAAGCCTACCAGCTTCCCGAGGCGCCGCCGCCTCCAAAGCTGCCGCCTCCGCCGGAAAAGCCGCCGCCACCGGAGCCGCCGCTCCAGCCGCCCCCGCCACCCGAATAGGAGCCGCCCGGCCAGCCCGAACGGCGGCCCAGGCCGCTGGGCGAACCGAACTGGGAAAACACGTCAAACATGAAGGCGAACAGGAATACCACGAGCCCGACCAGCGCCGAGGCGGCAAGCGAGCCGAAAAAAAGCCAGACCAGAAATGCCGCCGTGCCGCCAGTCGCGGCAGAGCCGATCAGCCGACCGAGTGCGGTCCGCAGGATGCCGGCAAGGATGAACACGAAGACGAGGACAATCGGATTGAGCGGATCGATGTATTCCGACAAGCCTGGGCTCTGCCAATGCGGCGGCTCCGGCGCGGGCATCTGCTCGCCGTCGACGATGCGTATCATATGGTCGAGACCGGCGGAAATGCCCCCGGCAAAATCGCCGCTGCGGAATTGCGGCGTGATATCCTCGTCGATGATCCGCTTCGTGGTGATGTCGGTGAGGCTGCCCTCCAGCCCGTAGCCGACCTCGATACGCAGGTGCCGGTCATTCTTGGCAATGACGAGCAGCGCGCCATCGTCGATCTTCCTGCGTCCGATCTTCCAAGCTTCCGCGACGCGGATCGAGAACTGCTCAATGGTTTCGGGCTGCGTGGTCGGCACGATCAGCACCGCGATCTGGCTGCCCTTGCGCTGCTCGAGGTCCTTCAGCTTTTGCGTAAGCGAAGCGATATCGCTTGCCGACAGCGTGCTGGTCTGATCGACCACGCGGCCGGTCAGCGGCGGCACCGGGACATCGGCCGCGGCCACGCCGGCCCAGCACAGCAGCAGTCCGAGGAAGGTGGCCTTTATCGCGCGCATCGCGGCCGATCTGGCTTTACGCTCTACTTCGACGGCGCTGGCGCAGCAGGCGCATTGAAGTCGACCTTGGGCGCGGCGGAAATCTCCTTCTCGTTGTCGACCGTGAAATTTGGCTTCGCCTTGTAGCCGAATGCCATCGCGGTGAAGTTGGTGGGGAAGGAGCGAATGGTGGTGTTATAGTCCTGCACCGCTTTGATGTAGCGATTGCGCGCCACGGTGATGCGGTTTTCGGTGCCCTCCAGCTGCGCCATCAGATCGCGAAACAGCGCGTCGGATTTGAGCTGCGGGTAGTTTTCAGTGACGACCAGAAGCCGCGATAGCGCGCTGGAGAGCTCGCCTTGGGCAGCCTGGAATTTCTGGAACGCGCCGGGATCATTGAGGACTTCCGGCGTCGCCTGGACGCTGCCGACCTTCGCCCGCGCATTAGTGACCCCTAGCAGCACGTCCTTTTCCTGTTGAGCAAAACCTTTCACGGAGTTGACCAGATTGGGCACGAGATCGGCGCGGCGCTGATACTGGTTCACCACCTCCGACCAGTTCGACTTGATCTGCTCGTCCTGGCTTTGGATGGCGTTGTAACCGCAATTGGTGAGGCTGAGCGTCGCCAGCGTCGCGAGCACGGTGAAAAATCTACGCATCGAAGTCTCCCCTGCCGGTTCAAGTCAGGTATCTATCAGAATGGCACTGGTCAGGTAATCGGCCGAAGGCAGCTGTCCGCGGCAATTTTTTGCGGAGCGTGGCGCTGTATCGGGTGAAGAGCAAGTAAGGGTTCGAGGGAGTGCCGTCATTCCGGGGCGCTCGCAATAGCGAGCGAACCCGGAATCTCGCGCCACGACCTCTAGATTCCGGGTTCGCGCTTAGGCGCGCCCCGGAATGACGCCGCGAGCGTCAGGCGCTGGCGGCTTTCGCGCCTTGAATCGCCGCCCAGACCTTCTGCGGCGTCAGCGGCGTGTTGAGCTGGGTGATGCCGAGCTCGCTGAGCGCATCCATGACGCCGTTGGTGACGCAGGGCGGCCCGCCGATCGCTCCCGACTCGCCACAACCCTTGGAGCCCAGCGGGTTGGTCCGGCACGGTGCGGCGTCGTCCAGCGTCACCGTGATCGGCGGAATGTCCGCTGCGCGCGGGATGCAGTAGTCCTGATAGCTTGCGGTCAGTAACTGCCCTTCGGTATCGTAGGCCACGCCTTCATAGAGCGCCTGACCGATGCCTTGGGCGACACCCCCATGGATTTGTCCGGTCACCAGCATCGGGTTGACGGCGATGCCGACGTCGTCGACCGTGGTGTAGCGTACCACGCGGCTCTCGCCTGTTTCGGGATCGATCTCGACCTCGCAAATATGCGTGCCGTTCGGCCAGCTCGGACCGTCGACCTCGCCCTCGCTGTCGACGGAGAGCCGGGTGCCTGCTTCCTTCTTGGCGATGTCGAACAGGCTGATGCGGCGATCGGTGCCGACAACGGTGAGAACGCCGTCGCGATATTCGATGTCTTCGACCGAGGTCTCGAGCAGGTTGGAGGCCTTCTCGCGCGCCTTGGCGATCATGTCGGAGGCCGAGACGGCGACGGCCGTGCCGCCGACGAACAGCGAGCGCGAGCCGACGCTGCCGAAGCCGGTGGCGAGATCGGTGTCGCCCTGCACGACATCGATCCTTTCGAGGGGAATCCCGAGCGATTCCGAGATCATCTGGGTATAGGTGGTCTGCAGCCCCTGCCCCATCGCCATGGTGCCGGAGTGAAGGATAATGCGTCCCTCCGCGGTGGCATGGAGCGAGACCTTTTCGGTGTGCGCGCGGCCGCCGGTCCATTCGATATAGCTGGTGAGGCCGCGCCCGTAGAGCAGGCCTTTCTTCTTCGCCGCCCGCTTGCGGGCGTTGTATCCGTCCCAGTCGGAGAGCTTCGCCGCGCGATCGAGCATGTGGGCGAAGGCGCCGGAATCATATACCTGGCCGGCCGCGTTGGTGTAGGGCAGTTGCGCCGGCTTGATATAGTTCGCTTTCCTGATCGCGCGCGGATCCATGCCGATCTGCCGCGCGGCGGCGTCGAACAGCCGCTCGACGATGAACACCGCCTCGGGTCGGCCCGCGCCGCGATAGGCACCGACGGGCGCGGTGTTCGTCATCACCGTCTTCACCTCGAAATGCACCAGTGGCAGGTCGTAGACACCGGTCTGCACGAACGGCCCGAGCACGAGCGGAATGATGTTGCCCGCACCCGACATATAGGCGCCGGTGCCGCCGACCGAGCGCACGCGATAGGCGAGCACCCTGCCGTTCTCGTCGAGCGCGAACTCACCCGTCGAGGTGAGATCGCGGCCGTGAGTGCCGCCGACGAAATCGTCGGTGCGGTCACCGCGCCAGCGGATCTTCTTGGAAAGCTTCACCGCGGCATAAGCAACGATTCCGTCTTCCGGATAGACGTTAGTTTTCTGGCCGAACCCGCCGCCGATGTCGCCGACCAATACGCGCACGGAATCCTTCGGCCGCTTCAGCACGGCCTCCGCCAGCACGTCGCGAGTCGAGCCCGGCGTCTGCGATTGCACATACAGGGTCAGCCGGCCTGATTTCTTGTCGACCTCGGCGATGGTCGAGCGCGGCTCCATGGCGGAGGGCACCAGGCGCTGGCTCACGAGGTCGAGCGAGACCTTATGCGCCGCCTTAGCAAAGGCTTCCCCGACTTTGGCCGCGTCGCCATAGCTCATGGCGGCGACGATGTTGTCCGGCGCCTGCGGCCACACCACCGGCGCGCCGGCCTTCACTGCCTCCTGCGGATCGACCACCGCCGGCAACACCTCATACTCGACCGCGATCGCTTCCGCCGCCTCCTGGGCGAGTGCGCGCGAGTTCGCCACCACGGCGGCGACGGGCTCGCCGGCAAAGCGCACCACCTCGTGGGCGAGCAGCCGCCGCGGCGGGAAGCTCATGGGAGAACCGTCCGGCCGCTTGAAGATCGCAAGCGTCGGAATAGTGCCGATGTTGTCCTTGATCAGGTCTTCGCCCGTGAATACGGCCTCAACGCCGGACATCTCGGCGGCCGGCTTGGTGTCGACCGATACGATCCTGGCATGGGCATGCGGAGAGCGCAGCACATACAACCAAAGCGCGCCGTCCGCCGGCTTGTCGTCGATGAACTGTCCCTTCCCGGTGAGCAGCCTCTGGTCTTCCAAACGCTTGACCGGCTGGCCCGCACCGAAACGTAGATTGCCGGGAAGAATGTTCATCAGTTCGACCTCAAGTCTTTTTAGGGTTGGCGGGGTTTTAGCGGATTTGGCGGACGAGACAACCGCAGCCGTCATTCCGGGGCGAAGAGCGCGAATCAGAATCTCGGGATTCTCAGATGTGCAATTGCACTTTCGGGTTCGACGCTAACGCGTCGCCCCGGAGTGACGGTGCCTAGGAAATCGTCAGCCCAAATCCCGCAGCACCGTCTCTACGGCCCGGTGCTGATCCGCCGTGAGCGGGGCCTGCGGCGGCACGGGATCGCCGACCTCGTAGCCCTGGATGGCAAGTCCCGCTTTGATGCAGGCGGCGAGGTTGTAACGCGCGAAGGCCTCATTGACGCGCCACAGCTTACGCTGGAGCGCCATGGCCTCATCCCAGCGTGCGGCTTTACAGAGATTGTAAAGCTCGACGCTCTGCCGCGGAATGATGCAAGCCGGCCCCGCCATCCATCCCACCCCGCCGATCAGCATCACCGCGGCCGGAATATGCGCCGAAGCCGAGAACACGCGGATGTTGCCGCCGCAGCGATTCATGATCGACAACAGCCGTCCCGTGTTGGTGGAAGCGTCCTTGATGTAGCCGATGCGCGGATGGGTCGAAAGCCGCGCGATCACGTCGAGCGACAGATCGGCGCGCTGGAACTGCGGATTGGTGTAGATCACGACGGGAATATCGACCGCGTCCGCGATTGCACGGAAATAGGACTCGACCTGCGCATCGCTCAAGGGGAAATAGGCCTCCAGGATCGCGAGAATGCCGTCGGCCCCACACTCCTGATAGCTGTGCGCCTGCGCCACCGCATCAGCGGTGACAGTCGACGCCACGCCGGCGACCACCGGCACGCGACGTTGCGCGGCCTCGATCGTTGTCTGCACCACCACCTTGCGCTGCGCAAAATTGAGGTAGGCGAACTCCCCGGTCGAGCCGAGGGGCGTCAGCCCGTGCACGCCGGCCTTGATGAGATCGTCACAGAGCTTTGCGAGCACGCCGGTGCGAACCTTGCCTTGCGTATCGACGGGTGAAACGAGATAGGGGAAGACGCCGTGAAAATCGGACATGGCAAGACCGGGCCTCGATGCTGAAGCGGCTAGAGCATGATCCGGAAAAGTGGAAACCGGTTTTCCCTTAGCTAACAAACGCGAAGCGTTTGCGCGGAGATCATGCTCAACCAAAAACCTCGAGCGCGATGGCGATCAAGCTCATCCCATCGCGCTCCAGCATCTCTTCGCCCGCGCCATTGCCGGAGTCAATTGCGCCTCCTCACGGCCGGCCGCCGGCCTGCTCCTTGATCCAGGCATCCACCGCCGGGAGCGCGCGTGCTTTCAAATCAGCCGAGATCGCGATCGTCTCTACCGCGCGGGCCGTCATCACCTTGCCGCCGCTGGTCGCCTGGGCCGGCGCGAATTGCAGAAGCTCGGCGGCATAGGCGCCGTCGCTGAAATTGGTCATCAGGCCGGGAATGAACTCGTCGCGAAAGGACGGACCAAGCCGGGCGAACAAGGCGTCGTAGTGCTTCTGCACAAAATGCCAGGCCAGTTCGGGTTGGTCGCCGGATGAGGCGACGGTGCTGATCACACCGTCCGCGACAGCGGTCGGCAGTTCGTTCGTCAGAGTCAGTTTGAGCGTTTCGCGGGCAAGCACGGGATCACGCGCACTCGCTGCCGCGTAGTAATAGCGCAGACGCTGCTCGGTCGACGTCGCCTTGCGGGCTAGCGACAGCAGCGTATCGTAGGTTGGCCGATCGGCCGAAATGCCGACCACATGCGTAACCGGGTCGCGCAAGCCGGGCGGCAGTGAATTGGGATCCTGCAGGAAACGCGCGAACCGGCGCTTGGCCTCCGCGATCACATCGGCGTCACCGAATTCGCCGAGCGTTCTGATCAGGCTAGCGCGCAACAGCGCATCATCATCCGCTGAGTCCGTCCCATCCCAGCCGAGCCGGTCAAGGACGGGGCGCAAGGTCGCGCGCGCAAACGCCTGCAGCGCAGGGCGCTCGGCGCGATCACGCGCCAAGTGGTTGAGCCGCGCCAGCGCGCTAATCACCTGATCCCAGATCGCGCGCTCGTCGTTACTGGCGATCCGGCCGAGCAGCGCGAGATAGGATGACGGCTCGGTGCGGCCGGCTTGGACCAGCGCCCAGCTGTCACTAAGAAAATTGAGGCGATCCTCCGGCGCCATTGCGCTAAGCGCCTTGGTCAGAGCCGTCAGCTCCCTCGGCCCATATTCGGTCCGATAATAGCCGATGTCGCCCAGATTGACCTTGATCGGCGTTCCGCATTTGCCCGCGGCAATATCGGCACTGCCGTCGAGCAGAAGGCTGTGGTGTGGCCCGCGGCCGACCGGGCCGACGGCGATCGGTATCAGCCAATGCCGCGGCGCCAGGGCCCCGTTGTCAGCCGCGGCGTGCGTCGGCACGATCGCGAACCGGTCCTGGTTCAGCGAAAGGTGCTGGGATCTACCGCTGCAACTGGTCTCAGCCGTCACGAGCGGCACGCCGTCCTGCTCCGTGAAGGACGCCGCAACCGAGGATACCGGCTTGCCGGCCGCAAGCTCGAGCGCCTGCCAGAGATCCGCTGTCGTGGCGTTGTCATAGGCATGGGCGGCCATATAGCGGCGGATGCCATCGCGAAAGGTGCTTTCGCCGAGCCAGTTCTCCAGCATGCGGATCAAGGCCTCGCCCTTGCCGTAGGTGATGCCGTCGAACGCGGTCATCGCCTCGCTCTCATCGGCGACCTTCTGCTGGATCGGATGCGAGGTGCGGCGGGCATCAAGCGTCATCGCGTATTGCTTCTGGTGCTCGGCGTTGAGCCAGTTCTTCCATTGCGGATAGAAGTGCTCGGCCGCTTTTTCCGCCATCCAGCTGGCGAATCCCTCGTTGAGCCAGAGATCATCCCACCAGCCCATGGTGACGAGATCGCCGAACCATTGGTGCGCCATCTCGTGCGCCAGGATGCTGAAGATGCCGCGTTGCCGGCTGTCGGCGCTGGTGGACGGATCGAACAGCAGTCGGCTTTCGAAGAAGGTGATGCCGCCCCAATTCTCCATCGCGCCGCCGAAGCCGCCGGGCACCGCGATCAGGTCGAGCTTGGGCAGTGGATATTTCGTTCCGAAATAGTCGTTGTAGAAATCGAGCAACTTCACCGCATTCTCCAGCGCGAAGCGCCCCTGCTCGCTTTTGCCCGCGGTCGTGACCACGCCGACGGTGACGCCGTCCGCATCCGCCGTGATCCGCTCGAGTTCGCCGGCCGCGAACACGAAGAGATAGCTCGACATTTTTGGCGTCGGCGCGAAGTCGACACGTTTGAGTTCAGCCGAGATCGATTGCTCACGCGTAACCGGCATGTTGCCGACGGCGAGAAATCTCTGCGGCACGATCGCGGTGAGCGTGAGGGTCGCCTTGAAGGCGGGCTCGTCCCAGCACGGGAAGATGCGCCGCGCGTCCGCCGGCTCGAGCTGGCTTGCGACCATGCGCTTAGTCCCCTGCCCGGTCGGGTAATCAGCGTAGTACAGCCCGCGCGCGAATGAATTGATCTTGGCGCTGAAGGCGATGTGCAGGTGGTGCACGCCGGCGGCAAGCGGCTCGCGCAAGGACAGTGTCGCCGTCTCGGCGGCTGCATCAAGGCTGACGTCGGGACGCAGCTTGTCGTCGATGCTCACCCCGCTCAGGCTCATGTTGACCGCATTAAGAACGATCCGCGTGGTGGGTTCGCGCACTTCGATATCGACGAGTTCGGTTCCCGATAGCGTCAGCTTTTGCAGATCCGGGACCAGCTCGATGCCGTAGTGGGTGGGCACGACGGTCTTGGGCAACTTGCCCGGTGTCGTCTCGAAGGAATAGGCCGCTTCGGCGTGCGCGCTGGGGAAGAGTGCCAACGACAGCGCCAAGGCGAGCATGGCTGCCGACGTGACACGGCGCACCTTGAAAGAACATTTCTGCGGAAGAGCGGCGGTCATTGGCGAGGGCTTTAGGTGACCAGCATATCAGTCGGCCGTTTCCAACGATAGCCGATGTTTCCTCGCGCAGGCGGGCGCAGGGCTCCGGCTCGGCAGATCAACGCGCGACGAGGCAAATGGTCACGAACTCAGTCCCCTAACGGATCGGGACGCAATTGAAAATGCACGACTAGCGGGCTCGAGCGCGTCGCCTCCGTCTTGCCGGGCGCGCCCGGAGCGGGTGCGTCGATGCCTTCGATATGGAACGGCGTGCGATTGCCGGACGTTACCCAGAGGCCGCGCCCTTTCCAGCCCCCATTCGGATCGTCGATCCGGCCATCGATGCCCTTGGCAAAAAAGCCCATTGGGTAAGGAACACGCAATTCGATGATCCGGCCGCCAACCAGTGCATGCAGCGAATCCGATTGATTGCCGGTGGCAATGGGCGTGTCCGCGCCCAGGCCCAGAATGTTGTGCTGATCGACCCAGAGGTAATAGGGATTTTCGGCAGCGCCCGAAACGCCCTGGAACGACGGCCCCGGTAGCGGATAGAAGCTCCAGCCTTCCGGACATTTGTTGCCCTGCTCGGCGCCGGGTCCGTTGAGTGGTCCGCGGCATTTGCGCCGATCGAAGCTTGCGATGTGCCCGCTGTCGAGCGGCACCCAGACGACGCCTTTGCGGTCGATGTCCATGCCGCGGATGCCATAGCCCGGCAGCGGCACCTTGTAGACCTCTGCAAGCGCCGTGTCGGGCGGATTGGATCCAGGAGCGAGCCGGATGATGTAGCCGGGATGCTTCAGGCTGGATCCCCAGATCGAGCCGTCGAGCGGACTCCAGGAAATGCCATAGATGCCGAAGGGCACGCGCGTGTCCTTTTTCGGATCAACGGGCTGGCCGGGCTCGTTGTAGCCTTCGTCGCGCTTGCCGTTGCCATTGGTATCGACGATCAGCGGCGTCCAGCCTTGCGCCGCCGCGGCATCACCGGTCTGCCAATATTTCTTGGTGTCGATCCAGCCGATGACGGCGAGTTTGCCGGACGTATTGGTTCCCATCCACAGCGTCTCGTCGTCATCTTCGGCGAAATTCAGATGTTGCGTGCCGAAGCAGGTGTCGATGAAGGAGAATTTCTGCGTTTTGGGATCGTAGACGGTTATCTGCCTCGCGTTCTGGAAAAATCCCTCATGATGCTCGGTCAGAGGATAGAGCTGAGCTGAACGCAACGGCGAATCCTTGCCGCAATAGGCAGGCTGGTTGTTGGGCGCACGCATCTGTGCCGTGAAATAGACGCGTCCCTCGTGATCCATGGTCGGGGTGTGCGCGTTGGCCTGGCTGTTCCAGATCTGCTCCATGCCCCAATAGGGCGAAGGCGCGAACACAGGATTAGCTTCCGCGGAGCTTGGCGTGTCTGCCGGATCGCGCACCGGCAGCTTGATTTCGGATTTCGTGTTGTGAACGGGATCGAGGATCGGAATCTCGTCGGTGCTTAGCTCGGTCGCGCCATAGATCGGGCCAAAGGCGTTGACCGTCGGATCGCGCTTGTCGGTCGCCGCCAGATCATGCAGATAGTGCTTCGGATCGAGCCAGTCGCGCACCGTGACGACGAGATTGCGTTCGACGCCGACCGGACGCGGCGGGCTTTGGCTCGGCAGTTCGCCCTTCTTGATGCGATCCGACCAGTCGGCCAGCGCCGCGAGATGTCCACCGTCCGGCGTCAGCAGCCGGCCCATGGTGCGCACCATGGCCGTGCCGCCGGGGCCGGATTGCAGGCGCTGCGCCCAGGCCGCGATGCTGCTGTCGTAGTGACTGAACAATTCCGGCATGGTGCGCGTGGCGTAGTTGCCGATCTGGTGACAGTTGCCACAGCCATTGGTCTTGATGACGTCCAGCCACTGATCCTGGGTCTTGAACTCGACCGGAATGCCGTTGCCGTTCGGGCCCGTGCCGGGGAATTTGCTTTTGTCGGGAATCCGCAACAGCGAGAACCAGTAGATCGCCGGATAATATTGCGCGGCCGCGGCGAGATTCGGCGCGATCTCGGCTTTGAGATCGTGCCGGCTGCCGGGATCGGCCGAGATCTTCTTGGAATCGACCAAGCCGTAGCCGCGCACCCAGAGCTGATAGTGGGCCTTTGGCAGATCGGGCACGAGGAAGCGGCCGGCATCATCGGTGACCACGATCTTCGCAAAACGCGTGCCGAGATCCTTCGTCTCCGCGATCACCCAGACGCCGGCTTCCGGTCCGAAGCGACTGGTGACGACGCCGCCGATATCACTGGTACCGATCTCGATGCCGGACGGCTTTTGCTCCGAATGCGAGCGCGTGCTGCCAACTGCGATCAGCACGGCCACTGCTAACGCGATCGCGATGCTCGAACGTAAGTTCACCCTGCCCCTCACCTCTGGCTGTCGAGATAAGCAATGATGTCATCGCTGTCACGATCGGCCACGCCTTGGAAAACGCCCATTGTGGAACCGGGCACCATGTGGGCCGGTCCCAAAATCCAGGCCTTGAGCGTTTCGGCATTCCAGCTCCACTGCGCCGTCGACAGAAAAGCTTGCGAATATTTGAAGCCGGGGACAGTGCCTGCCTTCCGTTTGAGAATTCCGAACAGGTTCGGCCCGAAGCGATTGGCGTCGTCCTTGCCGATGCTGTGACAGAGTGAACATTGGCGCGTGAAAGCCGCCTCACCCTTTTTTATATCCGCGCCGCGGCTTTCGCTCGGGCCGGCGACGATCAAGGTCAGGCTCACCATGGCGATGGATTTCATCGCCTGAGCCGCGTGATGCAGCAGATGAAGTTGTTCGGTCATCGGGTCGCTCGGCGGGAAATGTAGACGTCGGTTGACCTCCCGTAACACAAATTGATGCGATCGGTTCCAAAGCCGCTGGTCCCATGCGAGGCGGTGATAGGGCGTGAACGATCGCGTGCGCACAATTCAGTCATTCTTTCGCCCGGCTGAAAAGACAAGAAAGGCAAGACCGGCGCCTGTCCCTGATCGCGAATTACGGCGGCAATTCGAGCAGGAGAAAGATTGACTACGAGTGAACGATGGAGACGCTTTACGATCTGCTCGGCGCGCTGCCAAATGACGGTGCCGACGAATTGCGGGCCGCGTTTCGCCGCGCCGTCAAAAGAGCTCATCCCGATATTCATCCGGGCGATCCAGATGCCGGGTTGAAATTCCGCCGCATCGTGCGCGCCAACGAGATCCTCGGCGATACCGAACAGCGGGCGGCTTATGATCACCTGCTGGAGCTTGCGCACCGCGAGCACCGGGAGAGCTCAAAGCATGCCGCTGCGGCCAGGCTGCACAAGCTCGCGACAGGCGCCATGGCGCTAACTGCGATAGCCGCTGTGGCATTGGGCGGCTCTGCGCTAGTCCTGCACCTATCGGCGCACGCAGCTGCGCCGGCAATCCGCGGCGAAGTCGTGGCGTCAGAGCCGGCTGCTGTCGCGGCCACGATTGCGAAAGCGCAAGCCGACCCACGCCAGAGCTCCGCTTCGGCCGACATTCTCGCCCTGGCCGTCGAGCCAGCCGCCATGCCTGCGCCGGCGGATACTCCGACCGCATCTGTCGGTCCACCGCTCGACATCTTGCCCATCGCTGCAAAACAGCATCCCCTGTCAAACAGTCACAGCCCAAGCGCCAACAAAGGAGTTGCCGTCAATCGGACGAAGCCATCCAAGCAAAGATCCGCGCCGCCGCGCGATCGTGTCGAGACGTTCTCCGAACGCGTGGACCGATTCGAAGGTGTTTTTGCCGAACGTGGCCGCAAAGCGAACTGGCGCAGTCCGGCAGGCGCACGAACAACAGGCCCGCGGCGAACAGCCGAGAACCGCGAACCGAACGAATAGCTCAACGATCGATCGGCCGGCAAAGCGCGCCGCGAAAAAACCTGGCGGAACATGACGGCGTTTCAACATCCCGGGCGGTCTGCGAATGTCGGCCGCGTCCGCCTCGTTTGGTAGATCAAAGCATCTTGGCCATCGCGAGCACCAGTTCGGCCTGGCGATTGGTCCCGGTCTTGGCGAAAATACTTTTCAGTTGGTTGCGGCCGGTTTCCCTGGAGATTTCGGACAGGTTTCGGGACCAGCCTGTCCGACGTTTCGACTTGCTTGCAATAGTGAACCGCAATTTCTGGCTGTGAAGAGGCGGAGGAAGATTACCGTACCCCCAACGCCGCCGTTTCAAGGGCGCCCAGCGGACGACGTATTGCAGATTTCAGGTTCGCTGCACGAGCCCGTAAAGGATGCTCTGGTGCTCGTCGTTAAACAGCCGCCGCGCCGCGACCGCCGGCCCCGGTAAGCCCGACCAGATCTCCTCGATCTCGCTCTCGTCACGAAAACGCAGCTGCCAGTCCATGAAGCTCTCGATGTAGGCGGCATCATCGATACCGCGCGCGAAATTCGTAACCAACAGTTCGCCGCCGGAATTGAGCATCTCGAACGCCACCTCCGTCAGGTGTTTGGCGAGGGGCTCGGATAGATGATCATAAAGGCCGGCGGCATAGATGACATCGAAGGTGCCCAAGTCATACTGGCCCGCGATCATGCCTCTGACGGAGCCTCCAACCGGTCGGACGGCCGAGTCCGGAAAAGCGTCGGCAATATGCGCAAGGACCTCAGTGTCCTGGTCGAGCGCCGCCCAGCGCGCGATCTCGCCAGCGGCAAGGGCGCGCGATTGTTCCGCCTCGCGCAGATGCCCGGCGGCGAGCGTCAACACGGAAATCGGCCGCCCGCGCTCGCATGCAACCCGGTCGACAAGCTGGGTCAGATTTCTGCGCCGCGCGCGAATCGCGCGCGCCGCTCGCATGTCGGAGGTGAAGCCGTAGATCGCGCCGCCGAGTTCGGAGGCGCTCGAGAGGTCGTCTGCGACGCTCGCTTCGCGATAGATGAAATCCAGCAATCTCGCATCGCCCGGATAGGTCCACGGCTTCCGGTAGGCCCAGCTCGTGAGGGGATCCTGATGAACGATCCGCGCCAGCGGATGATGCATCCAGTCACTCCTGAACGACCGCCAGTCGCCGGCATCGAGGTTTCGTTTCACCTCGCAAAGGCCTGATACCAGGCGCGACATCGCCTTCTCGGCAGGCTCCGTCGAAAACATCACGAGAACTTCGTCCAGCAGATCGAGGGCATCGTCGTAACGATCTCGAAGCTGCGAATAAGGCCCGAGCTGTGCGTCCATGATGGCTCCAAGCTTGGTCGCGGCCAGGCGCGACCGGCAGGCCGAAGCTAGCCAGACCAGGCGAAAGCAACATGACCCAAACGGGCTATGGCCGCGCCTTGTCCCTATGGAATCGCGATTGAAAGTTACCGACCGGACCGCTCACAGTGGAACCGCCGATCCACGGGCCGAACTCGCATTGGATTGAGCCCAGTGGTCCCCGAGGACGGTAGCGGGCAACCCACAGGTGCCGAACGATCTTGGGCCGTGAAGCGCTGTCCAGCAGCCGGAGCCGGCCGATCGGTGGCATGCAATGGTCTCGATCATTGAACGCACAAATGTCGCACGCGCTCAAGGGTCGGAGACTGACGGCGATGGGTCGCGTTACGCGGCGGCGAGCGCGTCCTGGTTGATTTCGACTTTAGCCAGCAAGGTCAACAGCTCGTCGGTGCGCTTCTCGCCTCGAGGCTGTCGTGCAGCAGGCGGTGGTCGTCGCGCAGATCAAGCTGACCTGCGAGCGCGGCCGCTACGTTCCCAATCAGCCGCATGAGATCTCCTTCACGGAAAGTCGAGGGGAACGAAGGCGGCGCGTTTGTCATTGTCCCGGCGACCGCGCTGCCTCGTCCCCGGGGCGCGGTAGGTCCCCTCTTTCGGAACGAAGTGAATGCCGAACATCGTCGTGACAGGTGCAAGCGCAGGGGTCGGCCGCGCGGTCGCGCTCGAATTCGCGCGTCAAGGCGCGGATGTCGCACTGCTAGCCCGTGGTCGCGAGCGGCTCGACAGCGCCGCCTACGAAATCCGCCGCCTCGGCCGGCGGGCGCTTGCGATCTGCGTCGACGTTGCGGACGCTAAGGCCGTCGACGAGGCCGCCGAGCAGGCCGAGCGTGAACTTGGCCCGACAGACGTTTGGGTCAACGACGCCATGGTGACGATTTTCGCGCCCGTGCACGACATCGCGCCCGAGGAGTTTCGTCGCGTCACCGAAGTTACCTATCTCGGGCAGGTCCATGGAACACTTGCCGCGTTGAAGCGGATGCGCCCGCGCGACCGCGGAACCATCGTTCAGGTCGGCTCGGCCTTAAGCTACCGTGCGATCCCGCTGCAGTCCGCCTATTGCGCGGCGAAATTCGCGGTGCGTGGCTTCACCGATTCCTTGCGCAGCGAACTCATCCATGATGGCAGCGGGATCAAGCTCACCATGGTGCAGTTGCCCGCCGTCAACACGCCGCAATTCGACTGGGCACGCAACCGCATGTCTCGGAAAGCCCAGCCGCTTCCTCCGATCTATCAGCCCGAAGCGATCGCGCGCGAGATCGTGCGCGCTG
>Ga0134125_10004625_pt1 | contig 15732 bp, 16 predicted proteins | sample KB31751_FD_96464 | JGI IMG/M metagenome (GOLD analysis project Ga0134125, IMG submission 96464) | Terrestrial soil microbial communities with excess Nitrogen fertilizer from Kellogg Biological Station, Michigan, USA - KB3-175-1 | ecosystem: Environmental > Terrestrial > Soil > Unclassified ... | reverse complement strand
GGTGGCGGCGCGGTCGCCGAAGGCATACTCGATCAGCTTGTGTGGCACGATCCTGGTATATGTTCCGGCAAAGTCAAACCCGAAGCTACCGTCTTTGGCTTCCATGCGCGATGAGAATTGCCCACCCACTCGCAAATCGACTGTGGGGCTCGTCGTGTGCCAATCGTCCGATGCCGTGTTCCACTGCTTGATGTCCTCTGGTGTGGTGTAAGCCGTCCAGACGTTGATCACCGGGGCATTGACGAGGGCTTCAACCGTTATTTTCACGAGAATTGGCCTCATAGGGCCTGGTATTGGAACGACGAACGGGGTTCTCGGAAATCGACATCGTCCTGCATTCTCTTTGACGGTTCACTAGTCCGACGCCTATTCGTAACACGCACTCGTGGCTGCCCTCGGCTCTAGCAGGCTCGTCGCGATCTGCCGCCGGGAATACCGCGACGCGTGCCGTTGCAAACCGTTGCAGTCCGGCGCGTGTCTCCCGTTGGTGCCCGCAACCGGCACCACCCGAAGAGAGGCGAGCTCGATATCGCCCCCGGCTGTTCAACGGCAATCCGCGGCCACGGTGGACCCGTGAAACCTCTCAGGCAACGAAGCGGTGCCGGCGCCGGAATTCGGCGGCACGTTGCCGGGCTGGGGAAGACTTGCGACCCCAGAGCTGCGCTTGCGTCTCACCATACCTGGGACGGTCAGGTGTCGCGACGTACGCGCGATTCCTTCCTGGTTCGATCAGGGGCTTAGCCCAGCGACGCCTGCTCACCCGCAAAGACCAGCGAAGCCTCCGTTCCCCGGCCGGGCGCGCTGTCGATGAGGAGTTTGCCGCCGTGGAGGGCAATGATGGACTTCACAATTGCCAATCCCAGCCCGGCCCCTTCGGGACTGTTCGCCCTGGAAGGATCAACGCGGTAGAACCGATCTCCGAGCTTCGGCAAGTGTTCGGCCGCAATGCCACTACCCGTGTCGCTGACTGTCAACACCACCGAACCATCTGATGCCTGAGCTGCACGCAAACTGATGCAGCCTCCGGGAGCTGTGTACTTCAGCGCGTTGGACAGCAGATTGCTGAGCGCGCGACGCAGCAACAGCGGATCGGCAAGCATCGTCGCATTCCCTTCGCAGAGCAGTTCAACGCGCTGCTCATCCGCCAGGGCCTGATAGAAGTCCACAACGGCCTGGAATTCGGTGCGCGCATCCAGCGTCGTGCGCTGGAGCGCCAATCGCGCCTGATCCGCCTGTGCGAGAAACAGCATGCTATCGATCATTCGGGCGAGGCGGCTGTACTCCTCGAGGGCAGACTGGAGCACTCGCGCGTACTCAGCCGGAGTACGGGATCGCGACAGAGTGACCTGAGCTTCCCCCATCAGGTTATTTATCGGCGTACGCAGCTCATGCGCCAGATCTGCTGAGAATTGCGAGAGTCTCTCGAAAGACTGTTGCAGCCGCTCCAGCATGCGGTCGAATGCACTCGCGAGCGAGGCGAGCTCCTCCGGCCAGTGACCGGTCTGGATCCGATAGTCCAGGTGCTCCGCGCCGACACGCTCAGTGGCCCGAGTGATATCCGCGAGCGGCCGCAAGCCTCGCCGGGTGATCCAGGCCCCGACGAGAGCAGCTACCAATAGACCGCTTGCCAGCACCGCACCGAGATCGCGCCGATAGCCCGCCAGCAGAGTCTCATGGGCGGTGACGTTGAGCGCCGCTTGAATGTGCCAACCCCGAGCCTCCGTGGACGCGCTCGGGACCGCAACGGAGGCAAGCAGGAACGTAAGTTTGTTGGAGCGCCAGCGAAAACCGCGGGGAGCGCCATCCTGTGCGCCTTGAAAGGCAGGTACGGGAACAATCGTCCCCATGCCGGGCGTCTCATCGACCAGGCTCCGTTTGTCATCGAGCACGCGCAGGAAGAATGGCGCAGGCGACTGACCGGAAATCTCTGCCTCTTCGAGCACTTCCTGATCGACCGCCGATCGCTCGAGCGGGCGATGCTCCAGGAGAGCGGTCAGCACCTGTACTTTGTACGAGAGGAAACTCTCGTCCTGCGCCAAGAGGTTGCTTCGCAGCCCCCAATAAAGGAGGGTCGATGCGGCGGCTAGCAGCACGAACACGGATAGGGTGTAGTAGAGCGTCAACCGCGTGGTCATCGGCCAGCGTGCGGCAACCGGCCGGGATTGAGGATCAGCGGGCTTCCAGAACATAGCCCATTCCGCGGACCGTATGGACGAGCTTCACTGCGTAGGGATCGTCGACCTTTCGGCGCAACCGGCGAATGGCGACATCGACGACGTTGCTGTCACTCTCGAAATGGATATCCCACACCTGTTCGGCGATGACCATCCGCGAGAGCACCTCCCCTTGCCGCCGGGCGAGTAAGGACAGCAGCGCAAACTCCTTCGGCGCGAGATCGAGCCGCGCCTCGCCGCGATGAGCCTTGGCGCCCAGGAGGTCGATTCGTAGATCGGCGATCTGGACAATGTCTGATGAGCGCTCGCTCCGTCGCCGCAGAAGCGCGCGCACGCGCGCCAGCAGCTCGGTGAACGCATACGGTTTCACAAGGTAGTCGTCGGCGCCGAGCTCGAGTCCCTTCACGCGGTCAGGTACCGCGCTGCGGGCGGTGAGAAAGAGGACCGGCATGGACCGCCCCTGACTACGCACCTCCTGAAGTACCGACCAGCCATCCCGCTGCGGGAGCATCGCATCCAAAATCAACAGGTCGTAGTTCTGATTCAGGGCTTTGAAGAGACCCTCTTCGCCGTCCTGGGCGATGTCCGCCACAAACCCCGATTCTCGCAGTCCTTTGCGCAGAAAGGCGGCGGTCTTGCTCTCATCCTCGACGATCAGGATGCGCATGCGGGGGGCACGTGCACGAGGCGTTGCCTAAGGGAACTGGCACAGTACCAGACCACCCCCTGGGTGTGGAGCACCCTGCGTCGGCTCACCCCGCCCGGTAAGCCGACCTCCCTCGATCAGGACCGGGCGACAGCCGGCGGCGGGGGTGGCGTGAATTGCGCCAGGTCGGCAAAACCAAGTCGCTGCTCGACGGCGGCGATGTCCTTGACCGCCTCCTCGTATCCGTCCGTTCCGAACTGCTGCTTTTCGATGTCCTCGAACTTATCTCCCCACTCCTCGATCTGGTGTTGCGACAGAGCCGTTTTCCACGCAGGGAAGACGATGGTGTCCTCGCGTGCAGTGTGGTTCTGGTACATGAGCACGAAGGTGGAGAGTGCCTTGGCAAGCGGCTCGGCAACTCCCGTCCCAATCTTCCCCGATCGCGTGACGGCCATGACGTAGTCGGTCACTTCCCGGCCGCGCTGATGCTGTGCGATCAGGACGTCAACGTATCCCGCGGCAGGTGTGGCCGTTTTCTTCACGACCGGGAATATGTGCGCCTCTTCGAGCTTCTTCTCGTGGTAGTCCTCGCCGAAACTGCGAAACAGCCTGGCGACTCGAGTGAGCGCGCCGGCGTCGATATCCGCGGCGCCTTGGCGGATCCGCGGAACGGTCTCGATGTAGACCAGGAGTGCTCGTCGCAAAACGCCGTGTTCGCGCATCAAGTCCTCGACGGCTCCGACCTCCTTCTCCTCCCCTGCTTTGCTTCCCGCCTTCTCTTCCCTCTCCGCAGCCACTACGGGTGCCAACAGCAGGCATGCGCCGGCTCCCGCGAGCATGCGCCGCCGCATGAATTCTCTGCTCATGGTCGAGTCTCCTGCATCTCGAGCACCGCTGGCGCCACCTTCGCGGCCCGTGCCCACACCCCAGGCTGTTCGCAAGAACTTTGCCGGCCTGCCTCGAAGATGACCAAACGGTCATGTTGAGGTCATCTTGGGGTCAGGTGTGAGGGACTAAGATTCTGCGGCGGAAGTCGCTTCGGACGACTCGATGAGGGGCATCCAACCAATGATGAAGGGCCGTGCCCTGAAGGTCGCGGTTTCGGCGCAGTGCGCGTCGCGACGGACCGTGCTATTGGCCGCCTTCGCGATCCCTTTCGGATACTCCGTCAAAGCTCTCTCAGCTGCGCCCAAGAAACAGGTGCAGCTCGACATTGCAAGCGATGGCGACTTGCTGGCCTTCAAGCCAGATCAGCTCACCTGCCCTACGCGTGCAGCGGTGCATCTCACATTCACACACACCGGTAAGTACATCACTCAGGATCACAACTGGGTGCTCACGGTGCCGGGAGCAGCGGAGGCTGTGGCGCAAGCCGCTATGGCGGCAGAAGAGCATTCGGGATGGACGCCGCGGGGTGATAAACGGGTGCTTGCAGCGACACCTCCCTGCGGCAAAGGCCAGCACGTCAGCGTCGATTTCACAGCCCCGGCTCCGGGAGACTATCCGTTTCTCTGTACCACTCCGGGGCATGGCGCGGTCATGCACGGAATCCTGCATGTCACACCCAACTGAACTCATCCATGAGTGGGAGATAGCCATGTTCCGCACTCGTTCATCGCTCGTGATCACAGGCCTCTTGGCGTCACTTTTCGCCGCGGCGGCGCTCGCCGCAGATCTCCAATCACCGGATACGGTCAAGATGGGCCTCCACATTCTGGCAGGCGTGTATGGCGACATGGATCGCAAGCTCGCTGCCGAACAGTACGACCGACTGCCGCATGAGAACCAGGAGTTCCAAGAGGGCTCCGGTGCGTTACGCGACGCAGTGGCCCATGAGCCGGCGGCCTTCAAGGGCAAGGTCGAAGCCGATTTGAAAGAGACCCTTGCTGCCGCTCAGAAGGTCGCGGATACCAGTAAGACTCACGATAAGACACAGGTAAGCGCCGCTCTGGCCGCCTTGGCGAGCTCGATGAAGACGCTCAATGCCCTGTTCCCTGAAGCCTTGCGTGCCGAGCCGGGCACGGTAGACCCGCCGTGGATGCAGCATGGCGGAAAAGCACCACCGCCCAACAAATAGACCCGCCATAGCCATCCCAGGGGGCATCCACGATGAACTTCGTGCAGTTCGCGCTGCGTCGGCCGTACACAGTGCTGGTAGTCGTGATCGGCGTCGTCATCGGTGCCGCCCTGGGGCTTCGCTCGATGGCCCGGGACGTGTTCCCGCCCCTGGGTGTGCCTACGATTTACGTCGCGCAACCCTATGGCGGCATGGATCCGGCGCAAATGGAGGGATTCCTCACTTACTACTACGAGTATCACTTTCTCTACATAACAGGGATCGAGCACGTCGAGTCGAAATCGATTGAAGGGGCGGCACTCATCAAGCTGCAGTTCTATCCCGGGACGGATATGTCGCAAGCGATGTCCGAAACGGTCTCCTACGTCAACCGTGCGCGCGCCTTCATGCCCCCCGGCACTGTGCCGCCTTTCGTGACGCGCTTCGATGCGGGGAGTGTTCCGGTCGGGTATCTCGCATTCTCCAGCGCCACCCGCAGCGTTGGACAGATTCAGGACCTCGCGCTCAACACCGTACGGCCACTGTTCGCAACTCTGCCAGGCGTATCGGCACCGCCTCCCTTCGGCGGAAGCCCGCGAGCCATTGTCGTCGATCTCGATGCCGACAAGCTCAGGGGCTATGGCATCTCGCCCCAGGAGGTGGTGTCCGCAATCGCCAACGCCGAAACCATCAACCCGTCCGGCAACATCTACCTGCAGGACAAGTACCCCGTTGTTCCGGTCAATTCGATCGTCAAGGACGCGAAGGATCTGGCGGACGTTGCCGTGCGCACCGGAACCTTTCCGACAGTATTCGTACGCGACATCGCCCGGGTGTCGGACGCCTCGGACATCCCAACGAGCGTCGCGCTGGTGAACGGTATTCCGACCGTCTACATCCCGGTCACTAAGCGTGCGGACGCCTCCACCCTATCGGTCGTGAATCTTGTCAAGCAGAACCTGCCGAAGTTTCAGGCTGCATTGCCTGATGACACGCGCGTCAGCTATGTGCTGGACCAGTCCCCCTTTGTCACCCGCGCGATCTCCAGTCTGACCACCGAGGGCATTCTGGGCGCCCTCCTGGCCGGCGTGATGGTGCTGCTGTTCCTGCGCGACTGGCGCAGCTCTCTCATCGTCGTCGTCAATATCCCGATCGCGCTGCTTGCAGCTCTCGTAGCGCTATGGGTCACCGGGCAGACAGTCAACATCATGACCTTGGGCGGCCTCGTGCTCGCAGTCGGCATTTTGGTCGATATGTCGACCGTCGTCGTGGAGAACATCCACACGCATCTGGTCCGCGCCGATCGCGTCGAGCGAGCGGTGCTCAATGCAGTTCGCGAAGTCGCTGTGCCGCTGGCAATCGCAATGCTTTGCGTGGTGGCCGTATTTCTGCCCTCGTTCGCCATGCAAGGCGCTGCGAAGGCGCTCTTCGTGCCGCTCTCCCTTGCCGTCGGCTTCTCGATGTTCGCCTCCTACGTCCTCGCCAACACGCTTGTGCCGATTCTCTCGGTGTGGGCCTTTCGCGCACGGCGGGCGAGACATCATGAAGTCGAGGGAGAGCCGGGGTTCTTCGAGCGGATGCAAAACGGATACGCGGCGCGCCTTCGACCGCTGGTTGCGCACCGCTCGGTGGTCCTGGTGGTGTACCTCGTGATCTGCGCCGTCGCGATTGTCCTGCTCTTCCCCCGCCTGGGGACGGACATCTTCCCGCGCGTCGAGGCGGGACAATTGCAGTTGCGCCTGCGCGCACCGACCGGTACGCAGCTCGATCTCACCACGGCGGCCTCGCAGCGCGTGCTCAAGATCATTGCGGAGGAGAGCGGACCGGATGCCGTCGCACTGTCCCTCGGCCTGGTCGGCGTCCATGGTTCGGCTTACCCGGTCAATTTCATCTACCAGTGGAATAGCGGCCCGCAGGAGAGCGTGCTGCAGGTTCAGTTCAAGGACTCAGCGCGCCTCGATATGCAAGCCCTGCGAGAGCGGCTGCGCAAGCGCCTCGCGCGGGAGATGCCGGATTTCCAGGTCTCTTTCGAGCCGGCGGATATCGTGAGCCGGGTCATGAGCTTCGGCGCCACAACGCCGATCGAAGTGGCCGTGAGCGGTCCGAATCTCACCGATGACCGCGCCTTTGCCGACAAAGTGCGTGCCAAACTCCAGGGGCTACCCATGCTCCGTGATGTGCAGCTCGGACAGCCGCTGGACTACCCGTCAGTGGGGGTCACGGTGAACCGGGAGCGGGCTGGCGTCATGGGCTACACGGCAAACGATCTCACCCGGGCGCTCACGCCGGCGACCTCCTCCAGCCGATTCACACAGCCGATCTACTGGGCCGCAGGGAACGGCGTCGCCTACCAAGTGCAGGTTCAGATACCCCAGCGGCGGATGACTTCGATCGAAGACATCCGCAACGTCCCGGTCGCAGGGGATGGTGGCCGCTCGACCTTGTTACGGAACATTGCGGCCGTAGGAGCGAGTACCGTGGTCGGCGAATACGACCGTTACAACATGGCGCGGATGATTACGGTGACGGCCAATGTCGAGGGAGCCAGCCTCGGCAGTGCCGCCCAAGCCGTTGAGCAGGCTGTTGCTCGACTCGGTGACCCGCCCGCCAAGGCGAGCGTCGCCATTCGGGGAGAGGTACAGCCGATGTCCGATCTTCTAGGTGCTTTGCGCGTCGGCCTACTGCTGTCGGTCGTGGTGATCTTTCTCCTTCTGGTCGCCAACTTTCAATCCTGGGAGCTCGCGCTGGTCACCGTCGCCAGCATTCCCGCCGTACTGGTCGGCGTGCTGCTCGTTCTGTGGCTCACAGGAACGACGCTGAACCTCGAGTCATTCATGGGCGCCATCATGGCGGTGGGTGTTGCCGTAGCGAACGCGATCCTGCTGGTGAGCTTCGCAGAGCGTGCACGACTCGATGGCCAGACTGCCCTCGACGCGGCCGTTTCAGGAGCGACCAGCCGCTTGCGACCGATCTTGATGACCACGCTGGCGATGATCGCGGGCATGCTCCCGATGGCCGCCGGCGTCGGGGAGAGCGGGCAACAGAGTGCCCCACTGGGGCGCGCCGTAGTCGGCGGACTGGCCTTTGCGACGCTCGCAACCTTGCTTGTTCTTCCGTCCGTGTTTGCCGTCATCCGCGGCACGGCGGGCCGTCGATCTTCGTCGCTGCATCCTGATGATCTCGACCTGACTTCGGAGGCTGTGAGATGAAGATCCAGATGACTATCGCCCTCGTGCTTCTCGTCTGCGCTGCCTCGATCACGCAGGCTGCGCCAAGTAAGGCGCCTGGGGCGGCTCCGCTGGTTCTGCCCGGCGAGGTACTCGCCTACCAGTCAGCTGTACTCACCGCCAAAGTAGCCGGCTATCTGAAGAACATTCCGGTGGACAAAGGCGACAAGGTCAAAGCCGGCGATCTCATTGCCGACATCGAAGTTCCTGAGCTGCTTGCCGACCGGGTTCAATACCGGGTCCAGGTCGATGTGGCGCAACGCGAGTTCGATCGGATGCAGCAGGCATCCAAGACTGCGCCGGATCTCGTCACACCGGATGCCCTGGACAACGCGCGAGGCCGGCTCGAAGTGGCGCAAGCTCAGCTCGACCGCATCAACGCCCTGCTGGGGTATGCCAGGATTACGGCGCCCTTCTCCGGCACGATCACTGCCCGGTACGTGGACCCGGGGGCATTCATTCCAGTGCCAAGCCAGAGCAGCCAGCAGGGCGCCGGGATCGTGACGTTGATGGACTTCAGCCGGGTGCGGATCCAGATGGGCGTGCCCGAAGGCGATGCCTACAAGATCCGCCCTGGTTGCCCGGTCGCCTTCAGTGCGGCGGCCGTCCCAGGCAAGCGCTTTACAGCCTCGATCACGCGAATCAGCTACGCACTCGATCGGAGTGTCCGCACGATGCTGGCCGAGGTCGACATGGGGAATCCGGGCAGCGTGCTGCAGCCCGGTATGTACCTTTCCGTTGAGATAACGCCCTGCACACAGCCGGCGAGTGAAGCCGAGGCAGGGCCGAAAGCCTCGTCTAAGCACGCCCTCTCCCACGCTGCGCCGGTAGCACGTCAATGAGAGTCGATTCTCCCAGGTTCAGAGTGCTGTGCGCGCGAACGGGTACCGTACTGCTCGCGACGGCGCTGGCGGGAAGCGCAGCGCTCGCCCAGGAGGCGCCCACTGCTTCCTCCCCTCAGCCTCCGCCGCCCGCGGCAACGACGGCCGCACCCGCTGAGCGGCAAATGATCGATTTACCGAGCGCCCTCAAGCTGGCGGGTATGAATGACATCGATCTGGCTCTGATTCGCGAAGCGGAGAACCAAGCCAAAGCTGCGAACGATGCGGCGACGCTCAGATTCCTTCCCTGGCTGAACGCCGGAGGCGGCTACATCAAGGACACCGGCGGCGCACAGGCCTTCGGAGGCAAGGTCTCATCCGTCAACCAGGAGCTCTATCAGCGATCCGTCTCAGTGAATCTGCCGCTCGAGCTCGGTAGCGCCGTCTTTGGGAAGCTCGTCGCAAGACAGCTCCAGGCAGCCGCCTCCTTCGACACCGAGGCACAAAAGAACGACGCGCTGTTCGCCGCGGCCAGTGCCTACTTCGACCTGGTCAACGCGGTGGCCGCCGAGGACATCGCGAACGAGGCGCTGCGGATCTCGCAGGATTACGAGCAGCAGCTCGACCGCGGCTACCACGCCGGCATCATCAACCGCACCGAGCTACTACGCGTCAGCGTTCAGACGCAACGGGACCAGGTCATCCTGAGACAGGCGCAGGCGCAAGTGCGCTCTGCCTCCGCGGCTCTCGCCACGAGGCTGCGCCTCGACCCGACGTTGGACCTGGAGCCGACAGAACGGATCGCAGCCCCTGCGACGCTGGTACCCGTTGACATGCCGATCAAGGATCTGGTGAAGGACGCACTCGCCGCCCGGCCCGAACTCAAGGCGAGTGCGGCCACTGTCAGCGCCGCCGACGAACAACGCCTCGCCGCCAAGTATGGGCCCTTGCTCCCATCACTCGGCGCTCAGGCCATCTATGGACAAGTGCGCGGTGGCACCAACGGTGACCTCAGCAATTGGCTGAGCTCGCATCAGTACATTGTCGGATTGAGCTGGCGTTTGGGACCTGGGGGTCTCTTCGACTTCAGCCGCACGGAAGCAGCCAACTCCCAACTTCGGCAGCAGCAATTGCTGAATTCGAGACTGCAGGATGACATCTCGCAGCAGGTCGTGGACGCCTATGAGGCTGCACGTGCGGCTCTGGATCAGACGGCTCTGGCCCGACGAAGCGTCGAGCTTGCGGACGAGAGCCTCAAGCTGAGCGAGCAGCGGCGCGAATTCGGAGTCTACGCCGTGCTCGAGGTGATTCAGGCTCAGCAGGACCTCACCCAGGCTCGAAATGACTATGCTCGCGCCCTCACGCAGTACGCCAAAGCGCAATATGGGCTGGCGCGTGCTACGGCGCGGATCGGCGAGTAACCAGCTGACGTTCCCCGTCGAGGAACTGCGCATGGCAGTGCACACGTCCCCGAGCGAGCCAAGGCGTTTCTCGGGCAGATCCGGGCTGCACTTCGTGCTGCTCTTCGGCCTCGTCAATCTCTTCGCCGATATGACCTATGAGGCGGCCCGCAGCGTGACGGGACCGTTCCTGGCCAGCCTCGGTGCCAGCGCTTTCGTGGTCGGCAGCGTCACGGGATTTGGCGAGTTCCTCGGATACGCCCTCCGTTTGGCGTCCGGTCGTCTGGCCGACCGCACCCGACTGTACTGGCCCGTGACCCTCTTCGGTTACCTGGTGCAGATGGCCTCAGTGCCGGCGCTCGCCTTGGCTCGTGTGTGGCCAATGGCAGCCGTGCTCATCTGTCTGGAGAGATCGGGACGCGCCACCCGCAATCCGCCTCGCGATGTGATGCTGGCTCAGGCGGGTGAGCAGATGGGGCGCGGATGGGCGTTCGGCGTCAATGAGGCACTGGACCAGATCGGAGCGTTTCTCGGTCCGCTCCTGGTCGCCGGGGTGCTCGCCTGGCGGCATAGTTACTCCCTCGCTTTTGGCTTGCTCGCGATTCCCGCTCTCATCACGCTGCTGCTCGTGCTCAGCGCAAGAGTGACTTTCCCGACTGCGGGTCGCATAGAACATGCGCAAGAGACATCCGCGGCAGGACACTACCCTCGCGCCTACTGGTGGTATTGCGCCTCCGCCGGACTTGTGGGCTTCGGTTTCGCGGACTATTCGCTCATCGCCTACCATTTCAGCCGCACTCATGTGGTCGCTGGTATCTGGATTCCGATCTTCTACGCGCTTTCCATGGCGGCCGGTGGTCTCGGCTCACTGGTGGTCGGTAAGCTCTTCGATCGTGTCGGCCTGGTTGTGCTGGTCCCAATCACGCTCATCGTCGCCGTCTATGCCCCGCTCGCTTTCCTGGGTGGGTTCGCCTTGGCGCTGGTAGGCACGCTGCTATGGGGTGTCGGCCTCGGCGCGCACGAGTCGGTCATGCAGGCCGCTGTGGCTCATATGGTCTCGTCGGATCGATGGGGCTCAGCCTACGGAGTCTTCGGCGCCGTGTTCGGGGTCGCCTGGTTCCTCGGGAGTGCTGCGCTGGGAGCCGTTTATGATCGATCCATTACGGCGGCGGTCGTATTGGCCGTCGCGGCTCAGCTGCTCGCGATTGCCCCGCTCGTGGGTGCAGTTCGCCTCCTGCGCTCCCGTCACTGACGCTAGCGGCGATTCGGCTCACGTCGCATTCCGTTGCATGTCGCTGCAACTCGCACCGTACTCGCTCGTCGGGCGGCGAACCTGCATGACGTAGGACGGGGCAAACTCGATGCCGCCGCTGCTGCATATCGCAGGCGGCCTGCCCCACCCGGAATGCATCGCTTGGATCACGCGCCGGTACCATGCGAGCCGCGGTGGCGGCATAGACAGCCGGGCGGGCGCTGAGATAGCAAGACCATCTCCTTTGCTACTTTCCGCAGGTCCCATCACTATAGGGGACCGGCACTGGACCGGCATCAGGCCCAAACCGGAGGCTTGATTGAGGCAGAAGGAGCGTGACAGTGGACACCGAGACATTGATACTGGCCGCATCGCAGATCGCGAGCGGCATGGTGGGCAGATTCAACAATCCAGCCATTTTGCAACAAGGGAACAATCCGAAGGAGATCGCGGAAGCCGCCGTTGCGATTGCAATGGCTATCGCGGAAAAAGCCGACCAGGCGCTCTCGTAGGACTGTCCAGCAGATAGTTGGGAATCGCCGCCGATAAGTGCGCAACGCCTGCGCCGGTCGCTACACGGTTTTCGACCGATCCATACTGATGATGAGCGAACGGAGACGTTCTTTCGCCTGGTACAGAACGGCCCGGCCGCTCGCATCGTGACTGTTGATATGGCGATCCAGCTCGTCGAGCAGCTTATAGACCTCCAGTGCGCCGTTCATGTGGAGCGCGCCACTATCGATACTCATGCCTCACCTCTGGCTGTTGTGTAGCCCGGAATGCGGCGACTTCAGGTGCCAATTTTGAAATTCCGTAAGAGCCGCCACGCAGGAGCACGATATCTCGAGGCATCCGACCTGTCAGAGCCAAGCGATCGCACGCGGATCGCGCACTCGACTCGAGCCATCATGGGCCGAATCCGCGCCGATGACAATCAGATCATGTGATAGTGCGCAATCGCCTGGGCAAGATATTGAAGTGCGCAGGTGTGTGCGCGACCGAGCGGCAACAAACACTACCGTCAGCCGACCGCCGTAGTTACACCCGCTCCGTATTCTTCTGTACTTGAGTCGCCATCCATTGCGAGGAGAGTTTCGACCTCGCAAGCTCTGCGCGCAGCGTGTCGCGATTGCGCAATCCCTACTGGCGACAGCGTCAACACGAAAGTCAAGCGCTCGCGTCTGGAACGTGCTAGTGTCCGTTCCGCCTCGTGAATTTCCGCCTTGCCCGCCCCTGGCCTGCGCGTCGATGCGCTCATAGTCGGCCACCGGACAGCCATTTCAGAAATCCCCGCGACCGGAGGCAGACCGTCTTTGCCTACTCCCATCTTCCTGGAACGAGTGTTTTAAGTGACCAAACTTTACGTTGGAAATCTCCCCTTTACCGCCACCGAAGATTCCGTGCGAGTTCTGTTTACTGCGCATGGCTCAGTGGACAAGGTCTCCCTGATCAGCGATCGCGATACGGGGCGTCCCCGCGGCTTCGGCTTCGTCGAAATGTCGAACGCTGATGCCGCCCGCGCCATGCAGGCGCTCAATGGCACGGACTTCGAGGGCCGCGCGCTGAAGGTCAACGAAGCGCAGGACCGGGAGCGCTCGGGTGCACCGAGCCGCGCACCGCGTCGGTACTGACGAAGGAGCCCGGGCGGCGAGCCCGGGAACTTCGCCGGGCTGCACGTGAGCGACTACGAATTCATCATGTCGCTGCGTATCCACCATCCGCACATCGACCCGGCGGAGATCACAGAGGCACTGCGCGTCGACTCGCAGCATACGTGGCGCGTGGGCGACCTGCGGTGTGGTTCTGCAGGCGACGTGTGAATCGCTTTCGCTTCCAGGCCGCCTGGGGCTCGCCCTCGCGCTCGACGTCTAACCAAATCCGGAGGAGCCCAGTGGCGTTGCGCTCAACTAGACCGCGGCTTGCGACTCAGAAGAGTGTGTCTGGATTTCAAGATCGTGCGGAACGATTGCGCAAGGGGCGCGCTACGGCGGCGCTACTTCGCGAGGTATGCCCAAGAGCGACGCACATTGCCGTGCTCTTGCAATTCGACGCGCCATCGCACGCGGACCAATCGTTCGTGCTCTACCCAGGCGCTCGAGCCTACTTTGGCTTTCCTTGTCCCTATGGAGATTGCGATGGCATCTACGATCTCAGTCATGCAGCGCAGTCGATTCTCCTGGGCACCGCGCTGCAAGCAACCGGAACCCTCGAATGCGGCGGCGTACGTTCCCGTCATCGAATCCCGCGCCAGACTTGCGGGCTGCAGGTGAGCTACATCGTGAACGCACAGCGCCTTCCCGATGCCGCCGCGTGAGCCAAATCAGCTGATGTGCCCATGGAGCATAGTCGGTCGCCACCGAGGGAGCTCGAGATGAATGATGCCAATCTGCTGGAAGCCTTTGCCAGCTACAAGGTGAAGCCCGCACGACGCTTACGCTCGGCGATGACGCCAGACGGCGCTCTCGTCATCAGCTGCTGGTATGCCGGCTTCAAGAAGGCACAGATCGAGATCTTGAGGTATGAGGAGGACCTGTCAGGTCAAACCACGGAGACTACGAGGGCATTGCGGGCGCATCTGGCAGAGGCGATGTCAAACGAGAGTGAGATCCGCGTTATCGTCGCCGTTGAGAGCTTGGTCCCGAAGGCGGATCCTGCTGCCATCGCCCAGCCTCGCATGACCTATTACGCCCGCAAGGATCTGGTGGGACGCGTCTCTTCGTTCGACGGGGAGCGATTCGTGGTCGAATTCCGCCGGTCCCCGATGCCGGCCCAGGAAAAACTCTCCAAACGGACGCCCCGCGCGCAGCGAGTGAGTTGACGATCTGATGGGGACAACTTTGATGACTGTGACCAAGATTTCCTCAGCGCGCGCTCAAGTCGCCGACTCCAGAGGCATGACCAGGCTATTGGATGAAGTGCCGGAAGCTGAAGAGATCCGTGAGCAGCTCTGCAAGCCGTTCTTCGCTCGACGATGGCAACAATCCATGCAGCGTAGTTTCTGGATTACCAGCGATGGCCAAACCGCGGTATGCATGACGCTCACTGGCCTTGATGTCGATGAAATGGTCGCGATCTGGGTTGCCTTCGATACGTATCGAGGCCGCCCCGGCTTCAGCCTCTCTGCCACTTCATTGGGCGAGATCATCGAAGCCGAGCTCGGAGTCGCTGTTGAGATCGAGAATTGATCGTCCTCACCTTTCGACCGGTGATCGGTGAATCACCGGTAAGTGTCCGCGGCGCGTATTTCAGAATCTGCGCGGACGCAACACTTCGAGGTCCAGACAATGCCGTTGCGGCTAGATACTGCAAGGGTTTGTGGGAACTCGGCCGGCGGCAGCATCGCAGTTTCGAATGTAGTGGTCCGTTCTACCTCCGAATGGTGCAGCCTGATGGCCGCCATCAGCACACGGGACCCTACGACTTCGTCAAGGCAATTGAGGGTGGGCTCTTCACGCATTCAGACTACCTTGGCGCGTTTGCCTCACCACCCTCCTCCGTCAACTTGCCGGAACTGTGGCGCGAGGTTGCATTCCTCCCGCCGACCTAGCCGACCGAGGGCGGCCTGTTACCCGAGTTCCACTGCTGAGCGCACCATCCTGCCAGGGAAAGTTCAGCTTCTTTTACCAGCGCACGCGGATCGAGTGTCCGCTGTCTGAAAGCACGATCACATCACGGAATGGCGGCTCCTGGCCGTTCAGACCCTTCCGCTGTTCGAGATTCAACGTCTCGGAAGGTAGGGATAGCGGTCTACCCGATCGTGGCGCGTCGCTCAGCCCGGAAAATTTCGCACGTCGTTCGGGGCGCGGCCGTCAGTGCTCGCCCTGCGGGCCGATCATGCGCGCCGGGTCGCGGTTGTTTTCCTGACAGAGATAGTCGAAGGGCTCGTTACCCGGGGACCAGCGCAGGTACCAGCCTCCAGACCAGGTCTTCGTGTACGCGCCAGGATCATCGATCGTCGCTTCGTACTTGAGCTGATAGAAATTCGGACGCGAGATGTGCTCGATGAGATGTGCCTTCGAGGTGTGAGGGACCCCCTCGCGCGTGAACCAGAAGCGCTCGTTGAACCCAACCGTGTCGATCACGAGCGTGTCGCCCTCCCAGTGACCGATCGAGTGCCCGTACCAGGACGGCTTCAGGTCCTTCGGATGCGCACGCC
>Ga0134125_10004624_pt1 | contig 15732 bp, 13 predicted proteins | sample KB31751_FD_96464 | JGI IMG/M metagenome (GOLD analysis project Ga0134125, IMG submission 96464) | Terrestrial soil microbial communities with excess Nitrogen fertilizer from Kellogg Biological Station, Michigan, USA - KB3-175-1 | ecosystem: Environmental > Terrestrial > Soil > Unclassified ... | reverse complement strand
TTGGCCATGAAATGGCGGTGATTGCCCTTGTCGATGAGCATCACCGAGGCCTGCGATTTGAGCACGTCGCGGTGCACGACGGCGCCGCTGGCATCGTGGACCTCGGCGCCCTGCCGGGTGACGACCACCCAGTCGCCGTCCTCCAAATAGCTGACCGTGTCGGTGAATGGCGCGAGCGCAATCGCATCGGAGCCGACGAACATGGCGCCATCGCCAAAGCCAACGGCGAGCGGCGAGCCCTTGCGCGCGCCGATCAGAAGATTCTCTTCGCCGGCGAACAGAAAGGCGAGCGCAAACGCGCCACGCAAGCGCGGCAGTGAGTGCTTGACGGCCTCGACCGGCGAAGCGCCGCGCTTCATTTCCTCGGTAACAAGGTGCGCCACCACCTCGGTATCGGTCTCGGTGGCGAACTTGGCGCCTTTGCCTTCCAATTCGCGCCGCAACTCGGCAAAATTCTCGATGATGCCGTTGTGCACCACCGCCAGTTTTTCGGTTGCGTGCGGATGGGCGTTATTCTCAGTCGGCCGGCCGTGCGTCGCCCAGCGCGTGTGACCGATTCCGATCGTACCGGAGAGCGGTTCGCGAAGAAGCCGCTGCTCCAGGTTCTTCAACTTGCCTTCGGCGCGCCGGCGCGTCAGCACGCCGTGTTCGAGCGTGGCGACGCCTGCGGAATCGTAACCGCGGTATTCAAGGCGACGGAGCGCGCTGACCAGCTGCGGCGCAACCGCTTCAGTTCCGACGATTCCGACAATTCCGCACATCTCAAATAGGGCCCCTTCCGGGTGCAGCCGACAGGATCAGGTAAAGATCGTTACTCGTTCAGGCTGGCGCTATCGAATACCGACGACTGATTACTGCTTTCTGGATGTTAATGGTTAAAGTGGGGCCTCGGCTCTTGCCCAACCAAATAAGGTTGCGCCCCAAGCGGCCATCGGCATTTCGGCCGTCAATCGCGTGCATGCGCCTTCTTTTTGACGAGCGACTTCAGCGCGCGCAAGCGCGATGCCCAGCCTTCCTTAATGACCTGGCGGCCGCGCCCCAAGGCCAGCGCGTCTGCCGGCACATCGGCCGTGATCACCGACCCAGAGCCCACATAGGCATTGTCGCCAATCGCCACAGGCGCAACCAGCGCCGAGTTGGAGCCGATAAAGGCATTTTTGCCGATCTCGGTGCGGTGTTTGGTGTCGCCGTCGTAATTGCAGGTGATGGTGCCGGCGCCGATGTTGGCGCCATCGCCGACCGAGGCGTCGCCGATATAGCTCAGGTGATTGGCTTTGGCGCCCGCCCCAAACGTCGCTTCCTTGACCTCGACGAAATTGCCGATGCGCGCGCCTTCACCAAGCTTGGCCCCAGGGCGCAGCCGTGCAAACGGCCCGACCGACACCGCCTTGCCCACATGGGCGCCAACAAGATGGGAGAACGCGTGAATCACGGCGCCGTCCTCGACAACCACCTTCTCGCCGAACACCACGAAAGGCTCGACAACGACGTCCTTGCCAAATCGGGTGTCGGTCGAAAGAAATACGGTCTCGGGCGCGACCAGCGTGACGCCGGCATCGAGCGCTGCCCTGCGCAGACGCTGCTGGGCGACCGCTTCGGCTTCCGCCAATTCTTTCTTGGTGTTGATGCCGCGCACGTCATCCTCCTCGACTTCGACTGCGACGGCGCCAAGCTTCATGCCGCGCGCGATCGCGACCGCATCGGTCAGATAGAACTCGCCCTTCTTATTTTCATCGCCGATCTGCTCCAGGATCGACAATGCGGTACTGCCGGCGAACGCCATGATACCGCCGTTGCAGAGGCCGATCCTGCGTTCGGCGTCGCTGGCATCGGCTTGTTCACGGATGGCGACGAGCTGATCGCCTTCGATGATCAGCCGGCCGTAGCCGGTCGGATCGGACGGCCGAAAGGCCGCGACCGCCATGGCCGCGCCGGCGGCGAGCGGCGCCCGCAGCCGCCGCAGCGTTGCCGGATCGATCAGCGGCGTGTCGCCGTAAAGAATGACGATATCATCCGTGCCCTGCTTGATCGCGGCACTGGCCGTGAGCACGGCGTGAGCGGTTCCCCGTCGCTCCCGCTGGACGAAAACGGCAGCATCCGGCGCGATCTTATGAGCCTCGGCCGCGATAACGTCCTGGTCGGGACCGATGACGATCGCCGTCGACGTGGCGCCGAACTCGGCCACCGCGGCAAGTACGTGGCCGACCAGCGATCGCCCGGCGATCGCGTGGAGGACCTTGGGGCGGGCTGAGCGCATGCGCGTGCCCTCGCCGGCCGCAAGGACGATCGCCAAGCAATTCCGTGGCTCCATCGCCAAAAACCTCCGGGGCGCTCTCTTACCCGAGCCGCCCGGCCATCGAAAGCGGCCGCTGTCTCGATGGCAAATAGGTTCAGGCGATGACGCCTGCCAGCGAGCGAGAAAACAGCCGTGAGAATCCGAAATCTGCTACGTTTTAGCATTGATTCGCTTGGCGAAACCGTTCGCCGCGAACCGCGGAGCAGCCGCGTCGTGGTTAAGAAGCAAGCCGCATTGCCATCCGCGCGGGCTGCGCCCAAGCAGCGATCGGCCGCGAAGGTTTTCACCATGCGGCACCTATGGCGGATGACGCTGTGGGCTGCTACGGCCGCCTGCGCGCTCCTTATCGCGGTGTTGGCTGGCCGGAGCGATGCTGGCACCGAGCGGATCGCGTCTGTCTTCTCGTCGGGGCACCGGCACGCGCGCCTTTCGGCAGCGCAGCCCCCTTTCGATGCGCAGGCGGAAACCCGTCGGCTCGCCGACGCGGTTCACGACCTCGGGGCGGAGAACGCACGGCTGCGGACCAGACTCGCCGCAATCGAGCAGAATATGAATGACATCACCGGCTCGGTTGAGAAACAGATTGCCGCCGTCAAGACTGCGGCCGCCGGTTCGTGGCCGGCCGATGCCAAACCGGAACCCATCACGGCGGCAGACATCGCATCTATCATGGCACCGGCAGCGGGACTCGACACGCCGGTGCCTTCGCCGCCGCAAACTTCGCCGGCATCGCCTCCGCCATCAGAACCGCAGGCATCAGAACCCCAGGCCTCAGAACCCCAGGCCTCGACCGATCGGCTTCCGATAGCTCCGCCTCCCGAAAAGCCGCACGAGTATGGGGTCGACATGGGCAACGCCCTGTCGATTCAAATGCTGCATGCGCGCTGGCTTGGTATTCGCTCCGCCCACCCGCAGCTGTTTGCCGGTTTAATCCCGGCCGTGACGCTACGGGAAATTCCCAAAACCAAGCGCATCGAGTTGCACCTCGTGGTCGGCCCCTTGGCGAGTTCCGAGGCGGCGGCACGGCTCTGTGTCGAACTTGCGCCCTACCGCCTCACCTGCCACCCAACCGTGTTGGGGCCCGACCGGGTTGCGCTGCAATGAACCTTCGCGGCTCGGTATTAACCTCGCGACGCACTAACAGGGACGCGCGCGTGACCGTCGCGGCTGAACCGCCCACTGTGCAGCAATGTAGCCTGGACAAACGGGGTCACTTGGGTTGAGGTCGTAGCCGAAGTGAGCGGACGCCTGTCGCACTCACGGCGCAATTGGGGGGCTATGAAGGTCTTGCTGGGCTCCCCTCACTGCAAACCAATTTGGACCATGCTTCATCATACGCTCCGCGTTGCCCGTGGATTTTGCGCCGCGATGTCGTTTTGTGCGATTCTGGCTGTGCTTACTTTGCCGGCGGCAGCTCAAACTCCGGATGGCAAGGCGGTTGATAAGGCGGCTGGCCCGGCTCAGAAGCCAGCAGCGCAGCCGACTGACGAATACTCCTCCATCCAGCGCGAGGTTTCCGGCCCGGCGGGCAACCCCGAATGCGTCTGGCTCGGCCGCCGCGTGGTCAGCCTGCTCTGGCGAGACGACATCGACACGGCGTTTCGCCACCTCGATCTTTATGACCGGTTTGGCTGTCCGGCCGGCCACATTCAGGCGACGTTTCGCTGCCTGATCCTGCACGAAAGCAGCATCGATCCGAAGGCCCCCGACAGCTTGAATGGCCGGGTCGAGGCGTGCTGGATCAATCCTTACCAGCCGGCACCCCCGCCACCAGCGGCGGCAACTGCTGCCCCCGCGAAGGAGACGACAAACCGCTAACGCGGTTCCCCTCGGATACCGCTGCAAAATCGCAGCGAATCGTTCCAACAGTTTGTGCGTTGTCTTGAATTTGCCACCGCGCGGCAGTACGTAATACTTGCCGCTCGGAAGGTGGCGCTACCCTCCTTACGATCCTTGTCGAACCTTGGGGTCAGGTTCGGGCCCGTGCCCTTTCGCCCCGCGTGGTTGATGTTCGATGCGCACCGTCGCTGCCGTGCTCGCGCTTGTGGTGTGCGTGCATGCGGGGCTCTGGGCTCTCCTGCGAACCCAAGCGACGGCACCCAACATCAGCCGTCAGCTATCGAGCGTGTCGTACTCCCCGTTTGCTCACTCCGATCATCCCGACAGCACCGACCGGCCTACCGCCGCGCAAATCCGCGCCGACTTGAAGGCGATTGCCCCCTTCACCAAGGCGATCCGCACTTATTCGTCGACCGGCGGCGCGGAGCTTGTGCCGCCGATTGCGGCCGAGTTCGGCCTGCGCGTCACGGTTGGCGCCTGGATCGGCAAGGATCAGGCGCGCAATGAGCGTGAGATCCGGGCCGCGATCGATCTGGCGCGCCATAACAGCAATGTGGATGCCGTCGTTGTCGGCAACGAGACGATTTACCGCGGCGAACTGACGATCCCCCAGCTCATTGCCTTAATCAAACAAGCCAAGCAATCGAGCCCCGTGCCGGTGACGACGGGCGAAATCGGTTCCGTCTGGCTCGATCATCCGGAACTGGCATCGGCAGTCGACTTCGTCGCCGCTCACGTGCTGCCCTATTGGAACGGCGTCGCCGCGTCCCAGGCGACCGACTACACTCTCGAATTCTACGATAAACTGCGGCGGGCGCTTCCGGGCAAGCGGATCGTCATCGCCGAGTTCGGCTGGCCGAGCGCCGGCTATAATTTCCAGGCCGCCGATCCGGGCCGCATCGAGCAAGCGGTCGTGGTTCGCAACTTCGTCTCGGCTGCCGAGGCCTACGGCATCGATTACAACATTGTTGAGGCGATCGATCAGCCTTGGAAGACGGCCGAAGGTGGCGTCGGACCCTATTGGGGACTTTTTGACACGGGGCGCCAGGCGAAATTTTCGTGGACCGGCCCGATCGGCAATCCGGATTACGCGAAACGCGCAAGTTTGGCGGTGTTGCTCGTCTTGTTGCTGTCGCTGCCGATCCTGGCAATGGCTGGCGTGACGTTTGGGCAGTCGCTGCTACTCGCCGTTTCGGCCAACCTCGCCGGCGCCTGGTTTGCCGCCGTATTTGATTTCTGGAAGGGACACTATTTCGTGCCCGGCTCCGCGTTCGCGCTCGGCCTCGGTGTGATGCTGTTGCTGCCGCTGGTCGCCATTGCGCTGGCGCGCGTGGACGAGATTGCGGCGATCGTGTTTGGCCGCCCGCCGCGGCGGCTTGCCGCTTCGCCGCCGCTGGTGCCTGAACCTTACGCGCCTAAAATTTCGATCCACATTCCGGCCTGCTGCGAACCGCCGGACATGCTCAAGGCCACGCTCGATAGCGTGGCACACCTCGAATACCCCAATTTTGAGTGCGTGCTGGTCGTCAACAATACGCCCGACCCGGCGCTCTGGCAGCCGGTCGAAGAGCACTGCCGCACGCTTGGCGAGCGTTTCAAATTCATCCGGGCCGACAAGCTTGCCGGCTATAAGGCCGGCGCCTTGCGTCTTGCACTGGCAAACACCGCAGCGGATGCAGAGATCATCGGCGTCATCGATGCCGATTACGCCGTGGAAGCGGCGTGGCTCAAAGACCTGGTGCCGCTGTTTACCGATCCGCGCGTTGGCCTGGTGCAGGCGCCGCAGGACCACCGCGATGGCGACCGCTCGCCGATGCACCGCGCCATGAACGCCGAGTATGCCGGTTTCTTCGACATCGGCATGGTGCAGCGAAACGAGGTCAACGCCATCGTCGTTCACGGCACAATGTGCCTGATCCGGCGCGCCGCCATCGAAGCGGCGGGAGGCTGGTCGAGCGACACGATCGTTGAGGATTCTGATCTCGGCCTGACGCTGCTCGAACAAGGCTGGCTCACGCACTACACCAACCGCCGTTACGGCTACGGCCTGTTGCCGGACACGTTCGACGCCTACCGGCGCCAACGTCATCGCTGGGCGTTCGGCGGCTGGCAGATTTTACGCAAACACTGGCGTCGCCTGCTGCCCGGAGCCGGCGGTCTGACCCACGAGCAGAAGCGGGAGTATGGGCTCGGCTGGCTCAATTGGCTCGGGGCCGAAACGATCGGCGTCGCGGTCGCGCTCCTTAACATCCTCTGGGTGCCATTTGTGGCGTTTGCCGACATCGCCGTACCGGATCGCATCCTGACCTTGCCGATCCTGGCCGCATTCGCTGTCTCGATCGCCCATTTTGCGGCGCTCTATCGCTTGCGAGTGCGCGCCTCGCTCGGCCAGATGCTGGGTGCGGTCTGCGCCGCCATGTCGCTGCAGTGGACTGTTGCGCAGGCCGTTGGCGTCGGTCTCGTCAAGGAACGTCTGCCGTTCCTGCGCACCGCGAAGGGCGGCACGACCCGCAAGGGCCGCGAGTTTTCGGCATTCTGGGAAACCATTATCGGGGGATTGCTGTTGGCGGGTGCGGCGACGCTGGTGATCACCAACGTCAAGCAGGTGCGCGAGATTTATCTGTTCGCCCTTGTGCTTGTCGTGCAAAGCCTGCCTTTCCTGTCGGCCGTCGGCATTGCCGTCATCGAGGGCACGCGCTTTAACTCGTTTGCTTATTGGCGTGGTATCGGCGCCAAGGCGGCGATTTTGTCGACCCAACCCGAAGCAGCGGCGCCGCAGCCAAAATTGCCGGCGGAAAACCGCGTCGAAGCCGCCCAGTAGCAATTGCGACGATAGCGCGCCTCACCCCGCCAGCGCCGTCTCCGCGAGCCGCACCCAATAGGACGTGCCCACCGGGATGGTCTCGTCGTTGAAATTGTAGGCCGGGTGGTGGAGGCCTGCGCTGTCGCCGTTGCCGACGAAGATGAAGGCGCCGGGCCGCTCGGCGAGCATGAAAGCGAAATCCTCGGCGCCCATCACCGGAGCAAAATCGGTGTCGACCTTGCCGGTTCCGGCGATCTCGCGCGCCACGGAGGCAGCGAATTCCGTCTGCCGCGTGTGGTTGTTCAACACCGGATAGCCGTTGGTATAGGTGATCTTGGCCGTGGCGCCGTAGAGCCGTGCGGTACCTTCGACCACTTCCGGGACGCGCTTGTGCAGCAGCGCGCGCACCTCGTCGTTGAGCGCCCGCGCGGTGCCCCGCAAGACCGCATGCTGTGGAATGACGTTGTCGGTGTGCCCGGCCTGGAACATGCAGATGGAGACCACCGCGGCGTCGAGCGGATCGACGTTACGCGCCACGATCGACTGCAGCTGGTTGATGATCTGGGCTCCGACCAAAATCGTGTCGATCGACAGATGCGGCCGCGCGGCGTGGCCGCCCTTGCCCTCGATCTCGATCATGATGTGATCCGCCGACGCCATCATGGCGCCGGGGCGGATGCCAAACTGGCCAAGCGGCAGCCCGGGATAATTGTGCATCCCGTAGACCTCCTCGATGCCGAAGCGGGAGATCAGGCCATCCTTCATCATCGCCAGGGCGCCTGCCCCGCCCTCCTCGGCCGGCTGAAAAATCACCACCGCGGTGCCGGCGAAATTGCGGGTTTCGGCCAAGTATTTGGCGGCGCCGAGCAGCATTGCGGTGTGGCCGTCGTGTCCGCAGGCATGCATCTTCCCCGGGACGGTCGACTTGTAGGGCAACCCGGTTTCCTCTTCGAGTGGCAGCGCGTCCATGTCGGCACGGAGCGCAATCGCGCGCCCGGCCTTGCGGCCGCGGATGACCCCGACCACCCCGGTCTGCCCGATGCCGGGAACGACCTCATCGCAGCCGAAACTCTTGAGCTTTTCGGCCACCAACGCCGCAGTTCGGTTCTCCTGGTAGCGCAATTCCGGGTGGGCGTGGATGTCCCGCCGCCAGGCGATGATTTCGGTATGGAAGTCGGCGACACGATTGACGATGGGCATGGCAGGATCCTCGCACGGCAGCTCACCCGGTGGCGTCACTTTAGCAAAGCGGCCATAAAAATGCGCGCCGACCGGAAAGGCTGACTGGAAATGCCCGCCGGTATTCAGTAAGTGAACCGGCAAGCGGGCCCGTAGCTCAGTGGTAGAGCGACTGACTTTTAATCAGTAGGTCGATGGTTCGATCCCATCCGGGCTCACCAACCGAATCAAAGCCTTAGAGCTGTCCAGCCGAGCCGGCCCATGCCGCCTTGGTGGGATGACCGGCGATTTGAACGTCCGGCGATAACCATCCTCCGCACTGTTTTCGCCTGAGTCATTGAACCATTTCGCCCTTGAACGCATCTAATGGGTAAGCCGTTGGGCGAGTGCGCGCCAATTGTGCCGCACTACACCGTGGCATCCAGAAAATCCGTCTTGGGTGGTGTCATGTTGGCAAAGAGCGTCAATTCCCTGAAGGAAATGCTGCCCTTGGCAGCTCTTTTCGTTGAGCTCGTGTTGGCGGTCGGCGCCATGGGGCTCGTTTATTACGGCTTCGTGATCCTGCTGCCGCAAATCTGACGGCCGTTGTCAGGATCGCTGCCCATCCCTCGACGAGGATGGGCTAAAGCGTGGGCGCGGCAACCGCATCGCGCCGTTACGCAGTTTTCCCTTGTCCACTTGACAGTGCGGTCCGCCGATGCCCGATAAAGACATGGGGTGCGGCAACGCACTCGTCTTTCATCGATCAGCTTTCGCAGCGGGCAGGATATCGTCTTGGCAGCAACGATCATCAATGGGGTTGCCGTAGGGCGTGAGATCCGCGCGGAGTGCCGCAAGCGCGTGATCGCGCTGGCTGCGGACGCTGGGGTCGTTCCGGGCCTGGCGGTGATTACGGTCGGCGATAATCCCGCTTCGGCGATCTATGTGCGCAACAAGATCAAGGCTTGCGAAGAGGTCGGCATCCGCTCGCTGCCGCTGCGCTATGACGCCAATGTCCGGCCCGCCGTACTGCTCGACAAAATCCTCGAACTCAATGTCGACCCGGGCATCCACGGCATTCTGGTGCAATTGCCGTTGCCGGTCGGCTTCGAAACCGCGCCGCTCTTGCGCGCCATCAATCCCGACAAGGATGTGGACGGCTTCCATCTCTATAACGTTGGCGGCCTTGTCATCGGCGATACGGTTTTCCCGCCTTGCACGCCTTACGGGGTGCTGCGGCTGCTCGAGCACGAACACATCGAATTGGAAGGCCAGAACGTCGTCGTCGTCGGCGCCAGCAATATCGTCGGCAAGCCCATGGCGCTGATGCTGATGCAGCGCGACGCCACCGTCTGCATCTGTCACGCCAAGACGCGCGATCTGGCGCAGTTTACGCTGCTCGCCGATATTCTGGTCGTTGCCGCGGGACAGCCGAACTTGATCCTGCCGCAGATGGTGAAAACCGGCGCGGTGGTCATCGATGTCGGCATCAATCGGCTGGCCGATGGACGGCTGGTCGGCGATGTCGATTTCGAAGGCGTAAGGAAGAAAGCCTCGTATATCACCCCGGTTCCAGGCGGGGTTGGACCGATGACCGTGACCATGCTTCTGGTCAACACCATCTCGTCGGCGGAGCGAACCGCCATGCGATCGGCCAAGCCGCTGCCTGAGAAGGCAAGCATTCGGTCGCCGGCCGTATAGCGGGCAGGCGCGGCAGCTTCCGGCCCCCGGCCCCCTGACTTGTCGGGCAAATGCGACTAAATCAGACAAGAGCATCGACGCACCGGGCCAACGGCGCATGACCAACCGCGAAAATCCCGGCCAGGACGACAGTCGGCGTGGCCCGCTGATTGCGCTGCTCGTCGTCGTGCTGCTGTTCGTCATCGGATGGGTGCTGGCGCGGGAACTCTATGCCGGCGGGAAATTGGAAGATTGCCTAATGTCGGGGCGGACGAACTGCGAGCCGGTCCAAAACCCTTCGCGCTGAACGCGGCGCCGATCCGTATCCGCAGCGAAAGCCACGCGAACTTCATCGGCGCGTCGTCGGTACGCCACACATTGCGGTCACGGTAACGCTCGGTAAGGCGCGTATGGGACGGGGCCAACGTCGAGGAGTTCCGGCGATGAACATCCAGATCGCGTCCCCAGGTACCTGGGGAGCAAAGCTGAGCCGGCCGAACTGTCCGCGATGCGGCTCTCTTCTCCTGTTCGCCGAACAGTCCGCGTTCAATCCCGACGGCCACATCAGTCACAGCTGGCTATGTGATGCGTGCGGCCACGAATTTACCACCTCGATCCGGGTCTTGCCGCGTCAGCCGGACCATTTCCATTCGGGTCAGACCGGCCCAAGCAGCATCGGTTGGGTAAAGCGTCCAACGCGCGTATAGTGGGTTGGCGGGCGTTGCTCGCCGAGAAACACAGCCGATTGCAGTGCCGCCACGACACGTGTGCAATAACCGCAATCGGCTTGGTGTTTGTGTTGTATTCCGGACTGTCACAGAGAGGACCCCCATATGCGTCAACTGTTCGCTCGCCGCTCGTTCCTGGGCTACTGCATCGCTGGCGCCAGCACAGCGCTCGTCGCCTTCACCTCGCGCGCCCGCGCCGCCGCGACAACCTTCAAAGCCGACATGAAGGCCTCAAGCGAAGTTCCCCCGAACACCACCACCGGTACCGGCTCGGCCACGGTGACCCTCGACGGCAACAAGATCACCTGGAATGTCACGTTTTCCGGCTTGAGCGGCGCGGCCACCGCCGCGCACATTCATGGCCCGGCGCCCGAGGGCAAGAATGCCGGCGTTCTGGTCTGGCTGTCGACCAAGGGCAAACCGGCCACTTCCCCGCTCTCCGGTTCGGCGACGCTGACCGCCGCGCAGGCTTCCGACCTGACGAACGGCCAGTGCTACGTCAACGTTCACACCGCGAAGAATCCGGGCGGTGAAATTCGTGGCCAGCGTATGAAGTCGTAAAAAGCGTGGCGTCATTGTCGCGCCGGATCGTCGTGTCCGTACCAGCGCGATCATGAATGACCCGCCGGCGTTGCCATGCGCAGCCGGCGGGTTCTTTTTTGAATGGACAGGCGTCCCAATCAGGCCGCAGCGGGCGTCGCCACGCGCGGCGCCAGCACAGTGCCTTTGAGATAGGTCGCAAGCGCCGCCATGTCATCGCGCGACAATGGCGCATAGGGCGGATATGGCTCGCCAGCCGGCACGCCGATCAGATTCATCGCCGCCTTCATTGTCGGCCCGAGGCCGTAATGCATCCATTTGCTCGGGAACAGCGCGAACTGAAGCTGCAATTGCGCGGCGCGTTCATAGTCCTTTGCGACGAAGGCCTCGATCACGTGCCGCGCGATCTCGGCGGCGGGCGGCGGCATGGTGGCGCCCGATCCGCCAAGTTCGAGGCTCGCCAACAGCATCTGCATCGTCGTGAAATATTGCGCATGCCCGGCGCGGTCGATTTCGACGATCAGCCGCGACACCCGCGCCAGGTCGCGCGAACTCTCCTTGATGAACTGCACACGCGGCAGTTTCGCCAGCGCGATCGTATCCGGGATCGATACCTCGGCGCCCGGCCCGGGATTGAGATAGAGCGTCAGCGGCAGTTGGGTCTCGCGACCGATCGCATCGAAATAGCCCAGAAGATCGCGCTGCGTCGGCGGACCGGCGAACGGCCGCAGCGGCGCTAACAGCTGCAGCGCTGCCGCGCCAAGTTTTTCGGCTTCGTGCGCAAGCTCGATCGCGGTACGGAACGACGGATGGGTGATGCCGACCATCACCGGCACGCGGCCGTCGACGTATTCGACAGTCGAGCGGATCAGCGCCTTGCGCGCCTCAAAACTCAGATAGGTATATTCCTGAGTTTCGACGCCGGCCGCGACCACCATGGTGGCAGCGCAATCGCGCACCACATAGTCGATCTGGCGGCGCAGGCTGCGTTCGTCGACCTTAAGATCGGCAGTAAACGGCGTCAGCGGCGCAACAAGCAATCCGGGTTGTGGCATGGGGGCGTGCTCCTTGGGACCCGGACGGCATCATGCCCGGCCGGTCACTGCTTGGGAATATGCGCTTTGGCGATCACCGCGCCCCATTTGGCGATATCCGACCGCATGCGTGCATCAAGCTCAGCAGGCGTCGAGGCGCGTGTGTCAATGCCGAGATCGAGCGCGCGCTTCTTCAGCGCGGGATCGGCCAATACCTCGTGCAGCGCGGCATTGAGCGTGTCGATGATCTCTTTCGGCGTGCCTGTCGGAGCGTAGAGACCGTTCCATGCCACCACGTCGAAACCGGCGACGCCGGCCTCCTGCACGGTCGGCACATTTGGCAGCTCGGCTGAACGCTTGGTCCCGCTCGTCGCCAGCGCCCGCAGCTTGCCATTATCGAGCGACGGCTTGACCGCGGCATAGAAGTCCATGTCCATCTGCAGGTCGTGGCGCAACAGCCCGACGACCACGTCGGGCGAACCGCGGAACGGTACGATGACGTACTTGGCGTTCGCCATCGACTTGAAAAGTTCGGCGGTGAGGTTCTGCGTGCTGCCGACGTTGATGGTGCCGACATTCACGCTGCCCGGTTTTTCCTGATCCGCCTTCAAAAACTCCGCAAGAGTCTTGAACGGCGAATCCGCCGCAACTGCGAACACGCACGTGAAATAGCCGATGGTCGAAATAGGGGTGAACGACTTGAGCGGGTCGAACGGCAGGTGATTGAACAACGGTACGCTGATCGCGGTGCCGTTGGTCAAGAGCGTCAGCGTGTAGCCGTCCTTGGGGCCGGACAATGCCATGCGCGCCGCGGTGATGCCGCCGGCGCCGGGATTGTTCTCGATCACGAAATTCTGCCCGAGCTTCTTGCTCAGCTCCTGCGCCACCAGCCGCGCGGTCACATCGGCAACGCCGCCCGCGCCAAACGGCAGAATGACCCGCACCGGGCGATTAGGATATTTCGCCTGTGCGCGTACTTTGCCGGCTGCCAAGCCCGTCGCCGAGAGCGCCAGCCCGAGAGCCGCCTGGCGGCGGGTCATGGTCTTATGAGAATGTCGGGAATTCATACTTAACACCTTCAAAAGCGGTTACGGTTGTTCGAGGTCATGCTTAGTCTGCCATTGTTCCCTTGTCTGCGCGACAAAATCGGCACGGCGGCCCGCCTCAAGGCGCGGTGCTGCGTCCGCTTATGGAAGATCCGCCAAATGCTCACCGACCCAAGCGATTTTAGCTCTGAATAGCCTCATAAAGGGCGCCCATCGGAATTCGATAGTTGCGATGCAGAGGATGACCGTCCTGCGAAGTCTGTGGTCCAACCACGAACCGAATGTTGTGTCCCAGCGTCTCCATGAGGTTTGACCAGTAGTTATATTCAGCGCCTTTAAAGTGAGCAGCAAGACATATCACCTTGCAGCCCGGCTCGGTGAAGACGAGGTTGGCTAGTGCCGCGCCAGCCGGCGCGACAACGACGCGCGCTTCTCGGAACAAAGCGATCTGATCTTGCGGCAGCAGGGCGCCGGGTTCGATCAGATCGAAATCGGTCTTCTCGCGGAACATCTCATCGATTTGGCTGACATTGACGATGCTACGAGCATTTCCGTGAGGAGCGATTTTGCGTGAGATGTAAAGCTTTCGGCCGACCCAGCCCGCAGCGGGGGCTAGATCGTGAGCGCGTTCGCGAACCAGCGCAAGCGCCCTTCTATTGAAACAATAAACGTCGGGGGGCGGCGTTTTGAAGTCTTTTCCTTCGAAGACGTCGCGGTACTCAGGCGGCGCATACGAGCACGGCGACACGTCGATCAGGCGCCTGCAAAACAACGGTTGCCCTATCCAAGATTCGATGATCCGGCGATTCTCTGTGTTAAACAGGTCAATTAGATTGCGGTGAGCTGGATCGATCCACGCATCCAAGATGACTGGCAGCCCCTTCAGGGAGGAGACGGAGTCCGCAATCAGAAGGCGTGGAACAACTTCGGTCAGAAAGTGAGCGTAGTTTCCCGCGCACTGGCCGAGCAGGGATATTGCCGCATCAACACGACGCGGTGGATCAAGTGCATATTTGATCCGGCCGTTCCCTACCCGCATCGCCCCGACCCTCTCAGAGTGGCAAACATCGCGTTCCGGAATGAAGAAGTCCGAATGGACCGCTTTCGCATCTGCGATGATGAGATTGGACCCGGGCAGGACAGTCGCATCGCGATATTCGCAAATCTCCAACGTAGGATGGTGAAGCTGAACTCGCTTCGGAGCCGTGATATAAGGTGGCGGCGCATTCACAAATTGCGGTCCGGGGATTGTTTCGGTGAACCCCGGATCAAGAGTCGTGCGTTTGACGGAGCCGAATACGGATAGTGGGACCAGAGCGAAATTCCCTCCGCGCCTATAGTAGATGAGCCACCAGCGCACTCCGGTCCATCGGTCATAGAGACGGGGGTGGGCCGACCGCCACCTCGCAGCCAATCGATTGGTCAGGCGTCTCGTCGGAAAATACACCGCGAGTGCACAGCGCTTGAGAGCCCGAAAGAATGCAAAACGCCTGAGATAACGCCTGTAGACCCGGCGGTAGATCGGCAGATCGGCGAATAGCTCTAGTGCCATCGTTTCCCCAATCCACAGGATAGGCCCACAACCTTAGCGCGATCAACTGCCTGGGGCAGTACGCCCGCCGACCTAAATATCAAGCCTATCGTTAGGGATCTTTGTCATCGCCACGGGGTCGCCGATTTCGAGGCGGCGAGCCTAATTACGTTCCCTCCAAGTCGTTTTTTACCTGCCACTGTTGCTTTGTCTGCGCGACAAAATCGGCATAGCGGCCCGCCGCGATGGCGGCGCGGGCGCCGGCGACAAGGTCCTGGTAGTAATAGAGATTGATGAGCGAAAGCAATGTTCCGCCGAGCGCCTCGCCGCTGCGGAACAGGTGATGCAGGTAGGCGCGCGAGAACTCGCGCGCCGCCGGGCAGCGGCTTTCCGCATCGAGCGGGCGCGGATCGTCGGCGTGGCGAGCGTTCTTGATGTTGATTGGGCCAAAACGGGTAAAGGCAAGGCCGTGCCGGCCGTTGCGCGTCGGCATCACGCAATCGAACATGTCGATGCCGCGCCCGATCGCTTCAATAAGGTCGGCGGGCGTGCCGACGCCCATCAGATAACGCGGCCGCTCCGCCGGCAACGTAACCGCCGTTTTCTCCACCACATCGAGCATCACTTGCTGGGTTTCGCCGACAGCGAGCCCGCCGATCGCGTAGCCGTGAAAGTCCATCGCGATGAGCTCGCGCGCGCTCTCCTGCCGGAGCGCGTCGACATCACCACCCTGCACGATGCCGAAGAGCGCACGGCCCTGGGCGGCGCCCTCAAAGGCGCGTTTGCAGCGTTCGGCCCAGCGCAGCGACAGCCGCATCGCTCGCTCGATCTCGGCCCGCTCGGCCGGCAGCCGCACGCACTCGTCGAGCTGCATGGCGATGTCGGAGCCGAGCAGGCTCTGCATCTGTGTCGCCCGCTCCGGCGACAGCTCGACCACGGCGCCATCGAGATGCGAGCGGAACGTCACCCCCTCCTCCGTCACCTTGCGCAAAGCCGCGAGCGACATGACCTGAAAGCCGCCGGAATCGGTCAGGATCGGATAAGGCCAGCGCATGAAGGTGTGCAGGCCCCCGAGCG
>Ga0134125_10004622_pt1 | contig 15732 bp, 8 predicted proteins | sample KB31751_FD_96464 | JGI IMG/M metagenome (GOLD analysis project Ga0134125, IMG submission 96464) | Terrestrial soil microbial communities with excess Nitrogen fertilizer from Kellogg Biological Station, Michigan, USA - KB3-175-1 | ecosystem: Environmental > Terrestrial > Soil > Unclassified ... | reverse complement strand
GCAGGTCTACACGGTGACGGTGGATGACGGCCATGGCGGGACCGCCACCCAGGACGTGACCATCACGCTGGTGGGCACGAACGACGCGCCGGTGATCACCTTCGGGAACAACGGTGCCGACGCCAACGCGGCCGTCTCCGAAGAGGGTCTGGGCGCATATAGCCTCCACGACGGGCTGTTGATCAACCCTCATGGCCCGGGAATCCCGGATGACGACGGAACTTCGGACACGACCAACAGCGCGACCAAGGGCGGCACTTTCTCCGTGCACGACGCAGACGCAAATGATGCACTGACGGTGAAGCTGGGCTTGCCGGCATTGGCCGCGCCGCTGACCTCGGACGGACGCGAGATCCACTGGGCGGTCACCGATGGCGGACAGAGCTTGACTGGCCAGATCGGGTTCATGCTCGGCCGCCACTTCGTGGCGACCGCCGACGTCATCAAGGTCACGCTGCACAACGATGGCGACGGCAACTACTCCTATGGCGTGAAGCTGCTCGCGCCTGTGGATCATCCGGCTGCCGGGGTGGAAGACGCCTTGAGCCTCGGAGTCCCCATACTGGTGTTCGACGGCCACACCACGACGACAGGCAGTTTGACCGTGAGCGTCGAGGACGATAGCCCGAAGGCCGTGTCCGAAAGCGGTACGGTGACAGAAGATGTAGCGGGCCACTCGTTCCTGATTGGCAACGTATTGACCAATGGCGACGCATGGGGCGCCGACGGGCCCAAGGACGCCGTGCACGGATTCGCGTGGAACACGGCGGACAACGCGGCGGTGCAAGGCGAGCTGTCGCAGTATGGCTCGCTCGTGCTGGGCGCCGACGGGTTGTGGATGTTTGCGCTGAACAATGACAGCGCCGCCACGCAGGCCTTGGCCGAGGGCCAGACCCTGGATTTTGAGCTGAAGTACACCCTCACGGACAATGACGGCGACACGTCGCAGGCGACCCTGACCATTCACATCGCGGGAACCAACGATGCCCCGGTGATCACCTTCGGGAACAACGGGGCCGACGCCCATGCGATCGTCTCGGAAGAGGGCCTCACCATCGCAGCCGGCAATTACGACAATGGCATCCCGGACTTCGGAAACAACAGTCCCAGTGGCGATCTGACCGACGCCACGGTTGCGACGGGTACGTTCCGGGTGACTGATGTGGACACCGATCTGTCCAGCGTAAAGGTCACGCTGGGCAACGGCGTCACGGCCATCAGTGTGGACAACCCGACCTCCGGCGCCACGACGCCGGAGGTCCTGACCTCTCACGGGCAGCCCATCCAGTGGGCGCACAGCGACGATGGACACCAGTTGGTCGGCTATACCGGCACACTGGACGGACCCGATTACCGGGTGATCCTGCAGGTGGATCTGGTTCAGGGCCTGACCGACGGTCAACCGAACGGCGAGTATACCTATACCGTCACCTTGAAGGGCGCGATGGATCACCCCATCACGACGGGTGCCGCGGAGGACGTCCTCACTCTGAACATTCCACTCCAGGTGAATGACGGGAAGGGCGGCATTACCCAGTCTTCGGTCACGGTACGTGTGGAGGACGACAGCCCGCATGTTGGAAACGAGACCGTGACCGCGGCGCTCACTGCGCCGCAGATGACGGATGGTCTCGATGCGCACTTCGACTTCTCGGGCGACAAATCGGCTGGGACCATGAACTTCAAGCTGGACGGCGGCACCATGATCATGGTGACGGCGCTTGGCTTCGACAATCAGAACGGCCACAAGCCATGGACGGATGGCCACGACGCTTTCGTCCATCTTTCCAGCGGTGGGCTCGGGGTCGAAAGCAAGAAGGGAGACCCTTCCTACACCCTTCCGGGCGAGATCGACTATCGGGACTATCCGGACGGCTCGGGCGGGACGGAAAGCCTGAGCATTGCGCTCAAGCAGCACCAGGTCGCCACCAGCGTGACCGTCAATCTGTCCGGCTTCTTCGGCGGCGAAGGCGAAGGCGCTGAACAGGGATCCATCGCGTTCTACTACCAGGGCCATCAGGTAGGAACCGCGCAAGACTTCGCGGCCAATCAGACCGATGGCCACTTTACCGGTACCTTCAGTGCCGGGAATGGGATCATCTTCGACGAGGTCCGCTTTACCGCACGCGACAATAGCCCTGGCGTCTTCAACGACCAGGACAACAGTGATTACGCGGTGAGCGGGATCACGTTCCACTCCGATACGGTGAGCCCGAATCCGATTCTGTCCACGGCCGAGGGCACGGCTTCCGTCGAATACGGGGCGGATGGCAAGGGTACCCTAGGTCTGGACGTCAATCTGACGGATGTCACCTCCGCCGGCACCCCCCTGACACTGGAGAAGTCTTCCGACGGTCTGACGGTAGCCGCCTATACGAACGACGCAGCTCACCAACTGGTGTTCTCTTTCACGATGAGCGGAGACGGGCAATGGAACTTTGCACAGTTCCGTTCGATCGATGCCAATGGCGCGCAGCCGGGCCATGGCGCGCTGGATGTCAGCTATACCGTTACTGATGCCGACGGCGATGGCTCGACGGGACATATCCAGATAGGGTTGCCGAACAGCGCCCCGGTTCTGACGTTGACAGATGCTGTCGCCGAGGTCAGGGAATCCGATCTGGCGGCTCATGATGCCAGCTTCGTCGGCCACTTCACCGCGAGCGATCCGGACGGCGACGCGACGACGGTGTCGCTGGCACCGCTGGCCACGGATCCCGGCCTGACCTCGGGCGGTCATCCCATTGTCTGGACACTGACCGATGGTGTCCTCCATGGCGCAGTGGCGGGGGGGGCCGACGTCCTCACGATCGCCTTGGACGCGTCCGCCGGCACCTACACGGTTACGCTGCTCGGGCCGGTCGATCACGGGATCCAGGGCTCGGGTACGGATGCGGCCGTGTCCTTCGATGTGCCCCTCCTCGCGTCCGACGGCAACGGCGGCAGCGCGCCCGGTACGTTGACCGTCACGATCGATGACGCGGGCCCCACGGCCGAGGCCGACACGGGCGATGTGCATGAGGGTGCCACGCTGACTGTAGACGCCGAACATGGTGTCCTGCGCAACGACGCATTGGGTGCTGATGGGCCGGCCACTGGTGGTGGCGTGGTCGGGGTCGCGACAGGCAGCGACACCACGCACTCGGTCTCCGGAAACCTGGGCGGTGCCGGTATCGACGGCCAATATGGCACACTGATCCTCAATGCGGATGGGTCCTACAGCTATCATTCGACCGCCAATGCCGTGACAGCGAATGCGGTTGACGAGTTCGTCTACACCATCCGGGACAGTGATGGCGACTTGTCCACCACGACTCTGAAGATCAATGTGGCCGACGTGACGCTGACGGCGGATACGAGCCACAGTACCGGTCAGGTGTACGAGGCGGGGCTGGGCAATGGCTCCGAGCAGGGGAGCGACGCCAGTCCCATCCAGGCGAAGGGCGCGCTTGACGTCCAGGGCGAGGGCGTGACGTATGCCCTGTCCTCCAGCGGTACGACATCCCACGGCACCTTTGCCCTGGATGCGGCCGGCAACTGGACCTATACCCTCACGGCTCCATTTACGGACCCCGCGGGCTTGAATGACGGCGCCGTGGTCGACGGGCATGAGTCTTTCACGTACACCGCGACCGACGCCCACGGCAATACGGTCACAGGCACGGTTGCGATCGACGTCATCGACGACGTGCCGCAGGCCGTGGCCGATACGGCGGCCATCAACGAGAACGGCAACGCGGGCGTCATGCATGTCGACGGCAATGTCCTCACGGGCACCGGCGGCGATCATGCGGGTGCTGACGTACAGGGCGCCGACGGGGCAACAGTCACGAATGCCCAGGTGAATGGTGTGCCGGAAACGGCGGCTTCTGTCACGGCGGCCGGCGTGGTCGTGCGGGGAGCCTACGGCGATCTGACCATCCACGCCGACGGGTCCTACGTCTACACGCTCGCGGCGCAAGGCGACGGCCGTTATGCGGCATTGCAGGCACTGGGCTCGAGTGACCATCCGACAGAAGTATTCCAGTACACGATCACCGACGGGGATGGCGATGAGTCGTCCGCCAATCTGACGGTGACGGTGAACGGCATCGACAACCCGCCACAAGTCATCGTTCCCGACGTCAATGGCATCGCTGGGGGTGAACTGTCGGTTCAGGAGCACGGCGCGGCGGTTGATGGGTCGTTCGTCGTGGAATCCCATGGCACGGGGCTCAGCCTGACGCTTTCCGAGGATGGCGGACCCACCACGACCATCGACGCGGCTGGCCTGGCGGCCCTGCACGGCGGTACGCCTCAGACCATCAATCTGAGCGACGGCAGCGTGATGATCCTGACAGGGTACCATCCGGACACCGGCGTGGTGACCTACACCTATCAGTCCACCCAGGCGCGCGACCACAATGGCGGCGACAATTCCGTCCTGGACCATCTGACGATCACGGCGACCGACACGGGGGGTACGGCCAGCGGGAATCTGGACGTGCTGGTCACGGATACCCAGCCGGACTTGAAACCGATTACGCAGGACGTCACAGTGGGGTCGGGGGGCACCAACATCGTGCTGATGCTGGACACTTCCGGCAGCATGGCGGAATCGAGCAGCATTTCGGGCAAGACTCGTATTGACGCGCTGAAAGAGGCGCTGGGCCATCTCTTCGACGCCTACGGCAGCCAGGCTCAAGATGTTCGGGTCATGGTCGTCGGTTTTTCCTCCAGCGCAAGCGTCCTGGGAGACAACACCTGGGTCGACCTGGCTACGGCGCGCACTTTGGTGAACGGGCTCAGCGCCAATGGCAACACGAACTACGACGCCGCGTTGCAGCGGGTTTATGACCATTGGGGGGATTCCGGCAAACTTACGGGGACGGACGTCCAGAACGTGTCGTACTTCTTCTCTGATGGTGAGCCGAACCGACCGAGCGATTCGTCGGGCATCAACAACACCGAGCAGCAGGCCTGGGAGAGTTTCCTCGGCACCCACCACATCGATTCCTACGCAGTCGGGCTGGGAAGCGCGTCCAGCGTCAACGCGTTGCAGCCGATCGGATATGACCCGAGTCTGTCGTCCCACACGTCCGGCGAGAACACGATCCGGGTGACCGACTACAGCCAGCTCAACAGCACGGTCCTGAGCCTGGTCCAGGCGCCCGTGACGGGGGATGTGACCGAGGGCGGAACGTTGATCGGTGCGGACGTGACCGGGTCCCATATCGAGTCGGTGACGGTCGGTGGACACACATACAGCTACGCATTGGACGGCACGGTTTCCACCGATGCGCCCAGCGATGTGTGGTCGTTTGATACCGATAGCGACAAGCTCACGATCCGGACCGATGGCGGCACGCTCGTCATCGACCTGCAGGGAACCGGAATCGGCCAGTATTCCTTTGTGGCCTCCAAGCCGGGCTCGACAGTCGTCCACTACACGCTGCACGATGGCGACAATGACACGCAGTCGTCCACCCTGACGCTGAATGCCGTGGCGGACAGGCCGACCATCGTCGATCTGGCGGACAACACCGTGTTGGCCAATGAAGTCGGGCTGACCACGCAGGGGCTGACCGGTATCGACGTTGGCAAAGATCTGGCGGGCGCTTCCATCGCCATCACGGGAGCCGGCCAGACAAGCCTGGACGGCAAGGCAGTCACCGCCAGCGTGATGGTGGATGGCGCAGCGAAGGACGTCACCCTGACCTCCAGCGGCCACGATCTGACCTTCCAGCAGAACCCGGACGGGACGCTGTCGGCGGGATACCAGAGCGGAGGGACGTGGCACGACGTCTTCACGGTGACGGGCTCGGCGGCGGATGGCACCTACTCGGTGCACATGGTCGGAGCCCTGGATCCGGTGGTGTCGTATGACACGCTGGTGCCTGGGATGAACGGTTCCTCGAGCTTCAGCTTCACCGGCAACGGTTCGACCACGCTCAGCCAGAACGGAATCACCCTGGCCTTGTCGGCCTTCCTGGACAAAGGCGGAGTCGACGGCGTGAAGGAGGGGGGCGATTCGGCCGCGAATGTCGTGATCAGCGGGGGGACAGGAATCAGTGTCGACAACCCCGACTGGACATCGGGGCAGGGTGGCGGCAGCAAGAAGGATATGTATGACAGTCCGTTCATTCAAAACAATTCGGTGACGGGTAACGGTACGGATGGCTTATATGGTGAGAAACTTGTCCTCGACTTCAGCAGCACCACGGGCCAGCACATCACCGAAGTGGTGTTCACGCTGAATCAGTTCGGCGACCGTCAGCCGGATGAAAAACATAGCTACAATCGTGGCGATGAGGACGCCGCTCACATCGTCGTTTTCTATACCGATGGAACGAGCGCTACGCTCGACGTTACTGCGGACCCGCAGGTCTATTACAAGAACGTATCCAGCAATACCGACACGGGAACGCATGCCGTGCAGATCGACGCGCCAACCGGCAAGTACATCGATCACATCGTCATCGGGGCCGGTGACAACGACAGCCAGTTCTCGGTGAACCAGAACTCCATCAAGGCCACCTGGCATACGGATCCCACCACCGAGACGCACACCGTCACCCAGGACGATCTGACCCTGCACCTCGGCGCCACGGTCACGGACGGCAACGGCGACCACGCTGCTTCCAACTTTGACGTGTCCATCGACAACTCGTCCGGCCAGGCCAATACCTTGCATGGCGCGGATGGCAACGATTCACTGTTCGGTGGACTGGGCAATGACCATCTGTATGGCGGTGCCGGTAATGACCATCTGTATGGCGGCGCTGGCAGCGACACCCTGACGGGCGGCGCGGGCGACGACGTCTTCGCGTGGAAGCTGGGCGACCAGGCGAGCGCGGGCAATCCAGCCACCGTCGATCATGTCACCGACTTTGGCGTCGCGGCGCCGGGCCATGCTGACCCCAACGGGAAGGACGTGCTCGATCTCAGTGACCTGCTGCAGCATCATTCCGGTCCGGGCGACCTTACCCAGTACCTGAGCATCAGCGGTGATGGCGACAAGACCACCGTCGATGTGAGGGTCAACGCGGACGGCTCCGCCGCAGATCATGTGACGCAGCAGATCGTCATCGACAATGCGGATCTGACGACGGCTTACGCGGGCCTGGATCAGGCCCACATGATCCAGCAGATGATCCAGGACGGCAAGCTGAAGGTGGACCACAGCTAGCGGCTCGCCGTTCTTTCTTTCCGTCTGCATCCGGCTTCAATGGGTGCGGACGGATTTTTATCTTCACCAATTGCCGGCTGGTGAAGTAACCAGTAGCATTTCCCCTCGGTTGGCACGCTGCAGTCATTTGTTACACATCATTCTGTATCAAAATTCGTGCATGCCCTATCGCCATCTTTCTGCTGCCGGGCTCCGCGCCCTGTTGCGGGGGGCGTCGGCGCTCATGTTATGTCTGGGGCTGGCCTTGGAGCCGGCGCCGGCGATCACTTTCGATCCGGCACATCTGGTGGCGTACGCCAGCAGACACTACGGGGCGGGTGCGGGGCGGGCCGTGCAGGCCTGGCAGGACATGCTGCGCCAGGCGGCGGGTGGGTCCGAGCAGGAAAAACTTCGCATGGTCAATCAGTTCTGGGATCAGGCTCTGATGGAAAGCGAAGACATCACGGTTTGGGGCCGGGTCGATTATTGGGCCACGCCACTGGAGTCCCTGGCGAAGGGCGCGGGCGACTGCGAAGACTATGTGATCGGCAAGTATTTTTCGCTGCTGTATCTCGGGGTGGCGCCCGAGAAACTGCGGTTGGTGTATGTGCGCGCCCGGGTGGGCGGCCAGAACATCGCACACATGGTCCTGGGCTATTACCCCCAGCCGATGGCCGAACCGCTGGTGCTGGACAGCTTGGTGGATCGCATTCAACCGGCGCATCTGCGCCCGGACCTGACACCGGTTTTCAGTTTCAATGCCGAAGGGATCTACATTCCGGGGGGCAAGCAGTCCTCGGTGGACCGGATCGGCCGCTGGCGCGATCTGCTGTCCAAGATGCAGGCGGAGGGCTTTCAGCCGTGAACAAGGTGGACGACTATGTCATTGCTTAAACAGCTCCTGATCAGTATGACCCTGGCGATCGTGGTGATCCTGTCGGGTGTGATGATTTTCAGCATCGACTCGGCCCGCCAGTATCTGGATACCCAGCTTCAGGCTCAGGCCGACTCGACGGCGACGTCGTTGGCGTTGACGCTGTCGCAACCGTCGAACCAGGAGCCCTCGGTGCGAGAGCTCCTGATTTCGGTGCTGTTCGATAGCGGAGAGTTCCGCGTGATGGAGTTTCTGGATCCCACGGGACGGATTCTAGTGCGCCGCCAGTTGAACAATGACGCCGGCGGCTCTGGTGCCGCTCCTGCGTGGTTCAGCCATCTTCTGCCGCTGGACCGGCACGAGGCGCAGCGCCAGGTCTCCGGTGGCTGGAGCCAGATCGGCGTCGTGCGGCTGCAGGCCAACGACGCGTATGCGCGGGACGCGCTCTGGTCCGGCTCAGTGCGCATCGTTTCGCTGACGGTGGCGGCCGGGCTCCTGTGGGCTTTGTTCGTGCTGGCGCTGATGCGCTGGCTGCGGCGGGCGATCCAGGATGACGTCATGGGGCGGGTTCAGGCCATGGCGCGCACCGATGCCGGGGCGGAACTCCCGCCCATCCGGCACCCTGCGATCGTTGAGCTGCGCGAGGTGTCGCAGATCATTGCGCACACGCACAAACAAGTCCGCGCCACTGCCTTCGAGCGCGAGGCGCGGCTCGAATCCCTGAGGCTCGAATTGAACCGCGACCAGACCACGGGGCTGGCCAACCGAAAGTATTTCATGAACGAATTCCGGCGATTGCTGGAACAATCCGACCCCGCGAAGACTCAGGGCGGTCACGTGATGTTGTTCCGGCAATGCGACCTTCAGGCCATCAACCAGTCGGTCAGCCGCCGGGTGGTGGATCAGTGGCTGACCAACATGGGTCAGCTCGTGCGCCAGATATTGGTGGAACGCCTGGGGCACGAGGCCTGGCTGGGGCGCCTGAACGGTTCGGACTTTGCCTTTGTGATGCCTATGGTGCCCGGGCCCGTCGCCGTTCGTATCGCTCAGTCGGTGGGCGAGATGCTGCATGCGCAGCGCATTCAGTTGGGCCATGCGGGCTTGTGCCGCTGGCGACTGGCACTGACCGACTACGAGCCGGGCGAGGACCTCAGTCATGTCCTTTCTCGGCTGGATGAGGCGCTGATGCGTGCGGAAAGCGCCGGGCACGAAAACGTGGAGTATCTGCCAGGTTCGGATCTATTGTGCGTGTCGGGCGGCCGGGGAAGCGGCGAACAGGTCTGGCGAGGGCTGCTGCACGATGCGCTGGCCGAGGGGTGGTTCGAACTCGACACCCAGCCGGACCGGTTTGCCGACGGTGGCAGTCGGCGAATCGGCATGCTGATGGTCCGCGAACCGGGCGCGTCGGAACCGCTGTCCGGGTACTTGTTCATGCCGCCGGCCGTGAGGCTGGGGCTGTCGGCCGCCTGCGATGTGCGTGGGATCGAGCTGGCGCTGGCGTGGCTGCGCACGCAACCTGGCGAACTGGTGCTGCGCGTGTCACTCGCTTCCATCCTCCAGGGAGAATTTCTGGGCAATGTGACGGCGATCCTGGGCGCCGCGCCCGAGCAGTCCTGCCGGCTCGTGTTCGAGCTGGACTCGTATGGGCTGGTCGCCAATCGTGAACAGGTGGTGGCGTTCGTGGCGAAGGTGCGTGAATATGGTGTACGTCTGGGGTTGCGCCGCTTTGCCGAGCAGCCTGATGCGCTGCTCTACCTGCATGAAGTCCGCCCGGAGTATCTGAGGGTTTCGGGCAATTTGCTCGCGGCTCAGGAAGACAGCGCGGGAGCCCGGCGGCTCTTGGAGGCGGTCCACGGAACGGCACGCGACGTGGGAGCTGTCGTGGATCTGACAGCGGGGTCTTGAGCCTGGGATGATGCAAGCTTTGCCCTCCGGGCTGCAGTAGGATATACCGTCCGCGTATTCTGTTGTTTCATTGAGCGACATGGCCAAGACCGTCAAGCACACCTCCGAGACTCCTGCCACTCATTGGCTGCGCCAACAGAAGATTCCGTTTGGCGAGTTTCCTTACGAATACGTGGAGCACGGCGGGGCCAGGGAAGCGGCGCACCAGTTGGGCGTGCCACTGCACCAGGTGGCCAAGACGCTCATCATGGAAGACGAGCACGGCCAGCCGCTCGTGGTGCTGATGCATGGTGATTGCGAGGTTTCCACGAAGAATCTGGCCCGCCAGACGGGCGCCAAGAAAATCAGCCCCTGCACACCGGACACCGCCCAGCGCAATTCGGGCTATCAGGTGGGCGGTACATCCCCCTTTGGCACCCGCAAGCGCATGCCGATCTGGGTGGAGTCCACCCTGCTGGACTATGACACGATCTACCTGAACGGCGGGCGGCGCGGGTATCTGATCAGTGTTTCGGCCGACGTGCTCACAGGGGCGCTGGGGGCCACGCCGGTCGAGGTGGCACTGGACCGCGAACACTGACATCTCAGGAATCGCGCCCGCCATGTCCGTCGCCAAGCTCCGCTCGCTGCGGGTCAATCTGGTGGTTCCTTATGTGCTGCTGGTGGCACTGGTGTCCATCGTGTTGGGGGCCACCTATTATTGGTCGGCCAGCCGCACGATTCGCGCGTTTTCCGACCAGTACATCCGTGAAGTCGCCGCCCGCATTGCGCAGGCGGTCCATTTCCATGTTCATGGGTCGGCCGCCGTGCTTGACGCCGCGTTTCCGGAAGGCATGTCCGCACCCGGCGACATCGCCGATGAGTTGACTGCGTTGCGTCAGCGGTTCTGGATCGCGACGTCCATCTACACCGACCCGAACGACTACGTGTATTACGGTAATCGTGCCGGTCAGAGCTTTGCCCTCAAACGCCGCAGCAGCCATGAGGCCGAGCTCCGCCTGAAGCTGCGGCCCGGCGAGCATCGCGCGTACTACCGCTATGATGAGGTGATGGGCGCCCCGCATTACGTCCGGCATGAATCCACTCTGTTCGATCCGCGCACCCGCATCTGGTACACGCTGGGCGAACACACGACCGGGCATTTCTGGACGGCGGTCTATATCGACTTCACCACGCGGGACCTGGTGGTGACGCGGGCGCGGCGGGTGCTGTCGGATACCGGCCAGTTCGAGGGTGTGGTGGCCACCGATGTTCCCCTGAAGGATATCAATCAGTTCATCGATACGCTGAATATTGGCGGGCGCGGCCGTGCGTTCGTGGTGGAGCGCGACGGCAACCTGCTGGCGGCCACGCGGGTCCGTCGCGTCGGGCGGAACGTGGACGGGCAGACCACCCGAGTCAGCGCGCTGGATACCGATGATCCCGTCATCCGCGCAGCCTACATCGGCATTGTTCCCTTTCTGGATGCCACGCAGGCGGACGGGCCGGCCGGGACAGCGGACCGTGAACAATCTTACTGGACGACGACCGAGGCCCCGGGCGGCCAGGTCATAGCGGTCGCAGCCCGCCGCATCATCGACGATGCAGGGCTGGACTGGACTGCCATCGTCGCCATGCCGCGCAACGAGATCTTTCTGGGTATCGACCGGCAACTCTGGATCGCGCTCGGGGTGGGGCTGTTGGCCGTGGGTCTGACGATCCTTTTCGGCATGCGGCTGTTCGGGCGGATCGCGCAGGACATCATTTCACTGTCGCATGCCGTCACGCGCATGCGGCAGGGGGCGCCGGATGTGGAGATCGACATCCGCCGCCGGGATGAGGTCGGTGACCTGGCGCGCAACTTCAAGGCGATGCGGGCGGAGCTGTTCACGGACCGGCTGACCGGGGCGGCGAATCGGACGGCTCTCGAGAGCCTGCTGATGGCGGCGACGCGCGCGCCAGGCGGCGTCCCGTTCACCCTGTTTTTCCTGGACCTGAATGACTTCAAGCCGCTCAATGATCGTTATGGACACGATAATGGAGATCGGGCCTTGGTCGAGGTCGTCCGTCGGCTGCAGGCGTGCCTGCGCCCGACTGATCTTGTGGCCAGGTTGGGCGGTGATGAATTCGTCGTGGTCGTCTCGGGCGCGGAAACGTCTGCGGCCGTTGCCGCGTTGTCGGCGAAGCTGGCGGCCGCGGTCGAGGCGCCTTTGCAGACCCTGCACAATATGCCGCAGGGGCGAACCGTGAGTCTGGGCGTGGCGATCGGCCATGCCGTCTGGCCGGCGGACGGCCTCACTGCGGACGAACTGATGCAGTGTGCCGACGCGGACATGTACCGGCAAAAATCTTACTTTGGCCTGTCGCCATGACGCCCCCGGTTTCCGATCTTCCAACGGTGGATGCCTTTCTGGATGCCCTATGGCTGGAAGATGGGCTGGCCGCGAATACGCTGGCCGCCTATCGGCGCGACCTGACTGCGTTCGGGCGTTGGCTGCGCAAGGAATGCGGGCGGGCGCTGGAGTCGGCGCAACGCGCCGACGTCCAGGACTGGCTGGCCGCGCAGCACCTTCGGACCAAGGCCAGCACGGCAAACCGGCGGCTGGCCGCGTTACGGCGCTATTACCTGTGGGCCATGCGGCACGGCCTGTGTGCGGAGGATCCCTGCCTGGGCGTGCACAGCGCCCGCCAGCCCGCCCGCTTTCCCAGGACGCTGTCCGAGGCCCAGGTCGATGCGCTGCTCTCGGCGCCGGACATTGCCACGACCTTGGGACTGCGTGATAGGGCCATGCTGGAAACCCTGTATGCCACCGGCCTGCGGGTGAGCGAACTGGTCCACCTTGCGGTTTCGGACACCAGCCTGAATGATGGCGTGGTGCGAGTGGTGATGGGCAAGGGCGCAAAGGACCGCCTGGTCCCGCTCGGCGAAGAAGCCTTGCACTGGATCACGCGCTATCTGGCCGAGAGCCGCCCTGGCATCCTCGGACCGCGCGCGTGTGACGCCTTGTTTGTGACCGCCCGGGCGGCCGCGATGACGCGTCAGGCCTTCTGGCTGCTGATCCGCAAGTATGCCGATCTAGCGGACATCCGCGTTCCGCTGTCGCCGCACGTGCTGCGCCACGCGTTTGCCACGCACCTGCTCAACCACGGCGCCGATTTGCGCGTGGTGCAGATGCTGCTGGGGCACGCGGATATATCCACCACGCAGATCTACACTCACGTCGCTCGCGAGCGGCTCAAGATCCTCCATGCCCAGCATCACCCGCGAGCCTGAGCGCGGGCGCCGTTTCGGCGGGCGGGCGTGCTGTGGCTTCTGGCCAGGATTGCGACGGTTGCGGTGATCCGGCGTCCGGGGCGCTCATTCCCGCCAGGCGTCGTGGCGGCGTCCTTTATAATTGCGCCGGGGATCCCGAAGCCGAAGAGGATCCCCCGGGTCTCCTTAGTTAAATGGATATAACTTTCCCCTCCTAAGGGAAGATTGTGGGTTCGATTCCCGCAGGAGACGCCACACTCACGGGCGCGCGGCCTTTTCCAGCGCCTGCGCCAGGTCGGCCTTCAGGTCGTCGATATGCTCCACTCCCACTGACATGCGCACGAAGTTCGGCTCGATGCCGGCGGCTTGCATGTCGGCCTCGGTCATGGAACTGGCCCACATTGATGCCGTGTGCACGGCCAGCGTCTCCACGCCTCCCAGGCTCACGGCCTGCGTGGCCAGACGCAGCCCCGACACAAAGCGCTGGGTGGCGGCGTAGTCACCTCGCAGCGAATACGCCACGATGGCGCCGAAACCGCGCATCTGGCGTGCGGCCAGCGCATGCTGAGGATGGCTCTCCAGTCCCGGGTACAGGACCTGCGAGACTTCGGGGCGGCCTTCCAGCCAGCGGGCCAGCTCAAGTGCATTGGCGTTGATGCGTTCCATGCGCAGCGATAGCGTGCGCAGGCCGCGCAGCAGCAGCCAGGCATCCATGGGAGAGAGCACGGCGCCCAGCGTCACGTGCATCTTCCAGATGCGCTCGGCCAGTTCGTTGCTGCAGCAGATGGCGCCGGCGACGATGTCGGAGTGGCCACCCAGGTACTTGGTGGCGCTGTGCACCACGATATCGATGCCGTAGTCGTGCGGGCGCTGGTTCAGCGGAGAAGCAAACGTGTTGTCCGCCACCGTCAGGATGCCCCGGCTGCGTGCGATCTTGCCCACGGCGCCGAGGTCCGTGATCGACAGGCTGGGATTGACGGGCGTTTCCACCATGATGAGCCGCGTGTCAGGGCGCAGCGCGGCTTCCAGGCTGCCCAGATCCGTCTGGTCGAAGAAGCTGACCCGCACTCCGTAGTTCGTGAGCACCTCGGAGAACAGCTTGGATGTGCTCATGTAATGCCGCTGCTGGACGGCCACGTGGTCGCCGGCTTTGAGCAGCGCGAGGATGGTGGTGCTGATGGCTCCCATGCCGGAGCCCGTCAGCAGCGCCGATTCCGTACCTTCGAGCTTGGCCAGGATGGCTTCGACGTGCTTGTTGACGGGGTTGCCGTGGCGCGTATAGAACGCGGCAGGGCGGCTGGTGGTCGCCATCGCCGCGAACTCCTGCGCGTTGCGGGCCTTGAAGGTGGCGCTGTAGTAGATGGGTGGCACCACCGAAGATTCCTGCCCACAGCCTTCGTCCCCGTGCAGGAGCAGCGACTGCTCGTGCCAGTCGGAAGTATCGGGGAAGGGCGGCTCTTGCGTGGTCATGAAAAGGGCTCCTGGCTGCTGTCGTGAAAGAGAAGGATTCATCATACGCTGGCGGCTGTGGCGATCAGCAACGCTGCCGCGCATAAGCTTCATCGGCCAGGTTTCGGCGTAGTGGCCGAGGCCGTGGGGGTCTGCGCCGGACTTCGATGCGGCGCGTCGTTCCCCTGAATCGGGGAGCTCCGTTATAATGAGCTTCACTTCTTCCAGATTCTTCTGGACCGTCGGGGACGACCCCGGCTGCGAATCGCGAACGCGGTGACGACACCGCCCATTCCGCGTTTTCCAATGTCAAATTTTGATCGATCGCCGGCCGAGCGCATGTTCCATGCCTTGGCATTCGAAGTGCTGGCTATCGGCATTTCCGCACCGCTGGCGGCCTGGATCACCGGGCACTCCGTGGTCAGCATGGGATTGCTCACCGCCATCATCGCCACCATCGCCGTCATCTGGAACATGCTCTATAACTGGGCGTTTGACCGTCTGCAGGCGGCTCGCGGCTTTGCGCGTACGTACGCGGTGCGGGTGGCGCATGCCGTGGGGTTCGAGGCAGGACTCATCCTGATTGTCATCCCGCTGATCGCGGCGTGGCTGGCGGTGTCGCTGTGGCGGGCGCTGGTTCTCGATATTGGCCTGGTCCTGTTCTACCTGCCCTATGGCTTTCTGTTCAATCTGGGCTACGACAGGATTCGGGAGAGTCTGGTGGGAGGCCGATAACCCTCGGGCCCGGCGAAGCGAGGCATTTGGCATCCGGCGTTCGGGCGCATGGGTTCGCACACGGGCCTCGGGTTTGGTTATTCTATTCAGGCGCCGGACTTTGGCGCACCAATCGACAGACGGGACGCTGCTTCATGGGAAACTTGATGAATGCCTCTGCCGTGCCTGACGACGGGCCGGACTGGTCGCTGGCACCGCCGGGTTGGGATTGGACCGCCCAGGATGCGGACGGCAAATGGTATTGGTATCGCGTCGAGCCCGTACTGGGTAGTGGCGCCGGTATCTGGCGCTCCACCTCGCGCAATCAGCAATTCGCCACCCAGGGCGGACCCAATCCCGACTGGCTGGACTCGCTGCTGCGGCGGCCCAGCCCGGCCCCGTAGGTCGGCG